>JAAUXZ010098495.1_pt1 | contig 19607 bp, 20 predicted proteins | sample 7278131 | NCBI WGS metagenome assembly JAAUXZ01 (sample SAMN14350119, study PRJNA611818) | marine sediment metagenome | isolation source: surface marine sediment (3m) | place: French Polynesia: Moorea | collected 2018-08 | reverse complement strand
GCCTGAGAAACCGCCGCCGTTCTATGCTGCATTCCTGTTCGACCGTGAAGGCCGGGTAATCCGCGACAGATATGGCGCCTGTATTCGCAGTCGCAACTATCGGGATGATCACTATGTGCCGGAGTGTGAGTGACCGGGATCAAGTAAGATTTTATTTTCTCCACATTTCTTTTTGTAGCATCCTACCTGCAGCCCAGCGCAATATTCCAGGCAGCCTTGCTACTCGACCATAATATCCTGGGCAGGTATTAGCCTGGTTTTAATTTGTATCTGAACCCAGATATTGCAGTTATGGTTTTAGTTTCCTGCGAATTTGCCCCGGCGAATCGCCGGTACTTTTTTTATAGGCCTTAGAGAAAGCAGCTGCACTTTGATAACCACACTGCTCGGCAATTTGCTCCATACTCATTTCACCCTGCTCGAGTAATTCTGTGGCCAGATCCATTCGATATTGAACAAGATAGGTTGCTGGCGCAGTGCCAACCAGCTGCTGAAACTTGTTGGCAAAAGCGGTTCTCGATAGTCCCACTTTAGTGGAGAGAGATTCTACCGTCCAATTATCCTGCGGAGAGTCATGCATCAGGTTCAATGCCTTGGTGACAGCAGGGTCGGTAAATGCCTTCAAGAATAACCGGTCTGCTCCCGCGGTATTCATTAAGCTGCGTAAAATATAGGTGAACAATACCTCGGAGAGGTGATCCATCACCATGTTCATACCCGGCAGGTTGCTGGTGGATTCGTGTCTCAAGAAATTCAACAAGACCTCGAGCCAATCATCATCCGGGTTGTCCTTGCCACGCACCAGGATATACTCTGGCAAGGCCGCAAGTATCGGGTTGGCTCTCTTGCTACTAAACTCGTAGTGACCACAGATGAGGCTGACGAACCCCGCATCAAGCTGCTTTGGTTTAGCGTCAGGATGAAAAGGCAGCAGCGTATGATTAGCATCGTGCGGCAGCAGCAATAGATCTCCAGCCTTTAGCGGTTCCTCTATCAGTTGTTCGCCGACTTTAAGCCAGCACTCGCCGTCAGAAATCACATGAAAATGAGCACATCCATCTCCAGAGGTATCCACCGAGAAATCGCCGCAGAAATCACCATTGAAAAAAATATGGCCCTTAACGGATAACTTTTGCAGAAGTAAGGAAAGAGGGTCCATACGGGGATGTCAGAGTTTCGATCTACTGATAATAAATGAAATGACTACTCGAAGTAATCCTGGATGTGATCAAAAGGACATAAATTGAGTACATCTGATCATAGTTTTAAAACCCCGGATGCCTAAAATTTACCTCATCAGGTATTGGCTGAAAACAACATGTTCCAGCCAGGACATATCGATACTTTTTTTACAAGTTAATCTTAGAAGAGGCGTGAAATGAATAATAAACTCAAGACTATGGCTTTACCCGCGGTATCTGTGATTTTGGCAGGTGTATTTCTCATGTTTGGCGCGGGTAAATTGATCGACCCGGTCAAGTGGACGGAAAAATTTGTTGCCTGGGGCCTTCCCGAGTGGTTTGTCTCGGTATCCGGATTTTTGGAGATAGCGGGTGCAATTGGACTACTCATTCCGGTGCTGCGTGGCCTTGCTGGCCTGGGCTTAGCCCTGTTCATGGTTGGCGCGGTGGGGACGCATATTGTGCATGCCGAAATCGGCATGATTTTTGTTGCCGGGGCGATCCTAATCGCCAGTGCGATAGTTGGCTGGAAGCGTTTGCCTGAAACGACAGCGTATTTCCATCGACTTATCGGAGCCTCCGCAAGGGCTTCTGAGGTCTAATAAGCTATTCAACAGCAACCATACTATGTTTGTAAGACTTAATCAGAGCCAGCTTCATTTGAAGCTGGCTTTGCTGCTTCAGCATGACTGGTTTGGTTCGTCATCTGGCTTTCCAGGGAATCAAAGGACAAGTATCGGGTCCGCTCTTTGATTTATCCCCCCTTCTTGGATAGACTTCGACAAATCCACTACATCCATTACTACAGATAGAGGAGTCAATATGGACCACAACCAAGACGATAAGACCACCACCAAGTACATGATCATCACTTTTGTCGGTTTCGCAGTGCTGTGTGTGCTGCTGATTATCGGCGCCAACGTAATCGGCTAGATCGGGCTATCGTATAGCCAGCAGATGGGCAGTGTGGTCAGCTGAGATTTTGGTCTTGCTGAGGACGGTGGCCAGGTCAGTTCTGATCCCACATTTACCATTGATATAACATAAGGTCCGAGAATGGTTAAGCGTTTCTCACTTTTCGTTTTCATTAGCACTTTTTTCATCGCCTTGCAGGGATGCAGCGAGAGCGAAGACGACGGCGAGGTGACCAATGTAAGCAGTCTCGCGGAGATCACCGGGTTGTGGGACTGGTCTGACGACTATGGCGGCTGTATTGATGAATGGTATCTCTACATAGCCCCTGATGGATGGATGTCGGATTTCGATTACGATGGCGACTGTTTCGATGCCGGCGCCAATTGTTATTATCCCGACCGGAACTGGGCCCGGATCAGTCATGTCAGTGGCAATTCGTTCATCGTCAACTATGCCACGACCTCGGATACCTTCACCGCAGCGATAGATAGCTCAGGTGCTCTGCTGCTGACCAATACAGGTTCTGATCCAGGGGTAGTGGATCGTTTTCCCCCCACCAGTATGAATATTGTCGATATCGAGGGGATGACATGCTTTGCGCTAAAGCCCTCGCAACAAGACCCAGGCAAGCTCAAGACCCTGAAACATCGCCTGGATGATTAATCTGCGTCACTGTTTAATTCAAGATTGATCAACACTCGCATAACCACACCGACTGCTTGCTTTTTTCTCCTGGTCTTCAGCAACACCAGTCTGGCTTTAAACAAGCCCTTGCCACCGGTTCAGTGTTACAACTATCCCATCGCCAAGGAATTTTTAACCGCTCCCGATCAGGCCCTAGACGGTACTAACAATCAGCAGGAACATCTCTGGTTAGGCAGGATTGCCGACTATGCGATCAGGCAAAAACGTCGCCTGACCTTTGAAATCATGATCATCGCCGAGCAGCTTGCGTTCAAGGCTGATTACCCGGCGCATGCATTGGAGCAGGTCAAGACCAGCAGAAAGATTCCGCTGGCCAGCGGTGACCTCGGTTCGTTCGCGGTGTACATGCAGATCAATCCGCGCAACCTGGCGCAGCGCGATAACCTGCGCGAGTTCATCGAGGATGAACTGCAACAGGAGGGCGCCTTGCTGTTTGCCAGCGGCAGGGTAAAGCGACTGGTCACCTTTGGCGGCCAGCGCTATCCGTTATTGACCTACTCGCAGATCAGCTTTGGCCCGAACTACAAGGTCGCGCTCGATCCCCGACCACGGCTGTTTCGCAGCGACCTGCCATTGGTTGCGGGCAAGGCTGAGGATAGCCAGGTCGCAGCTATATGCAATCAACTCAAGCAGTGCAGAAATCACTGGGACCAGGCGGCTGCCAGCAGCTGTGACTAGGCTGGTGAGCCAGGCAGCGACCTAGTAACGATTGTCTTCCAGGTCGTGGTGGTGGCTGCTGTTCAGCAGTTGCAGGATGGTGCTCCGGACCTCGACGCTCAGCAGCACGCGGATATCGACATTGATCTGGTTGAAGGATTCCTGGAACAGGATATGGCCGTTGTCGTCGTGTTCGATGAAATCGAGCTTGAACAGGGTCTCGATGAAATGCCCGAACAACTGGCGATCGAAGAAATCGGGTGAGTTGATGCCGTAGATCATCGACACCTTCTGCGCCACCAGGTGGCAGCGCTGTTCGATTTGTTCCTCGGTCAGCGGTCGATCACCGCTCTGCCACAGGATCATGAAGGTCATGTAGTAGCGTTCCAGCAATGGCTGGGCGATATGCGCCAGGCGGCTCAGCATCAGGTAATGCACGTCACTGCGATCCGGGCGCAGCAGTTTATCGCCCTTGCGGATCAGCATTTGTTCCTGGATCAGGAACTCGATGGCCTGCGGAATAAACTCCTTAAGCTGTTTTTCATCCCACGGCAGGTGGAGTTCGGAGGCCAGGAACGGATAGACATAGCTTACGATCTCGATCAGCTTGGGCTGGCTGATATGACGGATATTGAGGAAGCAGCAGACGGTCAGCGAGGGTACGATCAGCGTATGCAAGCTGTTGTTGCGGTAGTAGCTCATCAATACCGCATGCTCGGGCTTTAGGTACACGATGTTACCCAACTGGTGTTCGCGGATATGGATCAGCCCCTGCTGCTTGATGCGCTGCAGGGATTCCTCGTTAACCTTGTCCTGGATCCGGATCGAGTCCAGCTGCGATTGTGATTTGATCAGCCGCTGATAAAACTCGCAGAGCTGCAGCAGGTCGTATTCATCGATGCTCTGCCGGGGCGTGGCCAGTAACGCGGTCGCGATCAGGTTGACCGGGTTGACCACCGCGGCGCGGTTGATCTCCATCATGATCCGGCTCGACAGGTCCTTGACCGTGTGGCGGAACCAGTCCTGGTGCTTGAGGTCCTGCTGGCCGGCCTCGGCCCAGTCAGGACGATGTCGATCCAGCCATTGATCGAGGATGATCGGTTCGCCGAAGCGGGTCGTTACCTTACCGAACTGGCCCCTGAGCTTGAAGATGGAGCGGATCGACGAGAACAAGGATTCCTTTTTCTTCTTCTCCCCGTATAGTTCTCCCAGGTGGGCGCGCCCCTCCACCAGCTTTTCATAACCGATATACACCGGGACAAACGCCAGCGGCCGGTTTTGGGTTCGGATCCAGCCGTCCACCGTCATCGACAGCATGCCCAGCTTGGGTTTCAACAGGCGCCCGGTGCGGCTGCGGCCGCCCTCGATAAAATATTCGATCGGCACCCCCATCTGCACCAGCTCGCGCACATACTCGGACAGGATCGCCGAGTAGAGCGGATTGTCACGGAAACTGCGGCGGATGAAAAAGGCTCCGCCACCTTTTAAGATGCGGCCGATGATCGGCATGTTCAGGTTATCGCCGGCGGCGATGTAAGGCAGGGCCAGGCCTTCCTTGAAGATGACGTAGGAAAGTAGCAGGTAGTCGATATGGCTGCGATGGTTGGGCAGGTAAATGAGCTGGTGGTCCAGCGCCAGTTTCTTGACCTGCTCGATATCGAATACCTCGATCCCGGAATAGAAGCGCCGCCAGAAATTATGCAGCAGGCGTTTCATCAATTCCTGGGAGATCTGTGTGCAGTTGGCAAAAATCTCGTGGCAGTACTTGATCGCCTGTTTGCGGGATTTCTCCCTGGATTGATTCTTGTCCTCGGCCAGTTGTTGATACTGCTGCTCGATAGGCGGGGCATTGATGATATCGCTGATCATGCGCGTACGCGGAATCAGTTCCGGACCGAAGGTGGCCTCGCGTTGCTGGCGCAGGATCTGGGCCAGGGCGTCATTGAGGTCCTCCACCGAATGCTGCGCCTGTTCGCTCAGCTCGCGGAAACTTTGCGGGGTGGAAAAGATCAGCGTGGTCTGGCGGCCGTTGAGCAACAGGGTGAAGAATTTACGCGTGCGGCCACCCAGCTCCCAGGTGTCGGAAAACAATACCTTGAGCCAATGGCGCTGCTTGGCGATCGGGCGGCCCCAGAATACCGACACCGGCACCACGCTGATGTCGATATCGGCATCAGCCTGCAGCGCGGCTACCAGTTCTTCCAGCATCAGGCTGTGTTTGCGCTGCTGCAGCAACCAGTCACTGACCGGGTTGCGCGAGGCGACGCTGTAAACCGAATGATGCTTGAAACCGTGGATCGCGATGGTGGCGAGCGGATCATGCAGGCCCTGCTGCTTACATATCCGTTCCAGCACCAGCAGTTCGCTCAGCCCGCGTGCCGCCAGCACATACAAAACCGGTTTTTCCGGGTCGATATCCTGCAGTGGATTTTGCGGGAGGACGTCGACCCGAATCCAGCTGAACAGAAGCTTGCGCAACAGCGCATGCAGCCGACGGGTAATACTCATGGTTGTTCTGTTGTTAGTATGATTATCAGGTTAACAGTTATAACCTAATGCGGCGCAGAAGTCTTGGCCTCGCAGCGGAAATTATTGGCTGATCGGGGATAGCCTGAGGCTGAAGGTGATGTCCGGCGCATGGCCGGGGGCAATATCCTCGGAGAAGAACAAATCCAGCTGATAACCGTCGATCAAGCGCGGCAGGCCCAGCGCGAACTGCACCTGCAGCGAATCCTCGAGCCCATCCAGGGCGCTGTTATCCACTATCTCGGAATGATAATCGGCCTGCAGCAGGATATGGTAACTGGGGTTGAGGCGATAAATCATGCCGTACTGGGCGAACAGGAATTGTTCATGCAGGCTACCCTCGAACAGGCCGGCATCCGCCGGAAAAGCCATCCCTACCAGGCCGTGATTGCTGAACTTGTCGCTCAACTCAATCCAGGCGCTGTACCACAGGGCCGCATCGGTCGCATCGTTGGAAATAAACTCGGAATCGGCAGAGGCAGGCAACTCCAGTGCCGCCCATAACTGGCTGGTGTAAGACAGTTGATAACCGACCGCGAGCTGGATATCGGCCAGCCCCGAACTGCTTTGCGATGAATCAATGACGGTATTGCCATTTCGTTCATACAACAACTGGATCTGGTTATGTGCATCATCATCCCGACCACCCTGCGGCAACTGGAAAAATTCATGCCAGTTTTCGATGGTCTGGTCGAGGAAGCCGGAGTTGTTGCTGATCAGTGACAGGTTGGCATTGAACAGCCAGTCCTGTCGACGATGATTGACCTGCAGATCGTAACGGGTGTTTTCCACGTCGATCAGCAGGCGTTCCGAGCCGCTGATGTCGGTCTGGTAGGTGTTGGTGATATACAGCGAATGCACCAGCGACCATGGTTCAGCGGAGGGCTGTGGCTGGGCCGGGATGAAATACGACTGCAGCATGGGGTTCTGGCTGCGGGTTGGCAGGCCGGGATAGCTATCGGCCAGGGCATCGAGCACCGGGGCCAACAGCAGGATTATCAACAGCACAAACCACGGCCGGGGAGCAAGGTAGATGTTAAGCATAATAACCGCTGATACGGCCGTTGTTTGGTTAATCGTGAGTATAGACCAGCTGCTCAGGTCTCGTAGATTCCGTGTTCCCGGGTCGCGAGAAAACGGATCTCCGGCCAGCGTTCCTGGGTCATCTGCAGGTTGACCCGCGACGGCGCGATATACGCCAGGTCGCCGGCATGATCCAGCGCCAGGTTGTTCCTGGCCTTGGTTCTGAATTCCTCGAGTTTCTTTTCATCGTCAGATTCCACCCAGCGTGCGGTATTGACGTTGACCGCCTCGAACTGGCATTCCACGTTGTACTCGTCTTGCAGGCGTTGGGCCACGACCTCGAACTGCAGCACCCCGACCGCGCCCAGGATCAGGTCGTTGTTGGCCAGTGGCTTGTAGAGCTGGGTGGCGCCTTCCTCGCATAACTGGGTCAGGCCCTTGAGCAGCGCTTTCATCTTCAGCGGATCCTTCAGCTGGGCGCGGCGAAACAGTTCCGGCGCAAAGTTGGGGATGCCGGTGAAAGCCAGGTCCTCGCCCTGGGTGAAGGTGTCACCGATGCGAATGGTGCCATGGTTATGGATGCCTATGATATCGCCGGTAAATGCCTCGTCGACATGGCCGCGGTCACTCGCCATGAAGGTCAGGGCATCGGGGATTTTGACATCACGGTCCAGGCGCACGTGGCGCACCTTCATCCCGCGCTGGTATTTGCCGGAGCAGATGCGCATGAAGGCGATGCGGTCACGGTGCTGCTTGTCCATGTTGGCCTGGATCTTGAACACGAAGCCGGTCAGCTTATCCTCGTCGGGCTCGATGCTGCGCGAGCGGGTATCCCGTGCCATCGGTGGCGGCGCGTATTCGACAAACGCATCCAGCAGTTCGGCCATGCCGAAGTTATTGATCGCCGAACCGAAGAACACCGGGGTCAGCTCACCGCGCAGGTAGGCCTCGAGCTCGAATTCATGCGAGGCCCCGCGGACCAGTTCGATTTCCTCGCGAAAATCCTCCGCCATCGAGCCCAGTACTTCATCCAGGCGCGGATTGTCCAGGCCCTCGATCACCTCGCCGGAAGAGATCTTGTCCGCATCGCTGGCCGAGAACAGGTGCACCGAGTCATTGTACAAATGGAACACGCCCTTCAGGTTCTTGCCCATGCCGATCGGCCAGGTAATGGGGGCACATTGAATCTTCAGGATATCCTCGACCTCGTCCATCAGGTCGATCGGATCGCGTCCCTCGCGATCCAGCTTGTTGATGAAGGTCATGATCGGGGTGTCGCGCAGGCGGCAGACCTCCATCAGCTTGATCGTGCGCTCTTCCACGCCTTTGGCGCAGTCGATCACCATCAGCGCCGAATCCACCGCGGTCAGGGTGCGGTAAGTGTCCTCGGAAAAGTCCTCGTGACCCGGGGTATCGAGCAGGTTGACGATACGTTCCTTGTACGGGAACTGCATGACCGATGAGGTGATCGAAATCCCGCGCTGTTTTTCCATCTCCATCCAGTCGGAGGTGGCATGCCGAGCGGCCTTACGGCCCTTGACCGTACCGGCCATCTGGATTGCCTTGCCGAACAGCAGCAGCTTTTCGGTGACGGTGGTCTTACCGGCATCCGGGTGGGAGATGATCGCAAAGGTGCGACGGCGGTGCATTTCTTCGGTGGCTAGCATGGATCAAGTCAAAATATGGCAGTTAAAGTTGGCAGGCAAAGACCAGTGCATCCTCTTTGCCGGAGTGCGCGGGATAATAAGCTTTTCTGCTGCCAATTTCATTAAAACCGGAGGATTCGTACAAATGGATCGCGGCCTTGTTGCTGGGACGAACCTCGAGCAGCATCACATCGGCGGATTTTACCCGCGCCACATCCATCAGGTGTTGTAGCAGATGACGGCCGATGCCCTGGCCCTGGTGTTGATGATCGACCGCCAGGTTGAGGATATGGCTTTCCTCGACCGCTACCGACAGAACGCCATGACCGATGATTTGCTGATCCTTGATGACTACCCAGCAATCGTAGCCGACGCGCAGGCAATCGGCGAAGATGCCCTTGGTCCAGGGGAAATCGTAGACATTTTGTTCCACGCGCATGACCGCATTGATGTCATCCGCGCGCATTTGGCGCAGGTTAACGGTCTGCATCGTTGAGTAATCTGTGCAGGGCTTTAAGGTCTTCCCACACCTTGGCTTTTTCGGCCGGGTTGCGTAACAGATAGGCTGGGTGGTAGGTCACCAGCAATGGAATATCGCTGTCGGGCAGTCGATGTTGGCTGCTCCTCAGTTGTCCCAGGGGGCGGGCGTCATGTAACAGGTTTTGCGCCGAGATCCGGCCCACGGACAGGATCACCTTCGGCTGGACCAGGCGAATCTGGGCCTGCAGGAAGGCGGTGCAGGACTGGATCTCGTCCGGTTGCGGATCACGGTTATTCGGTGGTCGGCACTTGAGGATATTGGTGATATAGACCTGCTGCGGATCGAGCTGGATCGCCTGCAGCATCTTGTCCAACAACTGACCGGCGCGACCCACGAACGGCAGGCCCTGCAGGTCCTCATCGCGCCCCGGGGCCTCACCGATGATCATCAACTCGGCCTGTTGCTGACCCTTGCCCGGGACCTTGTGGCTACAGCTGTCACCGAGGGTACAGTTATGACAGGCCTCGATCGCGGACAGGGTCTGGTCCCAGTCGTCCAGGTTAAAACTCCGGGCCGGGGCTGCGGGCTCGAGCCTGGCCGCGGGCTGCGCCAGCGGGGGCAGGCTTGCCGGCGCTACCGCTTCGGTTTCGTCAGCGGCAGTGGCGGGCAACGCATCGACCGGCGCATCCGCCGGCGCCGAGCGCTGCTGCCATAAGCGAATACCGATGCCTGCCAGACAATGTTGTTGGCGCGGGGTTAACACAACGACCTAGACATCTCCAAGCTGGGGATGGGTACGCTTGTCATTCGCCATCAGCTTGTTCAAGGCGTTGACATAGGCCTTGGCCGAGGCGATGACAATATCGGTATCGGCGCCATGGCCGTTGAAGATGCTGCCATTCTGCTGTAGGCGTACCGTGACTTCACCCTGGGAATCGGTGCCGGAGGTGATGCTGTTGACCGAATACAGTTGCAACTCGACATCGGCATCGGTGATCTTCTCGATTGCCTTGAACGATGCATCGACCGGTCCGCTGCCGGTGGCTGCGGCACGTTTTTCCTCGCCTTCGACATTCAGCGTGATACTCGCATTCGGGGTCTCGCCGGTTTCACTGCAGACCGACAGGCTGACCAGTTTCAACGACTCGTTCATCTGCTCGGTGCTGGTCTCGGTGACCAGCGCCTGCAGGTCTTCATCGAAGATTTCATGCTTCTTGTCGGCCAGGGTCTTGAAGTTGGCGAACACCTCGTTGAGTTCTTCCTCCGAACCGAACTCGATATCAAGCTCGGCCATCCGGGTCTTGAACGCATTACGCCCGGAATGCTTGCCCAGTACGATCTTGTTGGCGGACAGGCCGACATCCTGGGCACGCATGATTTCATAGGTCTCGCGAGATTTCAGCACGCCATCCTGGTGGATCCCGGATTCATGGGCGAAGGCATTGGCGCCGACGATCGCCTTGTTGGGCTGTACCGCGAAGCCGGTGATGCCGGATACCAGGCGCGAGCAGTTCATGATCTGGGTGGTATCGAGCTGGGTATCGCATTCGAACACATCCTGGCGGGTGCGTACCGCCATCACGATCTCTTCCAGCGACGCATTGCCGGCTCGTTCACCGAGGCCGTTGATGGTGCATTCGACCTGGCGCGCGCCGTTCCTGACCGCGGCCAGCGAGTTGGCGACCGCCAGACCCAGATCGTTGTGACAGTGCACCGAGAATATCGCCTGGTCGGAATTGGGGATGCGCTCGATCAGGTCGTTGATCAGGTTGCCGAACTGGTGCGGAATGTTATAGCCGACGGTATCCGGGATATTGATCGTGTTGGCGCCTTCCTTGATCACCGCCTCGATGATCCGGCACAGGAAATCCGGCTCGGAGCGTCCGGCATCTTCCGGTGAAAACTCGACGTTGTCGGTGTACTGGCGCGCCATGCGCACCGCCGCTATCGCCTGTTCCACCACTTCATCCGGGGTCAGACGCAGCTTCTGTTCCATATGGATCGGCGAGGTCGCGATGAAGGTATGAATGCGTCCGGAATTGGCAGGTTTGATCGCTTCGCCGGCACGATCGATATCGATTTTCTTGGCCCGCGCCAGGCCGCAGATGGTGCTGTCCTTGACCACCGAGGCGACGGCCTTGACCGCCTCGAAATCGCCGTTACTGGCAATCGGGAATCCGGCTTCGATGACATCGACCCGCATCTTTTCCAGGGCCTTGGCGATGCGGACCTTTTCATCCGCGGTCATCGACGCGCCGGGGCTTTGTTCACCATCACGTAAGGTGGTGTCGAAAATGATTAATCTATCTTTGCTCATGACTATGTTCTGAGTTGGTATGGGTAAAAGGGTTTATCTGCGCGTATATAACCTCGCCAGGTTTAGATGATCTGCCCTAGGGCAGAAGCTTGAGGAGTAAAGATAGGAGTAACGCACGGGCAGCTGTCTGCGATTGAGACAGAAGAGAGAGAGAAAATGGTGCGTTTGCTGAGAACATACGAGGAATATAACCAAGAATCTGTGGCTTGCCAAGTAAAAACTATCTATCGGGCTGATAGCCTAGTCGGCTTTCTTTTGCGCCAGTTTGCGCCGTTTGCGCTCCCAGCGGAACAGGGTCAGCACCGGGCCGGAAATCATGTACAGGAAGGACATGCCGAATAGAACGGTCGGGGTTTCAATCGACAGCAACACGAACACCAGCAGGATCATCAGTACCGCGATGAAGGGCACCCGCTTCTTCAGGTCGAAATCCTTGAAGCTGTAATAGGAAAACCGGGATACCATCAACAGACCAGTCACCGTGGTCAGCACCAGCATCGGAAACATCACGTCCTGGCCACTGATATCGTAAATTTCACCAACCCAGACCGCGCTGACGATGACCGCGGCGGCGGCCGGACTGGCCAGGCCCTGGAAGAAACGTTTATCGGCGGTGCCGATCTGGGTATTGAAGCGGGCCAGCCTCAGCGCGGCCGAGGCGGCAAAGATGAACGCCGCCAGCCAGCCCATCTTGCCCCAGGCCGGACCGATGGTGCCCAGGTGGATCAGCGACCACTGGTAGACCACCAGGGCCGGGGTCAGGCCAAACGAGGCCATGTCGGCAAGGCTGTCATATTCGGCGCCAAAGCTTGATTGGGTGTTGGTCAGGCGTGCGACCCGGCCATCCAGGCCATCCAGCAGCATGGCGATGAACACCGCGATCGCGGCAATCTCGAACTGGCCCTTGATGGCGGCGATGATGGCATAGAAACCGGCAAACAGGGCGCCGGTGGTGAACAGGTTGGGCAGCAAATAGATCCCGCGGCGCAGATTCTTTTTACGCGTGGGTTTGACGGGATCTGGCGATGAATCTTGCATGGTCTAGGCCTGGTTATCAGGCATAGTCTGGCACAGGTGCTGGACCTGTGCCAGTGCTAGTTGTAGAGGCTTAGTTCTTGTCCTTGTCGACCAGGGCGTTTTCGGTAATCCACGGCATCATCGAACGCAGCTTGCCGCCGACCTGTTCGATCGGGTGGGCCGCGTTGTTGCGCCGGCGCGCGGTCATCTCCGGATAGTTGGACTGGCCCTCGAGGATGAACTTCTTGGCGTAGTCGCCATTCTGGATGTTTTTCAGCGCTTCACGCATCGCCCAGCGGCTTTCCTCGTTGATGATCTCGGGGCCGGTGACGTACTCACCGTACTCGGCGTTATTCGAGATCGAGTAGTTCATGTTGGCGATCCCGCCCTCGTACATCAGGTCCACGATCAGCTTCAATTCATGCAGGCACTCGAAGTAAGCCATCTCCGGCGCGTAACCGGCATCGACCAGGGTTTCGAAACCGGCCTTGACCAGTTCCACGGTGCCGCCGCAAAGCACGGCCTGTTCACCGAACAGGTCGGTCTCGGTTTCATCCTTGAAGGTGGTCTCGATGATGCCGGTGCGACCGCCGCCGACACCCGAGGCGTAGGACAGGGCCACGTCCCTGGCGCTGCCGCTGGCGTCCTGAAAGATCGCGATCAGGTCAGGGATACCGCCGCCGCGGACAAATTCGGAGCGCACGGTGTGGCCGGGCGCCTTGGGCGCGATCATGATTACATCGAGATCGGCGCGCGGCACGATCTGGTTGTAGTGGATGCTGAAACCGTGGGCGAAGGCCAGGGTGGCGCCTTGCTTCAGGTTGGGCTCGATATCGGCTTTATAAAGCTGCGACTGGAATTCATCCGGGGTCAGCACCATGACCAGGTCCGCCTGCTTGACCGCATCCGGAGTGTTCATGACCTTGAGTCCGGCGGACTCGGCCTTTTTCGCTGACGCCGAGCCTTCGCGCAAGGCGACGGTGACATCCACGCCGGAGTCTTTCAGGTTGTTGGCATGGGCATGGCCCTGCGAGCCATAACCGATAATCGTGACCTTCTTGCCCTGGATGATGGACAGGTCGCAGTCTTTATCGTAATAGATATTCATGAAGCCCTCTAAAGAGTAAGTTGGTTTTATAAATGGATTGGTTTTATTAAAGAGTAAGTGCTTTTTCGCCGCGCGTGATCCCCATCGAACCGGAGCGCACCACCTCGATCACATTCTTATCATGGATGGTATTGATGTAGGCATCGAGCTTGTCACCGGAACCGGTCAGCTCGATACAATAGGTGGTGTCTGTGACGTCGATGATGCGGGCGCGGAAGATATCCGACAGGCGCTTGATTTCGGCGCGCTGGTCCGAGCCATCGGCCCGCACCTTGATAAACATCATTTCACGCTCGATGTAATCGCCCTCGGTCATATCCTGCAGCTTGACCACGTCGATCAGCTTGTTCAGCTGCTTGGTAATCTGTTCGATGATACGGTCGGAGCCGGTCGTAACAATGGTCATCCGCGACAGGGTAGGGTCCTCGGTAGTGGCTACGGTCAGTGATTCGATGTTGTAACCACGCGCCGAGAACAGTCCCGCAATTCGCGACAGCGCACCTGATTCGTTTTCGACCAGGAGAGAAATGATATGTCGCATCAGGCCAGCTCTCCTTCCGGATTGATCGAATTCTGCCGCTTCTGATGTTCCGGCGAGATCTCCATCGAGTTATGCGCGGCCCCGGCCTGGATCATCGGGTACACGTTCTCGGTCTGGTCGGTGATGACGTCGAGGAATACCACGCGGTCTTTCATCGCGAAGGCTTCGACCATCGCATCGTGCAAATCGGCCGGATCTTCGACCCGAATACCGACATGGCCGTAGCTCTCCGCCAGTTTGACGAAATCGGGCAGGGCATCCATGTAGGAATGCGAGTACCGCTTCTCGTAAAAGAATTCCTGCCACTGGCGCACCATGCCGAGGTAACGATTGTTCAGGTTGACCACCTTGACCGGCAGGTCATATTGCAGGCAGGTAGACAATTCCTGGATGCACATCTGGATACTGCCCTCGCCGGTCACACAGGCGACGTCGGCCTCCGGATAGGCCAGTTTGACGCCCATCGCCGATGGCAGGCCGAAGCCCATGGTGCCGAGGCCACCGGAATTGATCCAGCGGCGGGGCTCATCGAACAGGTAAAACTGGGCCGCAAACATCTGGTGTTGGCCGACATCGGAGGTCACGAACGCCTCGCCCTTGGTTACCTGGTAGAGGGTTTCGATGACGCTTTGCGGCTTGATATGTTTGCTGTCACGGTCAAAGGCCAGGCAGTCCTGGGCCTGCCAGCTGTGGATGCGTTTCCACCACTCCTGCAGGGCCTTTTGATTCGGCCGTTCTTTGTGTTCGTCGATCAGCTTGGCCATGTCGCTCAGGATCTGTTTGGTCTCGCCGACGATCGGGATATCCACGTTGATGTTCTTGGAAATCGAGGACGGATCTATGTCGATATGGATGATCTTGGCCTGGGGACAGAATTTGCTGGTATCACCGGTGATCCGATCGTCGAAGCGGGCGCCGACGGCAAACAGTACATCGCATTCATGCATGCCCATGTTGGCTTCATAAGTCCCGTGCATACCGAGCATGCCCACGTTTTGCTTGTCGGTGCCGGGGAATGCGCCGAGACCCATCAGGGTCTGGGTAATCGGGTAGCCGAGCTTGTGTACGACCTCGCGTAGCTCGTTGGATGCCTCGCCGAGGATGACCCCGCCGCCGCTGTAGATCATCGGGCGTTTGGCCGATAACAGCAGGTCTACCGCTTTCTTGACCTGGCGCGGATGGCCCTTGACGGTTGGGTTGTAGGAACGCATCTTGACCGACTTCGGATACTTGTATGGAATCTTGATCTGCGGTGCGGTGATGTCCTTGGGGATATCCACCAGCACCGGGCCCGGGCGGCCGGTGGTCGCGACGTAAAACGCTTTTTTCAGGGTTTCCGCCAGGTCATTGATATCCTTGACCAGGAAGTTGTGTTTGACGCAGGGACGGGTGCAGCCGATCGCATCGACTTCCTGGAACGCATCGCTACCGATCATGCCGCTGGGCACCTGGCCGCTCAATACGATCAGCGGAATCGAATCCATGTGGGCAGTGGCAATACCGGTGATGGCATTGGTCGCACCGGGACCGGAGGTCACCAGCACCACGCCGGGTTTACCAGTGGCGCGGGAATAGCCATCCGCGGCATGGGTTGCGCCCTGTTCATGGCGTACCAGGATATGCTTGACATCTTCCTGGTTGTGGATGGCATCGTAGATATGCAGTACAGCACCACCGGGGTAGCCGAAGACGTATTCAACTCCCTCATCTTTCAGAAACTGTACGATGATTTCAGAACCGGATAATTCCACCGTTTTTCCTCAAAGCTAATAACTGATTGAACCAAAATACCAAACGCGAAATTCTATTACGGTTGGCTAATGAATGCACCCGAAAACTTTATAAATCGGGCCATTCACGACGATCGCAGGGTCGATTAGCGCAGCGCGCAGTCGATCTTGCTCTTAGGATGTGATTCGTTGGCCCGGGATTGGTTCAAGTGGCAATAAAAAAGCCGCTTGCGGCGGCTTTTTATCGCGACATGAATGTTGCGTCAGATGTACAGACAGATATCGGATTCACCGGCGAATTCAAAGAAAGTGGCGGCGCCACCGTATTCTACGCCGTCGATGAATTCCTTGGTGTCCATCTCGAACAGATCGACAGTCATTTGGCAGGCGACCAACTTGACTTCAGCTTCCACGCACAGTTCACGCAGTTCTTCCAGGCTGGCGACACCCTTGGATTTCATCTTCTGCTTCATCATCATGGTCATCATGCTCTGCATACCGGGTAGGGCCTGGAGCAGGACCGGTACCGGCATCGGCATCGGCATACCCGGGTTACCCAGGGAGCTGACCTGGAGATTAAGATTCTTCTTCAGCAGTTGTAAGCCGTAAAAGGTAAAAAAGATTTCGGTTTCGTATCCCAGGGCTGCTGCAGTAGAAGCCAGGATAAACGGAGGGTAGGCCCAGTCGAGCGTACCTTTGGTAGCAATGATTGCCAGTTTCTTTTCAGTCATGTTCGCACCTCGTTGGGATAAGCGTTAGATACTGACTTAAGCTTTCTTCATCATGAAGGTGAATTTACCGCCTTCTTCGCCAGAGGACATCAGTTCGTTGCCGGTTTGCTTGGCGAAAGCTTCAAAGTCTTTCACAGAGCCGGGATCAGTGGCGATGATATGAAGAACCTGGCCTGCATCCATGTCTGCCAGGGTTTTCTTGGCACGCAGGATGGGAAGCGGGCAATTCAGTCCAGAAGCGTCTAGTTCGCGATCAAAATCTGCCATGTGTATCTCCTCAAATGAGCTGTTTAATTTTCAAAAAAGCAGGTAGCGCAACCTGCTAACGGTTAATTGGACGCGCCTTTATAAGGCAATGCTTATTAAAAGGCAAGGAACTGACCAAAAAAATTCTCGCTTTATCTAATGACTCCAACCGGGGTCCGTTCGATTTGAAAACCACTGCGGGCCCAGCTCATGATCCCACCGCGCAGGTTGGAAACATTGTTAATCCCCTGCTGATTCAAGAACATACAGGCCTGGGCCGAACGGCTACCGGTCCGGCAGTAGATGACGAATTCTTTGGAAGTATCGGTGAAATAGTCCAGTTTAAGCGGGATCATATGCATTGGCAGGGTCAGTGCATTGGGGATGACACCCTGTGCAACTTCCGCCGGTGTGCGTATGTCTATCAATTCAATGTTGTTGGTGTTTTGTTCAAACTTATCGGATAAGTCTGTAACATCCAATTCTTTGACAGGAAACATGATAATTTAAACTCTCAAAAGCAATCATATTAGAATACTCTAATATTAGTTTTTTTTCAAGACTAAAAAGTCACTTGCTTTCTATGCCCAGATTCATCTCGTTTTTATCAATTCGCCTGCCGACAGGGTTAAAAATGCTGTTGGCTGGATGCGTCATCGGTGGATTGACCCCGGTGTCGACGGCGGATCTTGAATTGCCCGTGCTGGGTCAGAATTCCGCCCTGCAACTGCAGCGAGAAGACAGACTCGGGCGCGCGTTGTACCAGCGGCTCAGGCAGAATGGTTATGTCATTGAGGATCCACTGTTGTCACGTTATCTGTCGGATATCGGTGAGTCCCTGTTATCCGGCCTCAACAATCGATTTCGTGATTACCGCTTTTACCTGGTCAAGAATCGTTCGGTTAATGCATTTGCCACACCGGGTGGTTACATCGGGATCAATCTTGGCCTGATAGCGATGACCCAGAATGAGGATGAGCTCGCCGCGGTCATCGCGCATGAAATTGCCCATGTCGAGTTGATGCATGGTATGCAGATGCTGGAGCGGGCGGAGAGGGTGAGTCTGGTCAGTATGATTTCCATCCTGGCGGCGATCATGGTCAGTGGTAACGATGCCGACGCGGCCAGTGCGATTCTCTATGGGGGAGCGGCCGGCAGTACCCAGGCCATGATCAATTTCACCCGGACCAATGAATATGAAGCCGATCGACTGGGGATCGAGTTGCTGAAGAAATCAAATTATGATCCGGCGGCGATGGCAAGCTTCCTGCAGAAACTTCAGTCGCAAGAACAGGCCGGAGAATTATCCGCGATAGAATTCATTCGCACCCATCCAATCGGTTCCAACCGGATTGCCGAGATTCTATCCAGATTGGCTAATTTGCCAAAATCGCGACCAAAACCCCGGCGCTACCAACAATTCAAGGATTATCTATTTTATTCACAGCCGGTAGGGCTCAAGTTTCAGACGAAAACTGATTTTTCCCAGGCCCTGGATTTAGTGCGCAATGGGCAGTACGAGCAGGCCGAACGAATCATTCGGCGACTGCTGCAACAGGACCCCGACAGTCTCTGGTTTAATTCGACCCTGGCTGAAATCATGGAATTTCAACAGCGATTGGACGAGGCCGTGGCACTGTATGAATCCCAGCTGTTGTTGTATCCCGATGACCTGGCGCTGGGCAGCAGACTGGTCAAGGTGCTGGTCAAACAGGGCGCCAGTGAGCAGGCCCTGAAACAGGCATTAAGGCTGGAAACCAGTTATAGCAACGATCCCGGCGTGTATTCATTACTGGTCGATATTTATGATCGGATGGGTAACACGGTGTTCAAGCAATTGGCGGAAGCCGACTACCACTGGGTCAATGGCAATAAATCCTATGCCCAGAAGTTGTATAAGAATCTGCTGGCCGAGGGTGGGCTGGACCCTGCCCGCGAAGCAAGATTGAGTGAAAGGTTGACCAGGGAAGAGCAGGATTGAGGTTATTGTCCAACTTTAGTCGACTCTGACACGCCTTTTCCAGCTCTGGCAAAGCCACAATAAATTGTTGAAATTGTTATTTTAATTGGTATTCTTGTCGCCAGTTGATGAAACGCATCAATATTATTATTAATCAAGTAAACCCTAACCTGCCAGATACCCGTTCAATCTTTAGTTATTGATCTATAATCTTCAAGGTTAATCATCACGAGGAGGATTTGCGGATGAAAATTCGCTTGATAACGAGTGCGACGTCTATCGTAGCTCTTCTTTCTGTTCTATCCAGTCCAGTTGTCACCGCTGCCAGCCAGGCAGAACTAATCGCTGAGGGTAAAAGAATCTCTTTTCATCGTCAGCTGGGTAACTGCCTGACCTGTCACGCGATGCCAGGTGCAGGTGGCGAATCACCAGGTAACGTTGGTCCACCCCTGATCGCCATGAAGGCCCGTTTTCCCGATAAACAGGTATTGCGGGATCAGATCTGGGATTCTACTGCCAGAAACCCCGGAACCATGATGCCACCTTTTGGCAAGCATAATATTCTGACCGAAGAACAAATCGATGCGGTCACCGAATTTGTCCACTCACTTTGATGAAGGAGCAAAATCAAATGAATCGTAGAACCTTATTGAAAAGATCACTTGCCGTTGGTGCGGCAGGTGTTGCAGCCTCCGCCGGTCTGCTGGCCCCAGGCCAGGTCCTGGCGGCTTATCCGACCGCGGCTTTCGAAGCCAAGGACACCGCCAGTGCCCTGTCTGCAGCCGTTGGCTCCGGTAGTTACTCCGACTCCGCCGACATCAAG
>JAAUXZ010040322.1_pt1 | contig 19609 bp, 23 predicted proteins | sample 7278131 | NCBI WGS metagenome assembly JAAUXZ01 (sample SAMN14350119, study PRJNA611818) | marine sediment metagenome | isolation source: surface marine sediment (3m) | place: French Polynesia: Moorea | collected 2018-08 | reverse complement strand
CATAGGCTCAAGCCACGCCAGCGGTCCTGATCTGTTGTGGCTGCTAGAGAAAGCGCGCGCTGCACTGATGGCACCAATGACAGACAGCGTGAGTGAGAGCGGATGACTAGCATTCGCACTCTCTATTGCGGTCACACACTTTCAAAGACGGTTCCGCGCTCTGAATTTTGGCTACACGCCCGCCTCATAAAGAGGGCGCTTAATCGACACATTCAAGAAACAGACAAGATCAAGATTGGCCGCATGATTTTCCGACACGCAGAAGTGCCCTTTGGGGACGATTGGGGCATAAGGATGACGGCTTATCAAAAGGTAAAAGGCTGATGGGACGTAAGTTCAAACCCGGTGAAAGCGGAAACCCACTTGGCGCCGCTAGGAAGAAAGCCCTAACCGATGCCATTCGTCTTGTTGCTCACGAGGAAAAAACTGTTCTTGACGGTGAAGGAAAAAACCCCCGCAAAGTCAAGCGCCTGAGATTGGTTGCAGAAGCGCTTTTTGATTCGGCTGAAAAGGGCGATATTGCTTGCATTCGGGAGGTCATTGATCGGCTAGACGGCAAGGTTGCGCAACAGCATGACATCAATCAACAAACGACCATTACCCACAAGTCCGAAACACTATCCCGCTTTGATAGCTGGCTTGCAGAAGTTGCCGCCGGATCAGCGGATTCCAATGACGAGGACGTGGGCACAGAACGATCTGTACTTTCTGATTCGGTACCTCCTGAATCGACCAGACATTGAGCGCGACTGGCTGTTTCAGCGCTGCAGGGAAGTTCAGAGCGATCCTAACGGCCACCTCGATCTGTGGGCACGCGAGCACTACAAGTCGACCATCATCACGTTTGGGCTTACCATCCAGGACATCTTGAACGATCCCGAGATCACGGTAGGCATCTTCAGCCATACGCGGCCAATCGCTAAGGGCTTTCTGCGCCAGATCAAACGCGAGCTTGAGAGCAACCAAGTCTTGAAGGATTTGTTTCCCGACATCCTTTGGCAGGATCCGCAGAAAGAGGCGCCAAAGTGGTCCGAGGACGATGGGATCATCGTTAGAAGGCGCACCAACCCCAAGGAATCGACCGTAGAGGCGTGGGGATTGGTCGACGGGCAGCCGACAGCCAAGCACTTCCGTTTGCGCACCTATGACGATGTGGTGACAGTTGAGAGCGTATCCACGCCTGAGATGATAGAGAAGACTACGGATCGCTGGGCCTTGAGCCTCAACCTTGGCAGCGATGGCGGGCGCGAACGCTACGCTGGCACTCGCTATCGGTTCAACGACACTTATCGCGCGATGATGGACCGCGGGACCGTGCAGGTGCGAACTTTTCCGGCTACGGACGATGGCACAATGGACGGCGTGCCGGTGCTGCTAAGCCGCTCAAGGCTGGAGGAAAAGCGCCGGGCAATGGGGCCTTACGTGTTCGCCTGCCAGATGCTGCTCGATCCGATCGCGGATAATGCCCAAGGATTCCGCGAAGATTGGTTGCAATTCTACGATGGCGACAACGACGGCGCCGGAATGAATGTCTATATCCTGGTGGACGCGGCGAGCGAGAAGAAGAAAACATCCGATTATACGGCCATGATGGTCATCGGCTTAGGCCAGGACAACAACTACTATTGGCTGGACGGCTTGCGCGATCGGCTGAATCTCACGGAACGCGCTCGAAAGCTTATGGACCTGCACCGCCGCTGGACTCCGGCCGGCGTGGGGTATGAGCGTTACGGCATGATGGCCGACATCGAATACATTCGGACGGTGCAAGAGGATCAAAACTACCGCTTTCCGATAGTCGAGCTTGGCGGATCGATGCCCAAGAACGACCGGATTCGGCGCCTGGTGCCGATCTTCGAAGAGCAGCGGTTTTACATGCCGCGCATGATGCTGCGTACGAACTACGAGGGCAAAACGGTTGATCTCGTTAGGGCTTTTCTGCATGAGGAATATCTGCCCTTTCCCGTTGCAGCGCATGACGATATGCTAGATGCCATGGCACGCATTGAGGATGAGGCTTTGGGCAAGCTGTGGCCAATGCCCGAGCCGGCGCCAGCGTACAGCGATTACAGCACAAGGGCAGGCCGCGGAAGTTGGGCAGGATCATGAGCAAATCGACGACAGGCAGGCAGTTGCTAGATGATCTAGAGCGGCGCGTTGCCGCTTTGGAAGGCGAAAGTAAGCCGGATCCGATGAATGAGGTCCGCCAGAAGCTGGACGATATAGACCGCAGGTTGAAAGGGATCGAGGCGGAAAGGCCAAAAACCCCGGTAAACAACCAATCGGCGGTTGCAAATGGCTGATTCCGACAGTCAAGCGGCCACGGTTCAGCCTGAGAGTCAGGGCGATTTCATTGTTGAGGCTCGCAAGCTCTATCGCAACGACAACGAGGCGGCGCGCACGAACGTCCGCAACATGGGCGATGACATCCGGTTCTATGCCAATGACCAATGGCTGAACGAGGACCGGGTTGCTCGGGAAGCGCAGAATCGGCCGGTGATCACAGAAGATCACATGGCGCCTGCTGTGCGCCAGATTACCAACGACATGCGGATGAACAAGCCGGCGATTAAGGTTCGTCCGGTCGACAGCAACGCAGATCCCAAGGTTGCCAAGATATACGAGGGCTTGATCCGCAACATTGAGCAGCAGAGCTTTGCAAGCCGCGGTAATGCCTATGTGAAGGGCGGCGAGAATGCCACGATATGCGGGCAGGGCGCTTTCCGCATCATCACGGAATACGTAAGCGACAACGCCTTTGATCAGAAGATCACGATCTTGCCCATTCGATCGGCGCTGGCGGTGGTGTGGGATTCGGACGCGCAAAGCCCGACGCGTGACGATGCCAAGCGGTGTTGGATCCTAACTTGGATGTCCAAAGAGAGCTTTGAGGCAGCCTATCCGGGCAAGTCAACGCAGAGTTGGGAAAGCCACAGCCAGGTCAGCCAGGAATGGTACAAGGACTGGAATCGGCGCGACGAGATACTGGTTGCCGAGTATTTCTGGAAGAAGCCCAAGACTAAGACGATTTGGCGCATGGCGCTGGACCAGCGGGTGGTCGACGTCACGGACAAGGATGAGGACGAACGGGCGCAGTTGGTGGAAAGCCAGGCCCGGAAGGCGCTCGAGGATGGGCAGCCGCCGCCGGACACGCCTTACGAAGAGCGCGACATTGAGAGCTTCGAGGTTTGGCGTGCTGTGATCAACGGCGCTGATGTGCTGGAGGAGCCGCGCAAATGGCCAGGCAAGTACATCCCGGTTATCAACGTTTTGGGCGAGGAGATTTTCCTAGACGACTCCCGTACCATGCGCGGGTTGGTTCGGGTGGGCAAAGACTCACAGCGCATGATCAACTACCACAACTCGGCCGCAGTCGAGCATGTAAGCCTTTCGCCCAAGCAGCCCTATTTGGTCACGACGACACAAGTCGCCGGGCTTGAGAGCGAGTGGCAGATCGCCAACCGGCAGAATGCGACCTATTTGCGCTTTAACGTGGATCCCAAGCAACCTGGGCCGCCTGCCAGGGCGCCAGGGCCTGAGATCCCTGCTGCGCTGCTGACGTTGAAGCAAGAGGCTGTTGCGGGCTTCAATGCGACAACGAACGTCTATCCTTCGGCGACTGGTGCGCAGTCAAACGAGATCAGCGGCGTAGCCATCCAGAAGCGGGATACGCAGGGCGATGTCGCCAACTTCCACTATCAGGACAACCTGAACAGTTCAATCGGCTACTGCGGCGTTCAGTTGCTGGACCTTATCCCCAAGATTTACGACGGGCAGCGTTTCATTCGCATTCTTGGCGAGGATGACGCGGAGGAATTGGTCGAGATCAACGTCATTGATCCAGTGACGGGCGAAGTTACCAACGATCTGTCGGCCGGCGAATATGACATGGTCATGGTGCCAGGGCCTAGCTTCAGCACCAAGCGGGCAGAAGCGGCGGACTTTCTTACCAAGTTTGTGCAGTCGGCGCCGGATCAAGCCGCCATGGTTATGGACTTGCTCGTCAAGAACCTTGATCTGCCAGGCTCTGATGAGCTTTACGAGCGTTTCCGCAAGACGGCTGTGGCCCAGGGTTTGGTAGAGCCGGATCCCGAGAAGGGCGACCAACCTCCGGGTGAACCCAAGCCATCGCCTGAAGAAATGGTCGGGCAAGCCCAGTTGATTGATGCCCAAGCCAATATGCTGAACGCTGAGACGAAAGCAGCGCAGAATCAGACCAGCGCATTGAAGAATGCGGCCGACGCTCGCAAGAGCTACGCGGAGAGCGAAGGACAGCAGATTGAGAACGTGACCGAGCTGGTCAAGCTGATGGTGGAAACCGGGGCGCTGGAGCAGGCGGTGACAGGCCAGATCAACGCCATTCTGCCCCAATTGGTTGAAATGGCAGTGGGGAATGTGCTAGAAGCACAGCAACGGGCTGTAATTAATCCAAACGGCCCGATTTAATCGCGAAAGGAACGCGCGTAAAAATGTCCGAAGAGAAATCCGTCGAGGACTACCTTGACGAAGCGGTTGCGGCGAGACTACCGCAGTCGCCGGCCGAAGATGAGGGCACCGCGGCCACGCCCGACACCGGCAAGAATGCCGCCGACCAAGCCAGCGACGAAGGCGACGAGCAGGAATCCAAAACATCGGAAGCGGAAGACGATGGCCAGGAAGGTCAAGAGTCGGAAGATACCGATGGTGAGGACGAACAGCCCAAGCCCAAGCCGCAGAGCAAGGTTCAGAAGCGTATTCGACGGTTAGTGCGTGAACGCGACGAAGCAAACCAACGCCTTGCCGAGCGCGAGGCTGAAATTCGTGTCCTCATTGCTCAATCTGCCAACGGACGCCAGCCGGCGCCCCAGGCAGAGGCGGCAGAAGACGCGGCGCCAAAACAGGAAGACTATCAGGATTACGCGAAATATCTCGCTGATGTGTCGGCATGGGCTGCTCGACAGGAGACCAAGAAGGTCATAGGGCAAATCAGGCAGGAAGGCCAAGAGAGTGCCCGCAAGAGCAAGGTCGAGGCTGAAGACGCAGAAAGACGTGCCAAGGCAAGAGGTGTTTTTGCCAAGGGTGAAGACGCTTTTGAGGATTTCGCGGATCTTGTCGGCTCAAAAAGTCTGAAGATAACGCCAGATATGTTTGATGCCATTACCGAGATGGATGACGGCCACAAGGTTGCCTACCATCTTGGTCAAAATCCTGATGAGGCAGAACGGATTTCAGGTTTGTCGCGGGTTGCGCAAGTGAGAGAGCTTGTCGGCTTGGAAGCCAAGCTAACCAAGCCAATGGCAAGCAAGAAAACCACGAGCGCTTCTGCGCCTATCAAGCCCGTTAAAGCGGGCGGTGCGCCCCGGCAATTCGACCCCGATACCTGCTCAATGAAGGAATATATGCAGGACTATCACCGGCGGCGGGCTGCAGGCGATCTATAGGAGCGCAAGCCATGAGGGTTAACAGATGGCTAATACGCTTCTCACGCCGACGGCAGTTACCCGTCGGGCGCTGGCGATTCTGCATCAAAAGCTGAATTTCGTCGGCAAGGTCAACCGGCAGTACGATGATTCCTTTGCCGTATCGGGCGCCAAGATCGGCGATCAGCTACGGATCCGCTTGCCGAACAAGTACACGGTGACGGATGGCGCAACGCTGGTAAAGCAGGACACGACGGAGAAGTCGGTTACCCTGCAGGTCAACAACCAGAAGCATGTCGGCATGACGTTTACGTCGGTCGATCTGACGCTGGACATCGATGACTTCGCATCGCGGATCATTGAGCCGGCCATGTCGGTTCTGGCGGCCAAGGTCGAGGGCGATGCCTTCAATATGGTGAAGGACGTCTACAATACGGTGATCAACCAGTCGGCGACCATGACGACCAAGGACGCCAACCGGATGAACCAGAAGATCACCGATGATCTGTCGCCCTACAGCAATCGTTGCTTGAACCTGAACACGTTCGACAACGTCAATCTGGTTGGCGATGCCAAGGGTCTGTTCAATCCGCAGTCCAACATCGGGCGCCAGTATCGCGAAGGCATGGTCGCTGACCAGTTCTTCGGGTTTGCCGAGGTGTACGAGAACACGCTTCACAAGCGGCAGGCTGCGGGCGCTGGTACGGGCTACCAAGTTGCGGGTGCGGGTCAGACCGGCTCGACACTTGCGGTTGATACGGGCACGGGTGCCTTGAACAAGGGCCAGACCTTTACGATCGCAGGCGTCAACCGCGTACATCCTGAGGAGAAGGAAGATACGGGCCAACTGCAGCAGTTCGTTGTGACAGCGGACTATGCGGGCGGTTCCGGCAATCTCAGCATTGCGCCTGAGATCATCACGTCGGGCGGTTACCAAACGGTGGCAAGCTCGCCGGCCGACAATGCGGCGCTAACCTTCCTGCAGACGGCAAGCACCTCGATCAACACCTCTGTGGGTTTCCATAGGGACGCCTTCACGTTTGCGACGGCTGACCTTGTCTTGCCGGATGGCGTCGACTTCGCCGCGCGCGAAGTTTACGACGGCATCTCGCTCCGCATCATTCGCCAGTATGACATTAACGACGATGCCTTCCCGGCTCGCGTCGATGTCCTCTATGGCTACAAGTCGATGCGGCCGGAGCAGGCGTGCAAGGGTCTGTTCAAGGACGAGGAGTAGGGCCAACGGGCGGGGGCTTCGGCCCCCGTCTTTCCAAGGGACAGCCATGACTGAAGAAATCCAACATTACCCCAAGATGCTTTACCGACGCGGGGCGAAGAACACGCTGGAAACGCTGATTGTCCAGGACGAAGCCGAGCACAAATCGGCTGGGGACGAATGGAAAGAAGAGGTTCCAAAGCCACGCGGGCGCCCTGTTGGCAGTGTCAACCAGCCGAAGGAGGAAGAGGCGGACACGGACACGGCGGAAGAACCGGAATCCGATGACGACTCGTAACGTTGAAATCTTTGTCGGGCAAAGCACGTCTTTCGAGGGCGTGCTACGGGATCAGGACGGCAAGCGCATTGATCTGACGTCCTACACCTTGACGTGGAAGGCCGGCGACAAGGATTTTCAGCGCACGGCGATCTCGCTTACGGAAGGGGACGGGATCACAATCGTAAACGCTTCCCGCGGTCGCTGGCGGATTGATCTGCGCCGGGGCGATACCGATGAGCTTACGCGCGGGCTATACGTACACGAGGGTTTTGCCAGCCAAGGCAGCGACGAAAACCTGCTATTCACCTTTGGCAAGCTAACCTTGCGGGGGATAGTCAAATGACGACGGCAAGGGACACGATCCGCGGTGCATTGCGTTTGATTCGCGTCATTGATTCGACCGAGGACGTGCAGGCCGAAGATGCTGCCGATGGCTTGAAGACCCTTAACGAAATGGTTCACGGCTGGAAAAACAACGGCATCTTTGTTGACTACCAGGACATAGAGCTTGGCGACGAAATACCGTTTCCGCCTCGAGATCATCGCAATATTCGGTATTTGCTGGCTGCGGACCTTGCTGCCGAGTTTGGCACTGAGTTGACGCCTGAGGTAGCGACCCAGGCCCGGGAAAGCTTCCAAATGCTGCAGGCACACTATGGCGTCCAGCCTGAGGCCCGGCCGGATCTCAGCATTACCAATCGCCTCTCCCGTTACGGGAATGTCTACAATATCAAGTCGGATTCCGTTTGATGGTGAACACCCTTCAGAACTTGGCCAAGCGAAATGTGGCGTTTTCGGGGCGCGCTGGGATCGGCGATGTACCGGACTTGTATGCCGAACAAGCGGCTATGGAGCGGGCCCGGCAAGCGGAAATGGGCGGCACGCCTGGATTGGCATCGGGTACGGGCGGTTCCGTGCCTGTAGCGCCAGCGGTTGGCGGTGGCAGCGGTGGCAGTATTGGCGGCGCGGCTGATGTGGGTTTGCCAGGCGCCGGCTTCAGCAGCCCAGAAATCGAGCGGGCCTATACGCGGTTCTTCCGCCGTCCTGGTGGTGAAGGTGAGACGCGCGGTTCGTTCGCCGATCGGGGGCAATTGAACGTGGATCCGGCCGATCCCTTTGGGGTGAGTTTTGGCAACACGCTTTCGGATATCACGGCGGTTGCTGGCTTGCTGGGCATTCCCGGCATGGGCATGGCGAACGCCTTTGTTGAGCTGATGCTTCGGGATGCGCAAATGAAGCAAGACCAGTTTATGGAAAACTTGGCGCTTGGAATGACGCCAGTTGATCCCACCAGCGGTGCAACCATCACGCGGGCAGACACAGGTGGTTTTGATACGGGCGACACGTTTGGCGGCTATCAGGGCGACAGCGTACTAGGATCACCTATTGGTGACGATCAATTCGGCGGCGGTGGCGATGCAGGTGGAACCATAGAAGGCGGTTACGGCGGCGGTGCTGGCGGGTTTGGTGGCGGCGACACAACGGCCGGCGATCAGTTTGGTGGCGGTAATGACGGCCCTAGTGGTGACGCTGGATCAGGTGCCGGTGGCGGATCCGGTGGTGGCGGATCTGGCGGCGTAGGCTGCTTTGCCAAGGGCACAAGAGTTTTGATGGGTGATAACAAGGAAATGCCCATTGAAGAGATTCGCCTTGGTGATCGGGTGATGGGCTTCAACGAGGGGGGAGTGCCCGAGCCTTGCGAGGTCATTGGCTGCTTTGCGCATTTGAGTAAGCCTGTCTGGCGCTTGAACGGGTCGACACTGGTCACGCCTGGGCATCGGTTCTACGCCATGCGGGACGACAAGGGCTATGGCTTCTGGCCATTGGATGAAATCCCGCTAGGTTCCAAGATCATGTTGGCCGATGGCAGTTCTAGGCGCGTTGATACGGTAGAGCATGCTGGCGAGCAGCGCGACGTGTTCAACATCACGGTGCAAGGATTGCATACCTACATCGCCGATGGATATCGCGTGCACAACATCAAGCATCAGGGCGGCTATATCAGCGAGGACCGCGTACCGGGACAACAGCGGGGCGATGTGCCGGAAACGCTGCAGGAAGGCGAATACGTCATAACGGCCGACGTTGTCGACATGCTGGGTCCTGAGTTTTTCGACGTGATCAACAACTTGGCGAAGATGGCCGGCAAGCTATGACGGTTCCGATTCCCTTTGCCACGCAAGCGTACCAACTGAAGCAGGTTCAATTCGCCGCGCAGCGTTGTATCAACCTGTTTCCCGAGCTTGGGCCGCCTGGCGCCAAGGTTCCGCTTGCGCTGGTTGGCACGCCTGGGCTGACAACCTATGCGGATTCCGGCAATGGCGGGCCTATCCGTGGCCTGATCAAGATGCAGGAATTTGTCTTTGTCGTGTCGGGGTCGCAGCTTTTCCGGCTTTCCGTCAATGGCGACACGTTTTTCCTTGGCGAGCTTCCGGGAACGGGTTTTGTCAAGCTTGCGAGCAATGGCGATCAAATCCTTATCCTAACGGGCACATCGGCTTCAGATGGCTTTATTGCCACGACAACGACGCTTGAGCAGATCACGGACGAAGACTTTCTAGGCGGCTCAGATTGCGACTTCATTGACGGTTATTTCGTAATCAGCCGGCCGGAAACCAATGAGTTTTACATCAGCGCCCTGTATAACGGCCTAGAGTATGACCCGTTAGACTTTGCGAGGGCGGAAGGTGCGCCGGACAACATCATTGGCCTAGTGGTCGATCACCGCGAAATATGGCTGATGTGCGAGCGCACGACCGAGGTCTGGTACAACAGCGGCAATGAGGACTTCCCTTTTGAGCGGGCAAGCGGGACATTCATAGAGCGCGGCCTGGCGGCGCGAGATTCCATTGCCAAGATTGACAACACCATCATGTGGCTGGGCAATGACCGCATCGTTTACCGGGCTGACGGCTACTCGCCGCGGCGGATCTCTCAGCACGCCATTGAGCAGAAGATAAACGAGACCATCGGCACCGGCGATATCGTGGCGTTTGGCTACTCACAGAACGGGCATAGCCAGTACGTGCTTAAGAAGCCCAACGAGTGGACTTTCGTCTATGACAGCGCGACCCAGCTATGGCACGAGCGTATCAGCTACCGGCGCGACGATTACAAGGTTTCCACCTACGTCTCTGCCTTCAACCGGCTTCTGGTCGGGGACGATAAGGTTGGGCGCATCTACTACATCGACGACCAAAGGCCCAACCGGGAAGACGACGAAACGGTTGTATCGCGTATGGCTGCGCCCCCGCTGTTCGCCAATGAGGAAGAGGCGATCTTGAATGCGCTTGTGGTCGATTTTGAGCGCGGCGTGGGGCAGAACACAGATCCGTCAATGTTTGAGACCCAAGACAACCTTGTGGTGTTGAACGATGGCGAACGGGTTGCGGAAGCAAGGGCAAGCAATACGAATTTTATTGAGATTCCGAGCTTTGAAATTCCTTTGGAGGACGTATCGGAAGCTGTCTTGTTGATATTTGCTGGCGTTCGGTCGACGACGGGCGCCAAGACCGTAACTAGCTGCAGGTATGGGGATCAAGATGTGCCTGGCGTTGGGCCGCTTGTAACTGAGATCAGCGGCGATCAAGCGCAGATCACGGCAATGTACTACTGGGAAAACCCGCCGATCAAAGAGGGGACAATCGAGGTCAAGTGGTCGGCCAATTGCAACAATCTTGGCATTCATGCAATGGTGGTCGACAAGGTCAATTTGCCTTTGGCTATCAATGACATAACAGACACTTTTCAAGGATCTGCTCGAGATGAGGTTATTCAGAATATCAGTGTGCAGGCCAAGCCCAGCTTTCTTGTTTCGTTTGGCAATTTTCGCTCAGGCCGTGAGATTCTGACATACGGCGACCACTCAAGGGTTAGATACAGCCCCGGAACCAACTATTCGATGAGCACAAGCTCTAACTACTCGGTTGAAGATGGCGCAAAAACTCTGCGATGGGTGGCAGAGGATCCGCCTTTCACTCGTTGGGCTGGCATCACGGTAAGGCTGGCGTCTAAACTGGTTTCGGTAAGGGATCCTATCGTATCCTTGCGCTATTCGGACGATGGCGGGCTGACATGGTCAAACGAAAAATGGCGCAGCTTGGGCAAGGTGGGCGAATACAGGAAGCGTGCACGCTGGAATCGGATGGGCCGCTTCAGGCAGCGTGTTCTAGAGCTTTCGATTGCCGATCCGGTGCAACGCACGATAATGGGCGCCTATGCTAGGCTTGAGAGAGGGTCGCTGTAATGGCTGTTGACCGCACAAGGGTTGTCATCCAAGAGCAGTTGACGACGGATCGTGTCGAGCTTGGCGTTTTGCAGTCAATCAAGCAGTGGACCGAGGGCAAGCGTATAGAGGCTGTGGAAAACCTAACCCAAACGATCAGCAACCCGCCAACGCAGCTAGAGGTGTTGACGATACAAAACAAGATCAACGAGCTTCTTGAAAAGTTGCGGTCGGATAATTCCAACATACTGGACAGCTAGCTATGGGATTTTTCAGCGACATCTTTGGTGGCGGCAAGGCAGCGCGGGGCTCTCAGACAGGGTCAGACATTGCCTTGCAAGCCTATATGGAAAGCGCGCCCTACCGCAGGACGGGCCGGGAGGCGATCGACAAGCTGCGGAACGTCTACATCACCGGCGAAGAGGACTACACGACATCGCCCGGCTATGACTTTCGCCGCAGCGAGACACAGAAGGCCATTGATCGCGCAATGGCGTCCAGGGGGCTTTATGGATCCGGGCGCCGCGGCAAGGCTTTGGCCGACTATGCCGATGATCTGGCGGCGGATGAATACGAGCAAGGCTTCAACCGGCTGGCTGCGCTTGCGGGCATTGGCGGAACCGGCGTGCAAATGGGGCAAAATGCCCTGATGAATCGTGCCGGCTACGAGGCCCAAGCGGGACAGCAAAGGCAGAGCGGCTACGATCGCAGCAGCGGCGCGGCGATCAACACCCTTGCCGGCCTAGCGGGGATGTATTCCTGATGGCTACGCTTAACCCGTTCGCCAGCTTTGCCCAAGGGCGGCAGTTGGGCATGCAGCGCCGTGCTGAAGAACGGCTGATTGAGGATAGGGAACGGCAGGAACAGAGCCGCAACCGTATGTCTGCATTGCTGGCGGGTGGTCTGCCCACCACGCCACAGGCTCAGCAGAGCTTTGTCGCTCAGGCGGCCCAGGCCGATCCAGGCATGGCGCTTGACTGGGCGCAGCATTTTGCAAAGCAGCAGCCCGACTTGCTGGCACGCCGGAAACAGGAAGCGCCCTTTGTGACGGCCGAGTTGGGGACTGTGACAGATCAGGCCAGCTATGACATGGCACGACAGAGGCTGTCGGATCTCGGCGTGGATGTCGACGACATGCCCGACATCTACAACCCGCAGCAGACAAACATGGTCCTGCAGGCATCGCGCTATCTGGCTGAAGGCGCGCCGGAAGCGTCGACGGGGCCGTTTAGAGGCGATACGCAATGGGCACAAGATCGCAACGTGCTGTTAACGGAAGATCCCTCTTCGCCAAAATATGCAGCGTCCTACGCTGCCATGGCCAGCCCTAGGTCCTTTGAGTCTGATGGGCAAATAGTGACGATAATGCCTGATATGTCGCCTTATGCGCCGCCGACCGGCCGCACGGCGCAACGCGTTGCGAAAGAGCCTGAGCCGCCAATGGGTGTTGGTGGGCAGCCGACGCCAACGGTGAAGCAGAAAGAGACGGCACAAGCGGGCCCTGGCGTGACGGTAACGCCTATTCCCAGCAGCATGCCCAAATTGACGGAAGGGCAGAAAGCTAGAGACAAGGAATTTGGCAAGGAATATGTGCGCTGGTCTGGTGGCGGTCAGGCCGATGCGGAAAGGAATATCGCGCAGTTAGAGCAGCAGATTCAGCGCTTGCAGGGTGAGGAAAACCTAACAGGACCAATTATCGGTATGCAGCCGAGATATATGGCCACGTTTACGAATCCGGCCGGTGTAGATGTTCAAGAACAGGTTGAAGAAGTCGTTCAGCGCAACCTTAGAGAGATTCTAGGTGCACAGTTTACCGAGCGGGAAGGCGAGCGGCTAATTTCCAGGGCATACAACCCAAGGCTTGAAGAAACCGTCAACGTTGCTCGACTTACTCGGCTGGTTGACCAGATGCGCAGGGCCGCAGATGCCAAAAACGCCATGGCGCAGTATTTTGACCAATACGGCACGCTTCAGGGCTACAAAGGCCCGAAGATGCCCACCATGAGCGAAATGGGCGATGCGGTTGAGGGTGAGGGCGAGATTGCACAGCCGACAACCAAGGAAGAACGGGACGCACTGCCATCGGGAACGCCCTATATTGCACCGGACGGAAGCCGAAAGGTTAAGAAGTAATGGCCAATTGGTGGGATGAGGATCCCGCGCCATCGGAAGCGCAAGGGGCTTGGTGGGAAGAAGACGAACCCGCCGAGGCAGCGCCCGTTGTTTCACGTGAAACACCGCCAGCGCAGGCCGGAAGCGTTCGCTGGCGTCCCGAGTCCCAAATCCCCGAGCTTACGCCTGAGTTGGCAGGTGAGGCGGCGCAACGGCTGGACGATATCGTTCGGGGCGTTGCGGATGTTTTTACCTTTGGCACGGCCGACGAGATCGCCGCAGCCGCGCAAGCCGCGACTGGCGTGGGCACGATCGGCCTTCCCCAAGGCCAGGACTATGAAACAGCCCTAGCACAAGAGCGCGCCCGCGATGAGGCATCCAACCAGGCCGCGCGCCTTATGGGCAACGCTGCTGGCGGGCTTACCCTTGGAGGGGTTGTAGGCGCCCCCAGGACGCTCGGTCAGGCTGTTTTGCAAGGCACGGGCCTTGGCGCTGCCATGGGCTTTGGAAGCGGCGAGGGCGGCTTTAAAGAGCGCCTGAAGTCATCCGGTTTTGGGGCAATGGTAGGCGGCCCACTGTCTGGCGCTGCTTATGGGTTGTCCAATGTGGTCGCGCCGCAGATCGGACCGGCTTTACGAGCGCTTCGCGAAGAGGGTGTTAGGCCAACGGTTGGCCAAATGGCGGGCGGTGCAGTTGGGCGGCTTGAGGAAGGCGCACAGAGCATCCCGCTTGTTGGCTCTATGATCCGCAATGCAAGGACGCGGGCGCTGGAGGACTTCAACCGGGGCGCCATCAATCACGTCTTACGGCCAGCAGGTTTGCAGATCAGTCCGAAGATCCAAGCGGGGCGCCCAGCGATTGCAGAGGCGAACAGGCTAATAGGCAAGTCTTACGATGACATCCTCGATACGATCACGGATGCCCGCGTTGATCAGCGCTTTGCCCAGGATATCGCCAGAATCACGGCAGAGGCCCAAGACACGCTTGGCGATGCAGGAAGACGGGCATTTACGAACGCTTTGGAAGATGTCACGTCGTTGCCGGCAATGCAGCGCCCCACCTTCAGCGGTCGCGAGATCAAGCGGGCCGTGACGGGTCTTCGGGAAGATGCCGATCGGCTGATGGCACGTCAGGACGAAGACGTTTACCAAGCGGGTCGGCTGATCAGGGAAGCAAGGGACGCGCTTAGTGATCTCCTGAAGCGCAATACGACGCCAGGGAATGCGGCGCAGCTTACGGGCTTGGACAGGGCCTATGCGGGCTTTAACAGCGTCAGGGATGCCTCTATAGCCGGTAGGGACGGCATTTTCACGCCGTTTCAGCTTTCGCAGGCAATCAAGAAGGCTGACAAGGCATTGAAGCGGCGTACCTTTGCCCGCGGGGATGCATTGGGGCAGGAATTTGCCTCGGCGGCCGATGAGATCATTTCCAGCCGTGTTCCCGATTCGGGCACGCCAGAACGCTTGGCGCCATTCATGGTAGGTGGTGCGGCTGGTGCTGGCTATATTGATCCGGTAGCGGGATCCTTGGCGGCTGCGGCCGTAACGCCCTACACTAGGCTTGGCCAGAACATGCTTGCTGCGCTGGCACGTCCAGCGCCTAGCAGGGGCGCGCAAATGCTTGCGGAACAGTTCAGGCGATCAGCGCTGCCGCTTGCCGCGGTCGGGACTGCGGCGACGACCGAATAGGTACTGGCCAGCGACAAAGGATAGAATAATGACCAGAAGCCGAAGCTCTTCGGATATCATTGAGGGACTATGCTAGATGGCTGGCCGCTTTTCAAATCCAAACGTTCAATACCTTGATGAGAATGGCGATCCGCTTGCGGGTGGCAAGCTGGCTTTCTTCGAGTCCAACACAACCACGCCGTTGGACACGTTTTCGGACGATAACCTATCGGTCAAAAATACCAATCCGATCATCCTGGACGATGCCGGCCGGTCTGGCGACATCTTCTTTCTAAACCAAGACTATAAGGTTGAGCTTTCCGACGCTGACGATGCCGTTATATGGACGGCGGATCCGGTTCGCAGCACAGAGCAGAAGTCCAGCGAAGTCCGCCAGGTATCGACGACGACCCAGCTAGACAGTTCGGATGATGGCAAGTGGATTGCCGCCAACGCCAACGCAGGCGGCTTTGTCATCACGTTGCCGCCGGCCAGCGAAGCGGGCAATGGATACGAGGTCACGATCCAAAAGACCGACTCCAGTACCAACGTTGTGACAGTGGACGCCAGCGGGTCGGAAACGATCAACGGACAATCCGATGTTAGCCTTGAGAGGCAATATCAGGCAATCACGGTTCGTTGTGACGGTACTAACTGGTTATCGCCGCTTGAGGAAGGTCGCGCCTTACCACCCGAGCATATCAATGGCTTGACCTTGAGCAACGGTGGAACACCAGCCACGGATGTAGACGTTGCGGCGGGTTCAGCGCGCTCAGACAATGACGCAGTCAATATTGAGCTTACAAACGGCACCACCAAAAAACTCAACGCGGCCTTTGCTGAAGGTCAAAATCAAGGCGGTTTGGATAGCGGTACTGTTGCGGCTGATACGACCTATCACATCTTTCTGATTGGCAAGTCCGATGGCACCTCCGATGTTCTTTTTTCGACTAGTGCCACATCGCCAGCCTTACCTTCTGGTTTTACAGACAAGCGCCGGATCGGCCAGACGCGCACGGATAGCGGCTCTAGCATCATTTCCAACTGGTTTTCCTCGGTCGAAATTTGGGGTGAGATTTTTGTGTCTGAAATTGAGGTTTCTGGCAATCCGACGAACATAGATTTGGCGCGGAATCTTCTATCCGGCTTCACCGAAATTGATGTCACATATGATGAAATTCAACTTTCTGGCGGAGACGAAAGCATTTTCCAGATGTACGCCAGCGACACCGCAGTCACAACAGGGTATGGTGGCAGCATCGGCAATATTGGCGGTCAGTCCGCAATCTTCACCACAGACGGTTGGCGGTTGGAACGCGATCAGGCCGCAACGAATTTGGTAACAGGCCTTTCGCTGTTCCGAAAAGGTCTGTCCTCAAACAACCTGTGGAACTACTCGGCTAACAGCGCCCGCACTAATGAAAACGTGTCCACATCCGCCGCTGGGCGCTGTGTCTTGACCAACGAGTTCGACGGTTTGCGCCTCACTACCATAAATGGCACCGATACCTACAATTCCTCCTGTGTTATTCGAACAGTCGCTAAAAAGTTCAAATAGAGATGATAGGTGTTCTTTTTTATCTGGCTTGTCCCCTTACTGCTGTGTCTGGCCTGGCCGGCTTGGGCAGATGAGATTGTCGCCGTCCGCGGTTGCTTGCTTGCTGAAGGGATAGTTATAGAAACGGCAAAATCGGTCACGTTTGTTGATAACCCCGTCACCAAACGGACGACCATTCGCGGCAGCCAAATTGCAAGCATAACGACATTTAATCTAAATCCCGGAAGTCTCGACTGTGTTAGCGCTCGCTCTACCTCTGGCGAGTCGTATTTCGTTCGGGTGGTTGATCCGCGCTATGAGGGGCTTTCGTCGGAAGAAGTGTTTAACCGGATCATGGGCCGGCAATGAACTGGCAAGCGTTGCTGGCTGGCGTGCTGGCACGCGCGCAGCGGTGAGGTGGACGCTTGTCCTCAATAGGGCTAGTCTGCGGCATGGCATACACGCGCAAGGAACAGATCGGCGATTGCACGCTCTATCAGGGCGATTGCATGGATATCCTGCCTACGCTGGGCAAGGTGGATGCTGTGGTGACTGATCCGCCTTATGGGATTGGTTTTAAATATGAAAATTATGACGACAAAGAAGAAGCATACCTTGAATTTATGCTTGGCGTAGTTGAGGCTTGCAGGGGCGCTGTCAATGAAGGAAGTCCATTATTTTTTTGGCAAGCAATGCGTCATTGTTCAAGATTTCATGAATGGTTTCCGCCAAACTTTAGAATTTTTGCCGCAATTAAAAATTTTACTCAGTACCTACCTACGCCATTGCAATTTTCTTGGGATCCAGTCGTTTGGTGGACAGAAGGAAAATCTTCTCGTAAGGTAATTGCAGTGGATAGAGATTATCATATTGGCAATACTGCGCGATGGGTTGCGGAAGATAGAAATGGTCATCCGTGTCCACGCCCTTTAGACACGGTTGAATATGTCGTGCGCGTTTCGACAAAAACAGAAAACTGTATTTTGGACCCTTTCATGGGCAGCGGCACCACCGGCGTGGCCTGTGTCAAGCTAGGCCGCAAGTTCATAGGCATTGAGATAGAGCCGCGCTACTTCGACATAGCCTGCAAGCGGATAGAGGACGCGCATAGGCAGGGCGACTTGTTCGTGCCCAAGCCAGCGTCGGCCGTGCAGGAAAGCTTGCTCTAGCGGTATCTGGCGCGCTGCGGTATATTATCCTCTCACCACACCTGAGAATGAGGTTTAGCATGGGCGCTCACGCTAGTCTGTCGACGGCAGACGAACCCTTTCACTGCGGTACTGTTCACGTCATCTGGCGGACCGAATCCGAACGCAAGAAGCGTTGGAAGAAGGTCTGCAAGTGGTATCAGGACGGCACGCTTCCGACCGACCCGCCTGAGTGGGTCGCGTTTAACCAGAATCGAGGTGGCGGCGGCGGTCCGTGATCGCCTTCCTTGAAGATTTGGCCCTCAATAGCTGGCCTATGATCGGGCTGGCCATTGGGGGCCTTTTCGTTTCGGTCTGCCTAGCCGTCCAGGGTAAGCCGTGCTTCCGCATTAGCCGGGATAGCTGGCTAGGGCTTGGCTGCTATGTGGTGAGCTTTGCCTTGGGCAGTGCCTACATGCACGCTGACGACCATTCGACTGCCGTCCTAGTCTGGCAACTCTCAATGCTGGCACTAATGGCCCTGTATGCCGCTGTGATAGGCCTACAGACGGAAAACCAAGCCGAGCCTATCCCGGGCATGTATCTAGGTTTGGTCGCTCTGTACGGCGGATTCGGGCTTTGGATAGGCGGCCTCTACCCTATCGAGGAACCGGAACACATCCGCCGCGGCTTTGAGCTATGGGGTTTCCTGGTTATCCCCATGCTGTGCTGGGTCGTCCTACTTGGCGTGAATCCGGCCGATTTGCTCGGCAAGGCTGTTTGGGCTGTGGTGGCTGTGGCCGAAACGATACCGGCGATCGAATATCTGGACTGCAACGTACTAAGCCCTGATGTCTTTGACGTCGCCGATTGGGGAATCACGGTTGCCAAGTCGGCTTGCGTTCGCGAGTACGGCGGCCTCTATCTGTGGGCTGTCGAGATCGCAACATCGGCGATGCTTTTCTGCATCCTAGCCTTGCATTTTTGCAGGCACAAACTACCCGACATAGTGAAGCGTTTCACAGCGCAATAGGTGATAAGCCCTTATGGTTGAGGGGTGGTCGGGACCGATCCTGGCAGAAAGGCCCCGACCCGTCACAGCAGCTAGCATGGAAGCCGCTATGACTAAGGGCACCACACCCCGGAACGCTCTGTATAGCACAATTGCTAGTTGCTGTCTCACGTTCCTCTGTTGCCTAAGGGGGATCGGACGGCTGCTAAAAGGTTCCTCCCGCCTCTATGCGCTTCTGATCCCCCTTATTTTTTGCGCCGGGCACGCAACCGCGCAACCGCAGTGCAACACCCGGGAAAGCATTCGAACACAGCTTTCCGAGAAATACGGGGAAACGCCCGTTGCGACTGGGGTAACCAGCGGGGGCGCCCTAGTCGAGGTCTACAGCGCCAACAACGGCCGCACGTGGTCTATCGTCGTTACAGACACGAACGGGATTAGCTGCCTTGCTGCGGTCGGCGAAGGCTGGCGTATGATCATTGCTCATATGGGGCAAGAGTCTTGACCAATGAGCGCCCGCTCACCCGCGATGATTTGGTTAGGGAATTGCGCGGGCTGGGCATTGACTTGGACGATGGCCGCAGTCTTCGCGATTGGCACGCTAGTATGCAGTTTGTTAGGTGGCTTCGCCGCGTTGTGCTTGTTTCTGGCATTCCGATTGCAGCGTATTTTCTATGGCATGCGGCCGTCGCGTGGATCAAATCGGTAGCCAAGGGGCAGACACCATGAAACAGATTGCAACAGCTTGTGCCGTTTTGTTGCTTACGGCGTGCAGCGGTGCCGGCACGATTGCCGATAAGGCACGTGAGCTGCACGGCAAGGGCATTGAAGTTGCCGCCAAAGGCTTTGGCGAGCTTACCATCGTTGAGTGCGCTCGCAGCCTCGAGAACCGCAAGCGCTCACTGGAAGCGCTGAACAGCTACCTTGCAACCCAGGGCCGGACAGAACGAGCAACGGCGCTTGACTGCAATGGCGATGGGACGCCTGACTTCTGATGATCTGGAAGGCTTGGGCCATAGTTGCGACCGTGCTAT
>JAAUXZ010117079.1_pt1 | contig 19630 bp, 16 predicted proteins | sample 7278131 | NCBI WGS metagenome assembly JAAUXZ01 (sample SAMN14350119, study PRJNA611818) | marine sediment metagenome | isolation source: surface marine sediment (3m) | place: French Polynesia: Moorea | collected 2018-08 | reverse complement strand
TTTTCTCATATTGATTACCTTTATTTTTCGATTCCCAACCGTGCTGCCTAATTCAATGTCCATTCCAGAAAGTGAGAATCTAGAATTTCAAGCGGCTGATGGATTTATATTCAGTCCCATACTAGGCATAAGTTTTAGTCGCTTTCAGGAACTGATACTAATTGCTGCTTTGATAAGATAGACACGCCAGAATCGCATGTTGGTGCTTCTGCCAGAGCGCAATGGATGAAATAAAGTTCTAATCTACGATCAAATCTACAAACTTATTGAGTTCACTATCTAGATAAACCGGGCAGGAAACCCTTGAACGAATCTCGTAAAGGTTTCCTGGTGTCCTTTCTTTATCAATCTGGTTGAGGATGATTCCTGCAATCGTTAACCCCCGATGTTTAATTGCTTCCACTGTCAGCAGACAATGATTAATACAGCCGAGGCGATCTGCGACGATCAGCAGAACGGGTAGCTTCAGCGCTACTGCGAGATCGGCATTAAGCCCATTTTCAGCAAGCGGTGAGAGGAATCCACCGGCACCCTCAACGACCATAAAGTGATCCGGGTCTGCTGCACAGGCATCAACAAGTTGCTTAAGCCTGATGTCTTTGCCTGCAAGGCGGGCTGCAACGGGTGGGGCAAGGGCGGCCTCAAAACGATAGGGGGTTATCTCATCAATATGTTCCAGGCCAGCAGCCTGCATCAGGGACATCCCATCAGAGGGCACGAGTTCACCATCGATCAGCTTGCAGCCCGACTCGGCAGGTTTGCGGGGTGTCACCGAAATGCCCCGTTCGCGCAGCTGACTGATTAGGCGGGCGCCGATATAGGTCTTTCCAACCTCGGTGTCAGTGCCGGTGACGAACAGACCGCTTGCAGAAGGGTGTGTTTTTTCCATGGTCGTATTTTTACATGTTTCGTTGACATACCGGTTGGTATGTCTATACTTCATACCAACCGGTATGTATGGAGTACGCGATGACCTCTCAGAAATGTATCAGGGGCAGTAGCCATGATGCCCTGGGCTTATCTGCTATCGGGGTTCGTGAGTCCTCTGATGAAGACGGGGATCAAACACGTCAGGCCCTGCTCGAGGCGGCGTTCGAGGAGATCCATGAATATGGTTACCAGTCGGCCAGCCTGTCACGCATTCTGAAGAAGGCTGGTGTCACCAAGGGCGCCCTCTACCATCATTTTGGAAGTAAAGAAGGCCTGGGATTTGCGGTGATCGATGAAATCATCGAGCCCATCAAGATGGCCCGCTGGATAGTTCCTCTTGAACAGACCGATGATCCGATCGCCTTCATGAACGGGATTCTGAGTGAGGCGGCCGAAGAGCTCAGTGAAGAACTGATTCGCAAGGGTTGCCCGCTGGGTAACCTGACCCAGGAGATGGCACCGATCCATGAGGGTTTTCGTATCCGCCTCGAACAGATCTATGTGAGATGGCGCAAGGCCCTCCAGGATGCCTTTGAGCGGGGTAAGGCTGCAGGTACGGTTGCAGAGAGCGTTGAAAGTGAGAAGGCAGCATTCATGGTGCTCGCCGGACTCGAGGGTTGTCTAAGCCAGGCCAAGAATGCCCAGGATGCTGGGATGCTGGTGTTCTGTGGCGGTGCATTTCTCGACCTTTTGAATAATTACAAACCACGACAGGGAGAATAATTATGGTTGAGCAATATGCCCGTTGGGTGGTTCGCTGGCGCTGGCTGATCCTGATACTCACCATTGGGCTGGTGATGCTCCTGGGTAGTGGCGGAAAGAATCTTGAGTTCACCAATGACTACCGGGTCTTTTTCAGTGAGGACAATCCTTACCTTGAGGCCTTTGAGAACCTGCAGGACACCTACACCAAGAACGACAATGTCCTGATCATGCTGATGCCAGAATCGGGCGATGTCTTTACGCCCGAGGTGCTGGAGGCCGTTGTCGATCTGACCGACCAGGCCTGGCAGACGCCGTATTCCACACGTGTGGATTCCATCAGTAACTTCCAGCATACCTATGCCGAGCAGGACGACCTGGTGGTGATCGATCTTGTCGAAGACCCTGCCAGCCTGGACCAGTCCCAGCTCGACTACATCCGGGATGTTGCTGTCAACGAGCCGCTGCTGGTCAATCGCATTGTGTCTCCCGATGGGCGGGCTACAGGGGTAAACATTACGGTGCAGTTGCCGGGTGTTAACCAGGTTGCCGAGGTGCCCGAGGTGGTGACGTTCATCAGGCCCCTGATCGCTGAGCTGGAAGCCAGGTATCCTCAGATCGAGTTTTATGTAACGGGCCTGGTGATGATGAATAATGCCTTCCCCGAGGCCAGCCAGGATGACATGAAGAAACTGGTACCCATTGCCTTCCTGGCCATCATTATCGGACTGGTGATCTTTGTACGAAGCATTGCCGGTACGATCGGCACGGTCATCGTCATCCTGATTTCGATCATGGCGGCAATGGGTTCAGCCGGCTGGCTGGGTATCAAGCTCACGCCACCCTCGGCCTCTGCCCCGACCATGATCCTGACCCTGGCCGTGGCGGACTGTGTGCACTTTCTCACCACCTTTGTCCATGGTATGCGTGAGGGGCGGTCAAAGAATGATGCCATCATCGAGAGTCTACGCATCAATTTCCATCCCATCTTCCTGACCTCGTTGACTACTGTGATCGGTTTCCTGAGTCTGAACTTTAGTGATGCCCCCCCGTTCAGGGACCTGGGTAACATCACGGCGATGGGCGTCACCTTCGCATTTATCTTCAGTGTCTCTTTCCTGCCTGCGCTGATGGCTGTTCTGCCCATTCGGATCAGGGAGAAAGCGGATCTGAAGACGCTTTCCATGGAGCGGCTGGCTGACTTCGTGATCCGTTACCGGAATAAGCTGCTGGTTGGTGTTGGCGGCGCAGCGATCCTGATCTCAGCCATGATCCCGTTAAATGAACTCAATGATGTGTTCGTCGAATACTTCGATGAGTCCGTTGATTTCAGGGTGCATACGGACAATGTGGCAGACAACCTGACGGGTATGTATTTCATCGACTACTCCTTGCCCGCAGGGGATAGTGGCGGGGTGAGTGATCCGCAGTTCCTCGAGCATGTCGAGGTGTTTAGTAACTGGATGCGTACGCAGCCCGAAGTGCTGCATGTGAATACCATTACCGATACCTTCAGGCGTCTGAACAAGAATATGCATGCCGATGATGAAAGCTGGTATCGCCTGCCTGATGAACGTGATCTGGCAGCGCAGTATCTGCTGCTCTACGAGATGTCTCTGCCCTATGGCCTGGACCTGAATAACCAGATCAATGTTGATAAGTCAGCAACGCGGGTATCCGTGACCCTGAAGACCATCTCGTCAAACGAGGTGCTTGATCTTGAAAGGCGGGCGCAGGCCTGGTTTGCTGAAAATGCGCCTGAGCTGTCCGTGCGTGGTGCGAGCCCCACGATCATGTTCGCCAACATTGGTAAGCGCAATATCGAGAGCATGCTTGTTGGAACAACGATCGCCCTGGTGCTGATCTCGATGCTGATGATTATCGCATTGCGGTCATTCAAGCTCGGCTTTATCAGCCTGATTCCTAACCTGTTGCCTGCCGGTGTGGCCTTTGGTCTCTGGGGCCTGTTCGTCGGTGAGGTGGGGCTGGCACTCTCGGTAGTGACCGCGATGTCGCTGGGTATCGTCGTCGATGACTCGGTACATTTTTTGAGTAAGTATGTGCGTGCGCGCCGGGAAAAGGGTCTGGATGCGGAAGGCGCTGTTCGTTATGCATTCTCGACCGTTGGTGTTGCACTCTGGGTGACCACTATGGTGCTGTTCGCTGGCTTTATGGTGCTCGCGCAGTCCGCGTTTGAACTCAATGCAGGCATGGGTCTGCTGACAGCAATCACGATCGTGATTGCACTGTTCCTGGATTTCTTCCTGCTACCCCCGATCCTGATTAAAACCTCGGAGAAAGGCTCATGAAACATTTAATCCTGCTGTTCTCGCTGCTGGCACTCGTTGTTCCTGTTCACGCTGAGACCCCGGAGGAAAAGGGGCTGCGTATCGCACAGGAGGCGAATGCCTTCGATAGCGGCTTTGAAGACTTCACTGCCGATATGATCATGACCCTGCGTAACAAGAAGGGCGATGAGAGTGTTCGTGAGATCAGGACTCGTACCCTCGAAGTGCAGGGTGATGGTGATAAGAGCATGTCGATCTTTGATAAGCCGCGTGATGTAAAGGGTACGGCCATGCTGACCTTTTCACATGGGCTCGAACCTGATGATCAGTGGCTATACCTGCCTGCCCTTAAGCGAGTAAAGCGCATCAATTCACGAAATAAATCCGGGCCATTCATGGGTAGTGAGTTTGCCTATGAAGACCTGTCTTCCCAGGAAGTCGAAAAGTATAGCTACAAGTATCTGCGTGATGAGGCCTGTGCCGACTTCCAGTGCTATGTCATTGAGCAATATCCCCAGTATGAGCATTCAGGTTACAAGCGACGCGTCGTCTGGCTGGACAAGGAGGCGTATCGCGTGATGAAGGTGGTTTTCTATGATCGTAAGGATGCCCTGCTCAAGACCCTGATTGCTTCGGGGCATCAGCAGTATCTTGATCGTTACTGGCGTCCGGATGTGATGGACATGGAAAATCATCAGACCGGTAAGAGCACCAGGCTTGAATGGTCAAACTACCAGTTCAAGGTCGGCCTTGAGGACAGGGACTTCAGTAGTTCAAGGCTTAAAAACATCCGATGAAACGCATCGCGTTACTTTGCCTGCTCCTGGTGGGCTGGTCTCCCTTGCATGCCGATGATGGTGGTGACTGGTCTGGCTGGGTCTCAGCCGAGTATCGTTATTTCACCTCTGATCCGCTTTATCCTGAACAGGAGGTTCAGTACTGGTCGCTGGCTGCCCAGCCTGAGTATTATCGGTCCTGGGATGGCGGTGATACCTCGTTTACCTTTACGCCCTTTGTTCGCTGGGACCGTTATGACCAAGAGCGCTCTTATGCGGATATTCGGGAACTGCATGGTTTCTGGTACCTGGATGACTGGCAGTTAGTGGCGGGCATCAGCCGTGTGTTCTGGGGTGTCACTGAATCGGTCCATCTGGTCGATATCATTAACCAGACGGCGACCCTGGAAGGGATCGATGGCGAGGAAAAACTCGGGCAGCCCATGATTCACGGCACCCTGTCCCGGGACTGGGGCGATCTTGATCTGTTCGTTCTGTTTGGTTTCAGGGAGCGGCAGTTTGCCGGCGAAAAGGGCAGGATTCGTTCACCGCTGATCGTAGACACCGATAACCCGGTCTATGAGTCCAGTCGGGAAAATCGGCATATTGATTATGCAGCTCGATGGAGCCGCAGTTTTGATATCTGGGACGTCGGGCTTTCATATTTTTACGGTACCTCACGAGATCCCAGGCTGGAGCCAGGCCTCAACGAAGATGGCAACCCGGTTTTGATCCCCTTTTACGACATCATCAACCAGGTCAGCATCGACACACAGGTATTCCTGGGTGACTGGACCTGGAAGCTCGAGGCCCTGAATCAGCGACGCAAGGATGAAATCTATTCAGCCGCGGTCGGCGGCTTTGAATACACCTTTGTCGGAATCTTTGGCAGTAATATGGACCTGGGTACCCTCGCGGAATATCTCTATGACTCACGTGGTAACGCGGCGCCTACGCCATTCGAGAGGGATATCTTTGTTGGCCTGCGCCTGACGCCGAACGATGCCGCCAGCACTGAGTTCCTGGCTGGCGTGGTCTATGACCTTGACGGTTTTGGTGAGGTCTATCGTGTCGAAGCCAGTCGTCGGTTTTTCGAGAGCTTGAAGGTCAGCCTGGAGGCCCAGAGTTACAGCGGTATCGATCAGCGCGATCCGCTGTTATTCCCGGTCAGGGATGATGATTTTGTTCAGCTGGATGTTGCCTGGTATTTCTAGGCTAGGCGGCATTCATTTCGGCAACCAGCGACTGTTTTTTAGCAGTGGCCTCACCGGTCAGGGCGAAACCCAGCAGGTCGCCTGATGCTGATTCAAAACGGGCAAGGATGTTGCTGCCATCGGCCTCGATCTTCCACTCGCCTTCAGAGTCACGTGGCGGTGGCGACACGACGGTCGGTAAGGCAGGTGTTTTGACCGCCACGGGCATGACCGGATAGATCAGGTCGGTGGGTTCGCCACTGAGGGTTGCCGCCAGGGCGCGAGCGGCATGCATGATTGGCATCACGTAAGGCAGAACCTGGCCATCGATCTCCACCACATCACCCAGGGCATAGATATGTGGGTCTGAGGTCCTGAGCTGTGTATCCGTGATGATGCCGCGATTGGTTTCAAGCTCTGCCTGCCCTGCAAGTGAGAGACCGGGCCTGAGCCCAACCGCGCTCAGCACCAGGTCGGCATTCAGGGTTGAGTCATCCGAGAGCGTTAACTGATAAGTGTCCCCTGCGTGGTTCATGCTCTGCAAGGTCGTGCCCATGCGCACATCCACACCAATCCCGGTAAGGGCTTTCTGCATCGCCAGGCCGGCTTCTTCTGGAAGCAGGCGCCCAAGCGGCCATGGAGCAGGGTCCAGAACCGTTACCTGGTACCCGCCGGTTGTCAGGTCATTGGCAAACTCGCAACCGATCAGGCCTGCACCCATCAGGACAACGTGGCGGGTGCCAGTCAGCTGTTCTCTGAACTGCTGGTAGTCATCCAGGTTATTCACCGAGAGAATCTCATCGGCGGCATCACCTTCGACGGGGATATGGATGGGGGTAGCGCCGGTCGCGATGACCAGGTCTGCATACTCAATCGCCCTGTCTCCGGCAGTAATGGTCTGGGCAGAGCGATCGATCCTACTGACTTCGGTATGGCTGAGTATGCTGGCATTGAGCTCTTCAGCCATTTTTTCAGCTGTTTTCAGCGCGAGTTGTTCAGGGCTTTTGTCCTGGGCATAGGCATTTGACAGCATGGGCTTGGAATAAAAGCCGCCGTGATCACGCGTAATGATCGTGAGTGGCTGGGCCGATTCGCGCTTACGCCATTCTCTTGCCAGGGTGTAACCGGCAAGCCCGGAACCGATAATGACCAGTGGTTTCATGCGTGGTCGGGATTATTCAGGCAGCAATCTCGACCATCTCGAAATCGGCCTTACCAACACCGCACTCAGGGCATGCCCAGTCATCAGGGATGTCATCCCAGGCAGTCCCAGCTGTAATGCCTTCTTCAGGCAGACCCTTTTCTTCATCGTAGATAAAGCCGCAGACGATGCATTGATACTTTTTCATTAAATCACTCCAGAGTTCTGTAATTGAATGCTAAGGCTATTACTTACTGCCTATGTTCCATGGAATGCAGGCATGGCGCGATTTTCATGGTTCCCGCTGTGGACATATGATGCCCGGGTGGCATCAGTCGGTCAGGCGTTGCAGGGCCTCGGAGTACTTGGAGGCAGTCTGCTGTACGATTTCTTCGGGCAGTTCCGGACCCGGGGCTGTCTTGTCCCAGTCCAGTGTCTCCAGGTAATCGCGTACAAACTGCTTGTCATAAGACGGCGGACTAATACCGAGCTGGTACTGATCGGCAGGCCAGAAGCGCGAAGAGTCCGGTGTCAGGGCCTCGTCAATCAGGATCACCTTACCTGCCTCGTCCAGGCCAAATTCAAACTTGGTGTCGGCGATGATAATGCCGCGATCGAGGGCATACTCGGCTGCTGTGCTATAGAGGCGGATACTGATGTCGCGTAATTGCCCGGCGATGTCCTCTCCGAGCAGGTCAGCGGTGTGGGCGTAATCAACATTGATGTCATGATCTCCAACATCCGCCTTGGTCGAAGGGGTGTAGATTGCTTCGGGGAGCTGCTGGGCAAGCTGCAACCCTGCCGGCAGGTCGATTCCGCAGACCTTGCCGCTGCCCTGGTAATCCTTCCAGCCGGAACCGATCAGGTAGCCCCTGACGATAGCCTCGACAGGCAGGGCCTTGAGTTTGCGCACGACCATCGAGCGCCCCTCGGCCTGGGCGAATTCATCAGGGTCGGGCAGGACCTCCTGCAGGCTCAGGCTGCTTAGATGATTGGGTACGATCTCCTGGAGGCGTTGGAACCAGAAGTTCGAGACCTGGGTCAGGATCTGGCCCTTGCCAGGGATGGGCGTGGGCAGGATGACGTCAAAGGCAGAGATGCGGTCCGTAGTGATAATCAGCATGTGTTGATCATCGATATCGTAGATATCGCGTACTTTGCCGCGATGCAATAAAGGTAGACTCTTGATGCTGGTGTCAAAGACAGTGGTGTAGGACATTGCGAGTTCGCCTGATTAAAGCAGCATGATAGGTTTTGACTTGTTCAAGGTAAAGTCGATCGGGTGCGAGTTTTTTTGAGAGCGCCTGTTGACTCGGCTCACTTTAGACGGCACATTCGATGCTATGACTTTTGAGATGAACATTCGACTGCGTAAGGCCCGTGTGCTGTGGCACAAAGGGGTTATGCCTGCGCGTTGGTGTTTAATGAACTAGTTAGTCAGAACAACAAGTTTTATGAACAAAGGCCGCGGGTTGATCCCGCGGCCTTTTTTATTGGGTGAACGTAATGTCTGTTCCAGCTGCCTACATCGGTGTGATCATTATCTGGTCAACTACGCCACTGGCAATACAGTGGAGTAGTGAGTCTGTGGGATTCCTGTTTGGCGTGGTCCTGCGCATGCTGATTGGACTAGCGCTTGCCGGGCTGATGCTCATGCTGATCCAGCGCCGCTGGAGCTGGGACAAGCAGGCCGTGCGTGCCTATTTCGCCGTGGCTTTGGGTATTTATGGGGCGATGATTTCGGTGTACTGGGGTGCCCAGTTTATTCCTTCAGGGCTGATCTCTGTCCTGTTTGGACTGACGCCCATCGTGACCGGCATCATGGCGATGGCCCTCATGGGTGAGCGCTCCCTCAGTGTGTTTAAACTGACGGGCATACTGGTGGCGATCGCCGGCCTGATGCTGATCTTCAATGCAGACCTGGTGCTGGGTGAGCAGGCCTACCTGGGTATTATCGCGGTCTTATGTTCCGTGGTAATTCATTCGCTGAGCGCCATCCTGGTGAAAAAGATCGATGCGCAGGTAACGGCCCTCGAACTTACGACGGGTGGACTCCTGATCAGTGTCGGGGCCTACCTGGTGACCTGGTTCCTGAGTGGTAACGGCTGGCCAGAGCAGATCCCGGTCAGGGCCATGAGTTCCATTGTTTACCTGGGTGTGTTCGGATCAGTGCTGGGCTTCTTTATGTACTTTTATGCATTAAAGCGCCTGAGTGCAGTGACGATCGCCCTGGTCACCCTGATCTCGCCGGTGATTGCCCTGATGCTGGGCTTTGCGTTGAATGGCGAGCGTCTGTCCGCGGAGGTGCTGGCCGGCAGCGGGCTGGTACTGCTGGGGCTGATGATCTACCAGAACCTGCTGCTACGGGTGAAGGCCCAGTAGGGTTCAACGCTGCGGAAGTACAGGCAGCAGCAGATCGCTATGATCTGCTGCTGTTAGGTTCCGGCTAGTGGAATAAGGCTGCTTGAGTTAGGGTTATGACTAACAAGGTGATAACTATAACTACTGCCACGGTTTATATGGGAAGGATATCCAGCCTCATCATTTTTATCGTCTGCCTGTCTCTTGGAGAAATCGCCTTTTCTGCGGACCAGGTACCCGATGAATATGAGGGCCTGCCAATATTAAAAATACAGTTTGTAGGTAATGACGTCGTCAAGGACCAGGAGCTTTGTCAGCAGCTCATGATCCAGGAGGGTGATGCCTTTCATGAACTGAACATGGATGTCTCTCGTGAGTCGCTGGAAGAGCTGGGAAAGTTCGATAGTGTCGAGACCGAGGTGGCCAGGGAAGGTGAGGGGGTTTTCATCACCTTCACGGTTGATGAATCCTGGTATGTCCTGTCCAGGCCGCGGTTTGGAAAGAAAAAAGAAGAACCCGAAGTCGTCTGTCGCTGGCCAGCCGAAGAGGAGGTCGACCGATCCCTGGACGGGCTGATCATCAAGGACATCCGCTTCGAGGGCAACAAGATCACGCGGGAGATCATCATGCGTGAAGAGATCATCTTCACCGAGGGTGATATCTTTGAAGTGGATAAGATGGAATCATCCCGCCAGTTCATCAAGAACCTGGGGATCTTCAAGGTGGTTGAGGCCAGGGCGGTTCGCGAAGGTGATGGTGTCGCTGTGATCTTCAAGGTAGAAGAGAAATGGTACATCCTGCCGATTCCCCGCCTGGGTCTGAATGGTGATGCAGACATCAACTATGGTGCCGAACTTCGCTGGGATAACGCCTTTGGTCTGAATCAGCAGTTCAAGATCATTGCGGAGCAGATCGATCGGGCCTCGGGTGAGCGCGATCAGGTGACCTCCTTGCAGTACTCGATTCCAAAGATTCCGGGGACTCCTTACGGGATCAGCAGTACCATCCAGCGCAATAGCACCCAGCGGGAGAGTAAGGATGATAGTGGGCAGACCCTTGGTGAATATGATGACATCACCGATAACTTTGCAGTGGCTGTTTCACGCTGGTTAAAACGAACTGCGCCGAGTAAGGGCTGGCGCGGTAATGTGGCGCTGAACTGGATCAGGATCCATGAACAGCAGGTCAGTGGCACACCTGAACTTTCCGCGGACGGTCGTGAACTGCGGTTCGGCACCGGTGTGGATTATACTGATGTGGATGACTTTGAGTTCCGCAGGCAGGGTATAACCTACGGCGCCGGCGCTGGCTTTGGTCGCGAGTCCCTGGGTTCAGATGTCAACTTCTATACCGTTGAAGGATTCCTTCGTAGCTATAACACCATAAGAAAACCCAGGTACAGCAACCTCAACTTCCAGTTACGTGGTGGGTACAATAACGGCAAGACCAATGCCTTTTCACTGGGCAGCAACTCAACCATACGTGGCGTAGTCGACCCGGTTCAGGGTGACCTCTACGCATTATTGAATGTGAACTGGCTGGTACCCCTGCCCAGGCATGAATCCTTCAGAGGCGTGCTGTTTACCGATATCGGTAACGCCTGGCCACGAGATGATATCCGGCTGGATAAATGGGTCGTGACGTTTGGGGTGGGATTCCGCTGGAAGATTAGAAGCCTTGTTGATACCGCCCTGAGGGCTGACTTTGCCTATAATCCCGCTACCGGTGAATACAAGGCCTATGGTGGCACTAACTATATGTTCTAGGCTTCGTCTGGCCTGGCCAGTATGGCCTTGCCAAAATGATAGCCCTGGCCCCAGTCGATACCGATCTCTCTGAGAATATCCGCAGTCCGTTCGTCTTCTATGTGTTCTGCGATCGTGATCAGCTCCAGGTCCTTGGCGACGTCCCGTATACCGTGGATGATCCTCCTGACCTTGTCTTCATTGACCATGCGTTTGATCAGGGTGCCTTCAATCTTGAGATAGGAAACAGGCAGGTCGGCCAGGTACTGGAAGGATGAGTATCCGCTGCCAAAGTCATCAATCGCGATCTGCATACCAAATTCCAGAAGTGGCGCCAGGACCTCCTGGGCGGAATCCATGTTGCCAATGAATTCACGTTCAGTGATCTCTATGACCAGTGGATTGGGGTACTGATCCGAGTTACTACATTCCTCGGCCAGGGTGATCAGGTCATGCGTCAGTTCCGGGTGGCGCAGAAGGTCGGCAGACATATTCACAAAGTGATGTATCGGGTTGCCATTCAGCATACGCTGCCGGCAGCGTTTAATCGTGCGTCCGGTAATGAGATGGTCAATCTTGTGGGAGAGTTGCAGGTCACTGGCAGCCTGGATAAAGCCTTCCGCCTCTTCCAGGCGATTGGATAAAACCAGTCGGGCCAGGGCCTCTTCAGCGCAGACCTCGCCTGTCTTCAGGTCGACAATAGGCTGATAGGCGGGTAGCAGGCGATTCTCACGCAGCGCGCGTTGTAACTGGGTGCCGATACTGAAGATGCCCGAATCTCGTTTGTTCGAGAACTGGATACGGTTGCGACCGGCTCGCTTGGCCTCATAGAGGGCGCCATCGGCAATGCTCAGCAGTTCTTCCAGGTTATTGGCATCTTCCGGGTAACTGGAGACACCGATGCTGATGGTGAAGTTGATCTGCTGACTATCGATGGTCAGGCGCATCTGTTCGGCGGCGGCACGCAGGCGTTCAGCGATGTTTGATGCATGGAAGGCATCAGTATTGGGTAGCAGGAAGATAAATTCCTCGCCACCCCAGCGACCGATCGGGTCTGAGTCGCGGGCATACTTGCGGGCCAGCTCGGCAAAGGCAACCAGTACCTTGTCGCCGGAGGAGTGTCCGTAGTTATCATTGATGATCTTGAAGCGATCCAGGTCGACCAGCATGAGGCTATACGGTTCATCATAGCGTTTGGCCCTGGCCATGTTCTTCTGCAGCAGGGCAGTCATCTCGCTGCGATTGAGCAGGCCGGTAAGATCGTCATGGGTGGCCTTGTGGTGCAGTTTCTTTTCAAACTGGGCCTGGCTGGTGATATCGATCAGGGTGCCGACAATGACGTCATCGCCATTCTCGTCATAGATATCCTTGCGAATCACAAAGTGTGCGGGATTACCCTTATGCGTCGCGGTTACCGTGTACTTGAGTTTCCTGCGTGTCTCCAGCAGCTGAATGTCAGCAGACCGGTGCTGCTGTACCGAGTCCGGTCCGAGCAGGTCATAAAAGCTCTTGCCGGTGCAGGAGTCGGTCGAAAAGCCGAGTAATTTAGAGAAGGCGTCGTTGCAACCGAGTATCTTGCCTTCGGTGTCGTGGTAGAAAACCGGGACCGGTAATGTCTTTATTATGTTGCCCGTGCTCGGTTCGATCATTGAGTGTTTTAACCCCCAGTCATGGACATAAATCGCATGACCCTTTCCGGATTCTTTGTAAATTCGTGTTTTTGTGGTTTTAAGTTGATGGCCTCAATGATGGCATTTTTTAATCCATCGTCTGAGATACCGTCTCTAAGTAGTGGTTTTAACACGAAATTATGCTCTTGTCCAAGGCATGTATATATCGTTCCATCGACAGAGAGTCTAACTCTGTCACACGTTTCACAAAAGTGTTCAGAGATTGGCGTAATAAAGCCAATTCGCAGCTCGGTACCTTCCACGCGGAAATAACGTGCCGGTCCGCCACCGGCCATGTGCGAGGGTGTCAGGGAAAAGCGTGATTCGAGGCGCTCGCGAATGGTTTGCAGGCTGATGTAGTGCTCGCTGGCATCACGACCGGTGTCGCCCATGGGCATGGTTTCAATGAAACGCAGGGTGAAATCGTGTTCAATGCAGAATTCCGCCATGTCGATGGCTTCATCATCATTAATGCCCTTCATCATCACCATGTTGATCTTGACGGGATTGAGTCCGGCGGCCTTGGCAGCCATCAGGCCATCAAAGACCTTCTCGAATTTTCCCTTGGTGATTTCTTTGAAGCGTTCGGGGCGCAGGGTATCCAGGCTGACATTGATGCGGCTAACGCCGGCATCGGCCAGTTCCTGTGCATGTTTGGCAAGGCGGGTTGCATTGGTGCTGATAGACAGGTCTTCGATCTGTTCGAGCTGCCCCAGGCGTGTGGCCAGTTCAGGCAGGTTTTTTCGGACCAGGGGCTCGCCGCCGGTGATGCGGACGCGGTGGGTGCCCAGTTCAGAAAAGCAGCGAATTACGCGCTCGATCTCATCAAAGGTCAGCCAGTGCTCGGGCTCCTCGAAGTCCTTGAAACCCTCGGGCATGCAATAGAAACAGCGCAGGTCACACCGGTCCGTGACGGACAGGCGGACATACTCAATACTGCGGCCAAACTGATCTATGAGTTCGCTCATCGGACGATTATAAGGGAATGCTGATCGAAAATATCCCCGAGATTTGACATGGGTTAATTTTTGCTGGTGATAAATATCACTTTTGGCCAATAAATATTATTTATATTCAAATAAAAAACTCTTCGTTGAGGTTTTGCAAATAAAGGCGCAGTATTGCCGGCTATTCAAAAAAGGCCAAAACGAGGAGCGATCTATGAGCTCGTTACCTGAGTTTGAAAATCATTCAAAACAGGAAATCAAATACTCTACTTGTTATATGTGTGCCTGCCGTTGTGGCATCAAGGTCACTGTAGAGGACAACAAGGTTCGTTTTATCCAGGGTAACCGCAACCACCCCGTCAACAAGGGTGTACTGTGTGCCAAGGGTAACGCGGGCATCATGAAACAGAATTCCCCAGCCAAGCTTACCGCCCCCTTGCTGCGCAAGCAGGGCACTGAGCGTGGTGCAGGCGAGTTCGAACAGATCTCCTGGGATCAGGCGATGGATATGCTGACCGAGCGTCTGCGTAAGATTCGTGAGACTGACCCCAAGCAGCTGGCCTTCTTCACCGGCCGTGACCAGATGCAGGCGCTGACCGGCATGTGGGCGACTCAGTTCGGTACCTTCAACTGGGCGGCACACGGTGGTTTCTGTTCCGTCAACATGGCAGCTGGTGGTCTCTACACCATGGGTCATGCCTTCTGGGAATTTGGCGATCCTGACTGGGAACGCACCAAGTACTTCATGATGTGGGGTGTGGCAGAAGATCACGCCTCGAACCCGATCAAGATTGGTCTGGAAAAGCTCAAGCGCCGCGGTGGCAAGTTCGTTACCGTCAACCCGGTACGTACGGGTTACCAGGCGATTGCAGACGAGTGGGTAGGTATCCGTCCCGGTACCGATGCCATGATGGCCCTGTCCATGCTGCATGTACTCCTGAAGAACGAACAGTTCGACTGGGATTATCTGGTTCGTTACACCAATGCCATCCAGCTGGTTGTTCATAAGCCAGGCGAGAAAGGCGATGGCCTGATGCTGCGCGATGCCGATGGCAAGCCACTGTGCTGGGATCTGGAGAAGGAAGACTTTGTCGATGCGACACAGATCGACATCAAGCCAGCCCTGTTTGGTGAATACACCACGAAAGACGGCCAGACCGTTCGCACCGTTATGACCATGATCGCCGAGAAGTATCTCGACGATGAATACGCGCCAGAGAATGCCGAGAAGATCACCGGTGTTCCTGCTGAGCAGATCGAGCGCCTGGCCCTGGAAATGGCCCACGTTGCCTTCAAGGAAAGCATCGAGCTGGATATCGAGTGGACTGACCTCTACGGCCGTAAACACGACAAGGTCATTGGTCGTCCGGTTTCCATGCACGCCATGCGCGGTATCTCAGCGCACTCCAATGGCTTCCAGGCCTGCCGTGCGCTGCACCTGGTTCAGATCATGCTGGGTTCGGTGGACGTACCCGGTGGTCACCTGGCCAAGCCGCCTTATCCGAAGCACATTCCACCTGGCATCAAGCCAGCCAAGGAAGTTGCACCAAACACGCCGCTGAAGTCGCCACCACTGGGCTTCCCAACAGCACCTGAAGACCTGGTTATCGATGACGAGGGCAATCCCCTGCGTCTGGACAAGGCCTTCTCATGGGATGCGCCGATTGCTAACCATGGCCTGATGCACATGGTTATCACCAATGCGGTCAAGGGCGACCCCTACACCATCGACACCATGATCTTCTTCATGGCCAACATGTCCTGGAACTCGACCATGAACACGGCCGAGATCATGAAGATGCTGGTTGAGAAGAGCGACAGCGGTGAGTACAAGATTCCGTTCCTGGTGGTTTCTGATGCCTATCATTCAGAGATCGTTAACTACGCGGATCTGGTACTGCCAGATACCACCTACCTGGAGCGTTACGACACCATCTCTATGCTGGACCGTCCGATCTCCGAGCCCGATACGGCTGCCGATTCGATTCGTCACCCGATTCTCGAGGCAGATCGTGATGTGAAGCCATGGCAGGAGGTTATGGTTGAACTGGCCCTGCGCCTGAAGTTCCCAGCCTTCACCAAGGAAGACGGTTCACGTAAATTCCAGGACTACAAGGATTTCATCGTTAACTTCGAGAAAGAGCCTGGTATTGGTTTCCTCTCTGGTTATCGCCTGGATGATGACGGTAACGAGGTTGGCCTGCGTGGTAAGCCTAATCCCAAGCAGTGGGAGCGCTACGAAGAGAACCAGTCGTTCTTCGCGCATCACCTCAAGCCAAATGAGCAGTTCTACCGCTTCTGCAACAAGGACTACATGGAACTGGCCAACCATGCCGGCTGGGTGCATAGCCATGCCCCGATCATCATGGAGCTGTACTCTGAAACCCTGCAGAAATTCCGCCTGGCAGGACAGGGCCTCTACGACGGACCATGCCCTACCAAGCCAGAGCACAAGGAACGCCTGGTGAATTACTTCAGCCCGCTGCCTGAGTACTACAAGCCGCTGGAGCAGTGCCGTATCAATGAGGACGAATATCCGTTCCATGCGGTCAACCAGCGTCCCATGTTCATGTACCACTCATGGGATTCTCAGAACAACTGGCTGCGCCAGATCATGGCTCAGAACTTCCTCTACATGAACCGCGCCCAGGGCGAGAGCATGGGTATCGAGGACAAGTCCTGGGTATGGGTCGAGTCGCACAATGGCAAGATCCGCGTTCAGGTCAAACTGATGGAAGGCTGCGAGCCCAACACGGTCTGGACCTGGAACGCCATTGGTAAGCAGAAGGGCGCCTGGAAACTTTCAGAGAATGCCAACGAGTCCCAGGATGGCTTCCTGATGAACCACCTGATCTCTGAGCTGCTGCCTAAGAAGGGTGATGCTGTAGATAACATCACTAACTCTGATCCCGTGACGGGTCAGGCTGCCTGGTACGATCTGCGCGTTAAGATCACCCCTGCAGCCCCCGGCGAGACTGGAAGCTGGCCGCAGTTTGATGCCCTCAAGCCGCTGCCTGGTATGAAGCCGGCCCCCGACGTTGTGCGTTACCAGGCGCACGAAGCCGTTAATCTCAACCGTGACCTCTCCGACATTCTCACCCGTGGTGAGAAATGGCGCGAAGACTAAGCACACGTAACGGTTTAAAGGAGATATAAGATGCGTTTAGGTCTCGTTATCGATCTGGATACCTGCGTTGGCTGTCATGGTTGCGCAGTAGCATGTAAACAGTGGAACACGTCAGGCACCACCGGTGCCCTGACTGACTACCGTCCTTATGGACGCAACCCCAGTGGCGTATGGTTCAACCGTATCCGTCACTACGAGGTTGGTGATTACCCGAACAACAAAACTATCAACTTCCCGATGTCCTGTATGCATTGTGAGGACGCTGACTGTGTCACGGTCTGTCCTACCGGTGCTTCATACAAGCGTAAGGAAGATGGCATCGTCCTGGTTGACCAGGACAAGTGCATGGGCTGTAACTACTGCTCATGGGCCTGCCCATACGGCGCGCGCGAGCTCGACCGTGAAGCCGGTGTCATGAAGAAATGTACCCTGTGTATCGACCGTATTTATGATGAGGAGCTGGATGAGATTGATCGTCAGCCAGCCTGTGTCATTACCTGTCCTGCACATGCCCGTTACTTCGGTGACTTCGATGATCCGAATTCAGAGGTCAGCCAGCTGGTACGAGACCGTGCCGGTTACAAACTGATGCCTGAAGTTGGCTACAACCCGACCAACACCTACCTGCCGCCTCGCCTGACCCGTCCTATTCCTACCGACGATGTTCGTAAGGAAGGTGGTCTGGCCAGCAAGGTCAAAGAGTGGGCCAACAAGACGGTCGTCCGTTAAGCCGAGAGGAGATAGAACATGCATCCCGCTTTATCCGTAATTATCTTTACTGTCAGCTCGGGCGCTGGTTATGGCCTGCTGATGCTTCTGATCGGTCTGCACATCTTTGGTTTCGCACCGGGTATGACCGAGAACGAACTGATCTCAGCCGGTATCATCGGCCTGGGTCTGATTACCCTGGGTCTGATCTCATCGACCTTCCACCTGGCAAATCCCAAGAATGCCTGGCGCGCCTTCAGCCGCTTCCGCACTTCCTGGCTGTCTCGTGAGGGTGTGTTTGCCGTGCTGGTTTATCCCTTCGCGCTTCTGTACCTGCTGAGCGTATGGAGTGGTGGCGTCGATGGCGGCGGCTTCATGAAGCTGATGGGCTTCCTGACCATCCTCATGTCACTGGCAACCATCTTCAGCACCGGCATGATCTATGGCTGCCTGAAGACCATCCGCCAGTGGAACTCTGCCCTCACACCTGCCAACTACATTATGCTGGGCCTGGCACTGGGTGCCGTGATCCTGGTTGCGATCCGTACCAGCTTCGGTGGTGAGGTTGCGCTGGTGGCGAGCGTTGCCCTGGTGATCCTGGACATCGCCCTGATCCTGAAGGCGATCTACTACTTCTGGATCAAGCGCGTAACCGGTCCGACCATGAAGACTGCCACCGGCTTTACCCGTGCCAATGTGCGTCTGCTGGATGTCGGTCATACTGCTGGCACCTTCCTGACCGAAGAGTTTGGTTACCTGCCAGAGCGCACCATTGTTGCGCTGTTCAAGACCCTGGTCTTCGTTCTGGGCTTTATCCTGCCAGGTATCCTCATCTTCGGTATGACCGGTGGCGAAGCCTCCAGCACGCTGGCGATCACTGCACTGATCTCTGCCGTCATTGGTATTGGTCTTGAGCGCTGGTTGTTCTTCGCTGAAGCACGCCATGTCGTGAATCTCTATCACGGTGCACCAAACACCTGATCGATTCAGTAAGTTTGAGAAAAAGCCCGCATTATGCGGGCTTTTTTTATGGCCTTTAGTACAGGTTTCAAAGATAGATTTCACGTTTTAAACAGGCGTCAGTTTAAAAGGGGAATTTTATTGATCAGGCGCAATGTTATTGCGAGTCGGGCCGCCTAATGTGCGTACACATTTTGTAATGCCGGAGGGAAACATAATGGCTTATATCGGATGGTCTGATGTTCTTGAAACAGGGATTGATGTTATTGATGACCAGCACAGACGAATTGTCGAATACATCAATGAATTACACGATGCGCGTCTTACCGGGGATCAGCAGAAGATCGGTGGCGTGATCGATGAGCTTGTGGACTACACCGTGTCTCACTTTGCCTTTGAAGAATCACTGATGGAACAGGCGGGTTATCCGTTTCTTGCGCCACACAAGAAAGTGCATGAACTGTTTATCAATAAGGTGAATGGTTTTATCGAGCGTTACCAGGGTGGAGAGGATGTATCGGGTGATCTTCTGAATATGCTGCAGCGCTGGCTGGTGAATCACATTAAGAGTGAAGATGGGGATTATGTTGATGTGGTGCAGAAGAACATCAAGTCGATTCGTAAAGGGAAGAGTGGGTTGTTAGGAAGAATGTTTGGATAGTGAAGGGCGCCCGCTTAATGCGGGCGTTTTTCTTTCTTATTAAATTAAAAGTCAAAGGCGTTTCGCTCTCTGGCTGCGCCAGCTTGAGCGAGTTACTTTCTTTGTTTGTGCAAAGAAAGTTAACCAAAGAAACACACCCCGATGATCTTACCCTTCGGGTACCTTCGCATGCTTAATCTTTTAAACGCATCGGCATGACGCGCGTCCGTGCGCGGCATGCCTGCATGAGACGTCCGTGTCTCATGCTGCTAAAAGATGATACATGCTCAGTAAGGTCAAGGGGGGTTAAAGGGTGGCATCTTTAGAGAATGATGCTAATGTCAGCTTTTGTCCTAAAGAAGACAATGAATAACAAAGCATGACGCCAAAAAAGTATTTCAATTTAATTCGAGAGAAAAAGGATTATTTATTTGCTGAATCG
>JAAUXZ010033023.1_pt1 | contig 19645 bp, 19 predicted proteins | sample 7278131 | NCBI WGS metagenome assembly JAAUXZ01 (sample SAMN14350119, study PRJNA611818) | marine sediment metagenome | isolation source: surface marine sediment (3m) | place: French Polynesia: Moorea | collected 2018-08 | reverse complement strand
CGGCCTGCTTGCGATTCAGCTCCTTCTTGATGACGAAGGCTTTGCCGGAGAACAACCGCTCAATCTTGTCATCGCTAAGCGGAAGTAACGTCCTCAGGTTGTTTTTGGCGGTATCCGGGCTGACATTTTCCAACGTCTTCCCGGCAAAAATAATTCTGTAGGTATCCGACGACATATTGTTTTCTTTATTAGCTCGTAAGAATTACCGAAATGGTTGTTGTTATGAATTTCGGCGATTTATAGATGAGAGAAAAGCTTTCGGCTCAGTAAGTTAATGACGAAAGTTCAACCCGACACCCTTTTCTAGGAGTATAGATGACTGTCTGGCTGGAAAAGAAATTTTTAAGCTTCCCTAAAGGGATTGGATCAGATAAAAACTACCTAAACAGCTTTACACTAACCGCCAGTGTGACTCATGAACCGCACAATGCGCTGCGGTGATTCCCGAAACTCGTGGCGTTCGGGTTTGAGGGTGATCGCATGTTGCACCGCTTCCAGCAATTCGTCGTCCGAGATGCCCTGGCGCAGCAAGGGCCTGAATTCGAACTTATGCTCGTTGCCCAGGCACAGGTACAGGGTGCCATCCACCGCCAGTCTGACCCGATTGCAGGTGGCACAGAAATGCTGGGACAACGGGGTGATGAAGCCGATGCTGAAGCTGCCGTCCTTGCTTTTCAAGTAGCGCGCGGGACCGGCGCCCGGTACCACGCCATCGATCAGGTCGAAGCGTTGCTGCAGGCGCTGCTTGATCGGTTGCAGGTCGACGAATCCGGCATTGCGGCCGGTATCCCCCATCGGCATGATCTCGATCAGGCGCAGCACGAACTGGTTGTCCATGCAGTAAGCCACCATGTCATCGAGTTCCTGCTCGCTGGTTTGTGGGGTCATGACCATGTTGATCTTGACCGGTGCAAAACCGATCCGGTGCGCCTGCTCCAGGCCGTCTAAGACCTTTTGCAGGGAATCGCGCCCGGTGATTTCGGCGAAGCGCTGATGATCCAGCGAGTCCAGGCTGACGTTGATCCGATCGACCCCGGCCTGTTTCAAATCCACCGCGTGCTTCGACAGCTGGGTGGCATTGGTACTCAGGGAAAGATCATCGATGCCGGGAATCGACTTGATCCGCGCCGCCAGCTTGGGCAGGTCTTTACGCAGCAAGGGTTCACCCCCGGTCAGGCGTACCCGGGCTAAACCCAGTCTGGCAAACGCACTCAACACCCGCTCTATTTCGTCGAAATCCAGCCAGTTCGGTGGTTGCTCGAATCCCTTGAAGCCTTTCGGCATGCAGTAGTTGCAGCGCAGGTCACAGCGGTCGGTCACCGACAGGCGGATGTACTCTACCTTGCGTCCAAATGGATCGATCAGGCCGGATGACTCGGTCATTTTGTGACTCCGTTTAAGATGGGTAGATTAACGGCACGCAGGGACGCACGGCGGCGCATGAGCCAGGCAATCGCTGCCATTCCCAGCAGCATCGCTGCCATCATCTGAATTATGATTACTATCGCCAGCATTCTCGTATCCTGGGCAAACACCGGTTGCCAGATCTCCACCAACAGCATGCCGCCTAGCATACCAATATTGCACAGGACAATATACTGCCAGTTGAGCTTATGTTGGCAATGCATCAGCAAGGCCAGGTTGCAGCCCAGCATCATGCCCAGGTGACTGCAGGGTGCGATAGTCAATTTGCCCCACAGGTAAACCAGGCCGGAGTCGCTGTAGCTGCTGCACCAGGTTGCCAGGATCAACAAGCCCGGGGCACCGAAGTCAAGCTGCACACCCAGCAACAAACCCAGGTAACCGAGTATTATCAGCAACAACCATGACGAGGTCTGTTGACGGCCCTGGATCCTGATCCACTGCATCAGCATCGCGGTTAACGGCATCAGCAATCCCGCCAACATCAACACTAGCGGTGATAGCGGCAACGCCATCGAACGGACCGTCAATAACAGGCTGATGCTGACCAGCAGCGCGATGATCCAGTCGACCTGGGTTGGTCCGGGCAGACCCTCAGATTCGATCAAGCGCATCGGTTAATGCCTCCCAGGATAACAGCACACAACGGCGGCGGGCCGGATATTCACGTACCGCATCCAGTGCCTGCAGGTCATCCGGTGGATCGGCGATGTCATGACCGTCACTGTTGTGGAACCATTCCCTCATCTCTGCGGATAATTTACGTACATCCTCAATACTGCGGCCACTCACCGCCTGGGTCATCATCGAGGTAGCGGCAATACATACCGAACAGCCGCGGCCACGGAATTTAACCTGGTCGACCTGGACATGCTTTTGATCCAGGTACAGTCCGATCTCGATATCGTCGCCGCATCGCGGGTTGGCACCGCGCTGGACGATATCGGCACCCTCGATTTCGCCCTCGCACTTGTTATGCGGCTGACGATAATGTTTCATCAGGGTGTCTTTATACAGGCTATGCTTGTTTTCCATCGTCGGCACCTAGCCAAAAAGCCGCCGTGCATAGTCAATCGCCTCGGCCAGTGCCTCGACATCGGAGCGGTCGTTATACACCGCAAAACTGGCTCTTGCGGTCGCATCCAGGTCCAGGCTACGCAGCAATGGCTGGGCACAATGATGGCCGGCACGAATCGCCACCTGTCTTTCCCCGGCTACCTGGGCCAGGTCATGTGGGTGTACCCCATCGAGGGTGAAAGAGACAATCGATGATAGTGGCACCGAGTCATAGGTGAGTAATCTGATACCGGGGATCTGGCCCAACAGCGTCCGCGCATGCCGGGTCAGCTGCTGCAGGTGCTGATGGATCCGTTCCCGGCCGAGGCTCTCGATGAAGTCAGCAGCAGCGGCGAAGCCGAGTGCACCGGGCATATTCTGTGAGCCGGCTTCAAACCGACCAGGACCATCGATCCAACTGCTGGCAGCGATACCCTCGCCTACCTCATCCACCATGCCGCCACCGACCAGCAGCGGCTGCATTTCCTGCAGACGTTCGGCGCGCGCATACAACAGGCCAATGCCATTGGGTCCGTACATCTTGTGCGCGGAGAAAGCGAGGAAATCGCAACCGAGTTCAACCACGTTCAAGGGCAAATGGGATACCGACTGGGCGGCATCGACCAGCACCGGGATACCCTGCGCCTGCGCGTTGGCACAGACTTGTTGGATCGGGTTTTCATTACCCAACACATTGGAGATCTGGCACAGCGCAATCAGCCGGCTCCTCGGACCGTATAAGTCCTCGGCCCGGGCAAGATCCAGTTGACCATCGGCGGTTAACTCGATGATCTTCAGCTCTGCCCCCTTTTCCTGGCAGATACGTTGCCAGGGCAAATAATTGGCATGGTGTTCCATCCGGCTGACCCAGACCTGGTCACCGGCCTGCAGTCGATCACGCGCCCAGCCCTGGGCCACCAGGTTGATCGACTCGGTGGCGCTGCGGGTGAATATCAATTCATCGGCAGCACTGGCACCGATAAAGGCCTGTAAGCTGAGGCGTGCCTGTTCATAGGCCTCGGTCGCCGCTTCCGCCAGTGGATAAAGACCGCGATGGATCGGGCTATATAATTCGCTGTAGGCGGTGTTGATTGTATCGATAACCGCCTTCGGCTTGTGGCTGGTGGCCGCATTATCCAGGTAATGCAGATTACGCCCCAATGCACTGCTGTGCAGCAAGGGGAAATCATGTTTGCTGACCGCACTATGCCACTGGGTGGCGAGGTTCATGTCATGCAGGGTTGCCGGCATCGATCAAGCCTCCGCTGCGCGGATCCGCTTTTGCATCTGCAGTTTGTCACGCATACGCATGCCGCTACCGCCGCGCCGGGTCATGACAATCTCACTCATCACGCACAGGGCAATTTCTTCCGGGGTGCGGGCACCCAGGTCGATGCCGGATGGCGCCATCACCCGGGCAATATCATCCTCGGTATAACCCTCTTCACGCAGGTAATCCATGACCAGGCCGGAACGCTTGCGGCTGGCGATCAGCGCAATGTAATGCGCATCGGAACCCAACGCCCGTTTCATCGATTCGTGATCACCCTTGTGCTGGGTGGCGATCACCACGTAGTCATCGGCGGCGGGTTGTAATTGCGCGTAATCCATGTCGTCGGTAATCAGGCGGCTGGCGGCCGGATACTTGTCCCAGTCCACGCCCGGATCATTGACGATCACCTTGAGTCCCATCAGGTCACCGAGGATACACATGGATTCGGCGACCCGGCCATGACCCATGATCCACAGGCTGGGCTTGGGCAGGACCGGCTCGACGTAAACCCGCATACTGCCGCCACAGGGCATGCCGGCACCGAGCATCTCGTCATCGAGATCGATGTCCAGCATCGCGGTCTCGTTGTCACGGATGCAGTCCAGGGCCTTTTCACAGGTACCCGCTTCGGCGCAGCCGCCGCCTACCCAGCCGGCGACCACCTTGCCGTCCTTATCGATCACCGCCTTGGACGAGGTTTTCGCTGACACCGAACCGGTGGTTTCGACCACGGTGGCGATGGCGAAAGGTTCGCCGCTCTGTTGTAGTTCCTGTATCACTTCAAAGATTTCTTTAGCCATAGTGCTCTCTCATGCAGATGGGGACACCGACTTCTGTGTCGAGGTGTCCAGTCGATCCAGTAATTGTTGATAGGCTTCCGGGGTGTCCAGGTCGAACACCACGTGGTCGTTATCCATTTCGAATGCGGTCACCAGCTCAGGATTCTTCTCGATCAGACGTTTACAGCCCAGGTTGCGATCTCCATCCAGGATGGCCTGGCGATGGCTGTGATCGAGAATGATCGGATTGCCGCGTTGGCCCTGGTAAGTCGGCACCATCACCGAACTGTCACAATCCTCGTATGCCTGCATCATCTCCCTGAGGTCAGCAGTCTCGATCAGGGGTAGATCGGACAGGCACACGAACACCGCATCACAGGGCCAGTGCAGGGCTGACATCCCGCGATGCACCGAGGTCATCTGCCCTTCGCGATAGTTTTCATTGGTGACCGTCTTCACCGGTAAGCCGCTGACCAGTTTGCGCGCGGTCTCTTCTTCATGCCCGACCACGACCACCACTTCCTGTAGGCCCGACTTCAGCAAGACCTCTGCACTGCGCCGCAGCAGCGGGGTATCGCCGACCGGTAATTCGAGCTTGTTGATCGAGCCCATCCGGCGCGATTCACCGGCAGCGAGCAAAACAGCGGAAAAAGCGGTCATGATGCCTGTTGGACCTCCAGGTAATCCTGTGGTGCCTGCTCGAAGGTATGTTGGCAACCGCCACAACAGAAATAATACTTTTGCCCCCGGTATTCGCTGACATGCTCGGCACCCTCGATCGTTACCGACATGCCGCAGATCGGATCGATCGCAGTGGCTGCGGTAACCTCGATGTCCCCGGTCGATGCGCAGCAACTGCCGGTTTCCGTCTCGGCCGCTACTTCGCTGCCACAACAGCTTGCGGCGGGTTTGCTGACTTCAACCGGCCTGGCTGCGGGTAGTTCAGCACCAGTTCGGCGATGCTGGATCAGGCCTGCCAGCACCGATACCGCGATTTCTTCCGGGGTGTTGGCACCGATTTCAATCCCGGCGGGTGCAATGATCGCATCCACCTGGGCCGGATCATGCTCGCGCTGTTTCAGGTATTCGCGTAACTTTTCCGCCTTGCGCGCACTGGCGATGAAGGCGGTATAGGGTGCATTCAGGCTCAATGCTGCCTCGAGTCCAGCCTCATCGCGCTTGCCCTGGGTGGCTACGATTACCTGGGGAACGGTTTTCAACTGCAAGCGCTGCAGGTCCAGGTCGTCGATGATCTGCGCCACCAGCGGAAACATGTCGCTGTCGGCACCCGGGAAGGCGACATGCACATCGTAACCACTATGGGTGGCGAGCACGGCCAGGGTCTGCGCCGCCGGTGATGCACCGATGATCAGCAATGCCGGTTTTGCGATAACCGGGTCGATAAAAATATCCAAGGTGCCTCCACTATGACAGGTCATACCAAAATCGATGATTCCGGGCTCCACGTCCCCGCCCTTGACCGGGCTGACCCGGATCAGGCGTGACTGGCCATCCTTCAATGCTTTCTTCGCGGTGTCCAGCACCGCGGGCTGCGCACAGCCACCGCCGATCCAGCCGATGATTTCGCCCTCCGCGGTAACGATGGCCTTGGCGCCGGGTTTGGCCGAGGTCGGTGATTCGGCACGCACCACGGTCGCCATGACATAGGCGGTACCGCCTGCTCTTAATTCCTCGGCCTGTTTTTCGACATCGATATGTTTGTTCATGCTGTCATTCCAAATTCACAGAGCGATCAACTCGCTCTCCAGGTTTTTCAGGCTTTGCAGGTTATGCGCCGGTGCAAACAGGTCAATCAACGGCAGCGCCGCCAGCATGCTGCGGGTTTTCGGTTCATAACCCTGGCGCCCGAGTAACGGGTTGAGCCAGATCAGCTTACGACAACGCGCCTTGATAAGGCCAAGCTGCCTGGTCAGGTCCTCCGGCTCACCGGTATCCAGGCCATCACTGATGACAATAACGATACTGCGGCTGTTGAGCAGGCGCGCATAGTCATCGTTGAAACTGCCCAGGCACTCGCCGATGCGGGTGCCGCCGGACCAGCCTTGTGAAATCATCGCCAGACTACTGCGCACCCGGAACAGGTCGCTATGGCGCAATGTCTCGCTGATCGGCACCAGTCGGGTGTGGTAGGCGAAGGCCGAAGCATCGCTGAATACATTGAGCAGGCCACGAGCGAAGCGTAAGAAAAGGTAAGAATACATCGACATCGAGCGGCTGACGTCGACGATCAGGATCAATCTGGGCTGGCGTTTGCGGCGGGCACGGAACACCAGGTTCAACGGGGTGCCGCCGAATCTCAGGCTGTTGCGCAAAGTCGCACGCAGGTGGATACGCCGGCCCTGCTTGCCGCTGCGATAACGCCGGATCGCGCGGCGACGCATGAAACGGGCCAGGCTCTCGACCAGCCGCTCCATCGCACGCATCTGGCTGGTTTCAGTCATTTGCTGGAAATCCATCGTCGCCAGGTTTTCGCCGGCGCTCGCACCCTCCCTGGCCCCGTCATCGGCGGCATCACTGCCATCGCCGTGACCGGGGGTATCGGCTGCCGCTATCGATGACTGCGCTGAATTTTGTACATTGGTTTTGCCGTTGAGTTCGCTTTGCATCGCGGCACTTGGCATAGGCTGGTAGTGGCTTTTAACATTGCCCGGCAGCCAGTAGGCGTCGAATAGTTCGTCGAAGCGTGCCCAGTCCTGTTGTTCCGAGCATAACAGGGCGCGTAGCCCCCAACGCAGGCGTTGCGAATTCATAATGCCGCAGCTTGCGGCCACCCGTTGGGCATCGACTTCTTCGGCTACCCCAACCTGGAAATCGTTATCCCGTGCCAGCCGCACAAACTCAACCAGGCGAGCCTGGATCAGTCCGCTCATGTCTGATTTGGAATCATTGGTGGCCAGGGTGGTCATACCGCCTTCGCCATCAGCCGCTGCACCTCGAGTTCACCGAGGTTGTAGCTGTCTTCACGGGTTTTCAATAAACACACCAGCGAGTCCATGATCGTCTGCACATCGCTGTCCAGGGTGTTGACGTCGAGCCGCAACAACGCTGCCGCCCAGTCCAGGGTCTCGGCGATGCCGGGCTTCTTGCGCAGATCCAGCTTGCGCAACTCCTGGACGAAAGCCACGACCTGGCGCGCCAGCTGGGGACCTATGTCCGGAATCCGCGCGTTGACGATGCGCAGTTCCTTGTCGAATTCCGGGTATTCGACGTAATGGTAGAGGCAGCGTCGACGCAGGGCGTCGCTAAGCTCGCGGGTGCCATTGGAAGTCAGGATCACATAGGGACGGCTGGTCGCCGGGATGGTGCCGATCTCCGGCACGCTGACCTGGAAATCAGACAGCAATTCCAGCAGGTAGGCCTCGAACTCTTCATCGGCACGATCGATTTCATCGATCAGCAGGACCGGTGATTGCTGCTGGGTAATCGCCTGCAATAGCGGGCGTTGCAGCAGGTATTGTTCACTGAAGATCTGCTGCTCGGCATTCTGCGCGCTGACATGGTCTTGCTCGAGCAACTTGATCGCCAGCAACTGGTGCTGGTAATTCCACTCGTAGACCGCGGAGTTGACATCCAGCCCTTCATAGCACTGCAGACGAATCAGCGGGCAAGCGAACACCTGAGACAGCACCCGCGCGATCTCGGTCTTACCAACCCCGGCATCGCCTTCCAGCAACAACGGACGTTGCAACTCGGTGAATAACAGCAGGGTCGAACTCAGGCTACGCTCGGCAATGTAACCGGCGTTGACCAGTTTCTCCTGCATGTCGTTGACCGCGTTATCCTCTCTCATCTTGCTCTATCCACACCTTAGCCAGCGCTATTGGCTCTGATTGGCACTTTTACCACGGAACAGGCTGCGCAGGAAACCGATAAATACCGACCAGGCAAATGCCAGACCGTTCAGTTCGGCCGGTTGCTCGGCCAGTTCTTCTTTGGCTTCCGCCGCCGCTTCGCCCTCGCCCATCGCCAGCACGTTGTTGGCGAAGTTCTTGCCGAACTGGTTGAGGATCTGGTCCGCGACCTGGGTCATCATGCGTCCGCCGAGGCTGGCCGCCTTACCGGTCACCGAGACCGTGGCCACGCCCTTCAGCTCGCATTTACCATCCGCACTGTCGACCACAGTCGCAGTCAGGTCCATGGTCGCCGAGGAACTACCCTTGGTATCCTGGCCCTGACCAAGCAGGTGCAGCTCGCGCTTGTCGGCATCGATGCCCTTGATCTCGATATCGCCGTTGAAGGCCATGGTAGCCGGGCCGATCTTGGCCTTGACCTTGCCCTTGTAGTGGCTGTCATCGATGGTATCGGTGATCTCGGCACCGGGCATGCAGCCGGCGACGCCGGGAATGTCCTGTAAGAACAGCCATGCTTTGCCGGAAGAGGCATCGATGGCGAAGGTTTTGTCCAGATTAACTTGCATTTAAATCTCCAGTACGGGCTGGCGGATCATTCCGCCAGCCCTGTTAAGGTTGATAGGTTTTAGTCGCGCTTGTCGGCACCAAGTTCATGCAGGGTCTGCCACACGCGGTAGGCGTTATGCGGCATATCCACATGGGTCACGTCCAGGTGCGCGAGGGCGTCGACGATGGCCGCGGTGAAGCAGGGAATACTGCCGACATGCGGTGATTCAGCGACACCCTTGGCACCCAGCGGGTGATGCGGGGATGGGGTAACCGTGTAGTCGGTCTCCCAGTGCGGGGTTTCGACGAAGGTCGGAATAAAGTAGTCCATGAAGGTATTGCCCAGCAGGTTGCCTTCCTCGTCGTAGGGCATTTCCTGCCCCATGGCGACGGCAAAACCTTCGTTCAGACCACCGTGGACCTGGCCCTCGATAATCATCGGGTTGATCCGGGTGCCACAATCATCCAGCGCGTAGAATCGGCGGATATCGACGACACCGGTGTACTTGTCGATATCGACCACGCAGAGGTAGGTGCCGAAGGGATAGGTGAAGTTCGGTGGATCGTAGTAGTCCACCGCCTCCAGTCCCATCTCCATGCCCTCGGGGACGTTGTTATAGGCCGCCCAGGCCACCTCTTTCATGGTCTTTTCCTGGCCGGGGACACCCTTGACCTTGAACCGATCGATATCCCATTCGACATCGTCCTCGCTGACCTCCATCAGGTGCGCCGCAATCTTGCGCGCCTTGTCGCGAATCTTGCGCGCGGCCACCGCGGTAGCGGCACCGCCAACCGGGGTCGAGCGCGAACCGTAGGTACCGAGCCCGTAGGGAGCGGTATCGGTATCGCCTTCCTCGATCTGGATCTCCTCGGACGGAATCCCCAGCTCACTGGCGATGATTTGCGCATAGGTGGTCTGGTGACCCTGGCCCTGGGTGATGGTACCCATGCGGGCAATCGCGCTACCGGTCGGGTGCACCCGGATCTCGGCACTGTCGAACATACCGACGCCGAGGATGTCGCAGTTCTTGCTCGGACCGGCGCCAACGACCTCGGTAAAGGTCACCAGGCCGATTCCCATCAGTTCACCTTTGGCGCGCTTCTCTGCCTGTTCCTTGCGCAGGCCTTCGTAATCCACTGCTGCCAGCACCTTGTCCAACGCGGTGTGATAATCGCCGCTGTCGAGCTCCCAACCGAGACAGGTCTCGTACGGGAACTGCTCCGGTTTGACGAAGTTGCGGCGGCGAATCTCGGCCTTGTCGATACCGAGCTTCTGTGCCAGCACATCCATCATGCGCTCGATCACGTATACCGCCTCGGTGACCCGGAACGAACAGCGATAGGCGACGCCGCCCGGTGATTTATTGGTGTAGACCCCGTCGACATTGACGTGCGCCACCGGTATATCGTAGGAGCCGGTACAGATACTGAGGAAGCCGGCCGGCCACTTGGTCGGCTGCGCATGCGAGTTGAACGCACCATGGTCGGCCAGCACGTCCACCTTCAGGCCTTTGATCCGGCCATCCTTGTCGGCGGCCAGTTCACCGGTCATCCAGTAATCGCGGGCCCAGGCGGTGGTCGACAAGTGCTCCATCCGGTCCTCGATCCACTTGACCGGGCGGCCGATCACGATGGACGCGACGATCGCGGTGACATAACCCGGGTAGATACCTACCTTGTTACCGAAGCCGCCACCGATATCCGGGGAAACGATGCGGACCTTGCTTTCCGGTACGCCGGACAGCATGGAGACAACGGTACGCACCACGTGCGGGGCCTGCGAGGTGATATACACATCCAGTTTGCCGTTAACCTTGTCGAACGAGGCCACGCAACCGCAGGTTTCCAGTGGGCTTGGATGCACGCGTGGGTAGTACATTTCCTGCTTGACCGTGACCTCCGCCTCATCGAACGCGCGTTCAGTCGCCTCGGCGTCACCGACCTGCCAGTTGAAGATATGATTGGGATGCTTGCGCGGACCCTGGCCGACATTGTCCTTGTCCTCGGCGTCTTCACGCAGGATCGGTGCGTCGGGATCCAGCGCCTTGTGCGGATCGACCAGCACCGGCAGAGCCTCGTATTCGACCTCGACCAGATCCACCGCATCGGCGGCGATATAACGATCATCGGCAATTACCACCGCGACTTCCTGGTATTGCATGTGCACCTTCTCATCCGCCAGTACCGCCTGCACATCACCGGCCAGGGTCGGCATCCAGTGCAGGTTCAGCGGCTTCAGGTCCTCTGCGGTCAATACCGCATGCACCCCGGGTAAGGCCAGGGCTTTCTCCTTGTTGATACCCTTGATCCGGGCATGCGCAAACGGACTGCGCACCAGGTCGGCATACAGGGTGCCGGGCAATTTGACATCATCGACATAGGTGCCCTTACCCTGGACAAAACGTGGATCTTCCTTGCGCTTGCGTGAACAACCGATCCCCTGCAGGGCGTCTTCACGTTCTATATCTGCTTTTACTCTATCTTCTGCAGTAGCCATAATCGTCTATGCCTCCTGTTGCAGTTTCTTGGCAGCGGATTGCACTGCCTTGATAATGTTCTGGTAACCGGTGCAGCGGCACAGGTTGCCGGCCATGCCCCAGCGGATTTCTTCTTCACTGGGATCCGGGTTCTCCTGCAGCAGACGCTGCGCACGCATCAGCATGCCAGGGGTACAGAAGCCACATTGCAGGCCATGCTCCTCGATGAACGCCTGCTGTACCGCATGCAGCTCACCGTTAGCCAGACCCTCGACCGTGGTCACCTCGCCTTCATGCGCCTGCATCGCCAACACCGTGCAGGATTTGACCGAAACGCCGTTCAGATCGACCGTGCACACGCCGCAGTGCGAGGTTTCGCAACCGATATGAGTGCCGGTCAGGTTGAGGGTTTCACGCAGGGTGTGGACCAGCAGCTCGCGTGGTTCCACCAGGGCGTCGATTTGCTCCCCGTTCAGGGAGAAAGAAATATGTTGCTTTGCCATCGTAGTTAACTCCCCGCCCGTGCCAGAGCGTCGCGAATGGAACGGCGGGTCATTTCCGCTGCCATGTGGGTTTTGTATTGAATATCACCGCGCAGGTCTTCCGCCGGATCGCAGGCTTGCATGACCAGTTCGGCCGCCTGTTCGATCAGGGCCTCGTCTATGTTTTGTCCACGTAATAGATCTTCGGCGGCTTCGGCGCGGATCGCCATCGGGGCCACGTTGGTCAGGCCGATACGGATTTCCTTGCAGCTAGCACCATCCAGTTCCAGCACCACGGTTGAGCCGGCAGTGGCATAGTCACCGGTCTTGCGCTTGAGCTTGTTGTAGCCATAACCGCCGTTGGCCGGAATGGGGGGGATGCGGATCTCGGTCATAACCTCGCCTTCTTCCAGGCCGGTCCAGTAGGTGCCGAGGAAGAAGCCGTTGGCGGCCTGGCGACGTTCACCGTCGGGGCCCTGGATGACAAACTCGGCATCCAGCGCCAGCATCACCGCGGGATGATCATTGCCGGGATCGCCATGGGCGACATCTCCGCCAACCGTACCGCGGTTGCGCACCTGCGGGTCTGCGACCAGTTTCGCCACGTCCACCAGCAATGGACAGTGCTGCTTGACCAGATCGGAGTCGATCAATTCGTTCTCGGTCGTCATTGCGCCGATGCACAGGGTATCGCCGTCCAGACGGATGCCTTTCAGTTCAGCCAGGCCGTTGAGGTCGATCAGATGGGCGGGCTCGGCGAATCTCAGCTTCATCATGGGTAACAGACTGTGGCCGCCGGCGAGTATCTTGGCGTCCTCGTTTTCGTTTAACAGCCTTATCGCGTCCTGAACGCTAGAAGGCCTGTGGTATTCAAAACCGGATGGGATCATGCTCTCCTCCAAGGTAGTTAGTAGTTATTGCATAGCATTTGCCGAGCATATGATTTGTCATGGACAAAATTTTGGCAAGTCCATATACACGAACTGTCGGTTTTGCTCACGAATGGTAGATACCGCCCGCGAACGGGATGACGCCCATGTCGATTTGGAGGGATTTTCGGAATGTGCCTGGATCTGGAATCAGCCGGGAGGAGAAAGCCTGGACAGACCCAACTGAGTCGGCTGCTGACTCAGCTCAGGCCGAGGATCTTCTTCAGGTTGTTGACCTGGTTACGACTGACCGGGACCTTAATATCCTCAGGCTGATGATCCATGATGATGAAGCATTGTTCATCGACCTTCTCGAAGGACTTGGCGAAGCGCAGATTGACAATGTGGCTACGATGCACCTTGAGAAAACGGTGTTGGTCCAGGCGCTGGTCCAGGTCTGAAATGGACAGGTTGCAAAAGTAATCCTCGGTTTCGGTATACAGCTTGGAGTAGTGGCCGTCGGCCTTGATACAACAGACCTTTTCCAGTTCTACCAGCAATACCTTCTTATCCTTGTACACCGGCAGTTTGAATAGCTGGCGTGGTCTATCTTCCTCGTTTTTGCTATCCGTACTGGGCCGGGAGGCGATATCGGTCAGATCATAAAAAATCATGCAGGTGCCGACGACATCATCGACGCCGCACATCTTGGACACCTTGATTAGCAAAACCCGCTCGGGAATATTGATCATCATCGTCATCGGCGGGGGTGAATCGACCGGGCAGGATGCCTTGTCGATCAGCCACTTGACCTTTTCCCGACTGGCCTCGGGGTGGATCGACAGGATTTCCTCGCCGATCAGTTCGCCCGGCTTGGCACTCAGGGTCTTGATTGCGACCCCGTTCATGGCAAGAATACGGTTATTTTCGTCCAGCCATACCATGCCCGGATCGAACTGCTGCAGCTTGTGCTGGATACTCTCCAAGAAACCTCCTACTACTACCGGGTATTATGTTTTTTTATTATTGGCGTTGAGGATAACGGTCTGATTTATTGTGTTCTGTTTATAATATTGGCATGAATTAAAGATCACGCGCCTGTTCATATATGTAACAGACTCCACCTCAGCGGATTTGAGTATCGTGCAATAGGGTTGAAGCGTCAAGTAACCCGGCCAGACGAATGCTGACCGGGGATGGATCCGATATAAACAATGACCGGTTAAGCCGCGTCGGGTTTGTCCTGTGATTCCATCTGGTAGACAGTTTCAGCCAGGGTTTCCTTATCGATGTAACCCACTTTCTTGCCCTTGTCATCTTCAACGATGACATAGGAGCCATCCTCGGACAACAGGGTATGCAACACGGTATCCACGGTCTCGGTTTCGAGCACGGTCACCGATTGGGTGGTGTCTTGCGGTTTCTCATCGTTCATGATCGACTTCGCCAGTAGCACCCGGGTGCGATTGACATCGGCGACGAAGCGTTCGACATAATCATCGGCCGGATCGAGCAGGATATCCTGCGGGGTGCCATGCTGGACCAGCTTGCCCTCATTGAGGATCGCGATCTTGTCACCGATTTTGAGTGCCTCATCGAGGTCGTGGGTTATGAACACGATGGTTTTGTGCAGCTCTTCCTGTAACTCCAGCAGCAGGTCCTGCATATCGGAACGAATCAGAGGATCGAGCGCACTGAACGCCTCGTCCATCATCAGGATGTCGGCATCACAGGCCAGCGCCCGCGCCAGCCCCACCCGCTGCTGCATGCCGCCGGACAATTGCGCCGGATAGTGATTTTCAAAGCCACTGAGACCTACCCGGTCCAGCCACTTCTGCGCATGCTCCTGGATGAAGTCCTTGTCCTTGTTCTGCATCTTGAGGCCGAAACCGGCATTGTCGATCACCGTGTGATGCGGCATCAAGGCAAACTTCTGGAACACCATCGCGGTTTTGGCCTGGCGGAAATTACGTAATTCCTGCTCGTTCATTTGCAGCACATCTTCGCCATCGACGATGATCGAGCCGGCGGTTGGTTCGATCAGGCGGTTGATATGGCGAATCAGGGTCGACTTGCCGGAACCCGACAGGCCCATGATGACCTCGATATTCTTTTCTTCCAGCTTCAGGTTGATGTCGTGGAGGCCGAGGATATGCTTGTGTTTGTTCAGCAATTCCTCCTTTTCCACGCCATTGTTGACCAGGTCGAGCACCGACTTGGGCTTGGCACCAAAGATCTTGGTCAGGTTCTTGATTTCAATTTTTATATTAGCCATGGCCCTGCCCCTGTCTGTGTTTCTGGATTCTGTGCCCGTATTGTTGCGATACCCGGTCGAAGATGATGGCCAGCGCAACAATGGCCAAACCATTCATCAGGCCCAGCGCCAGGTACTGGTTGGAGATCGCCCTGAGCACCGGCACCCCAAGACCAGCCACGCCGATCATCGAGGCAATGACGACCATCGATAAGGCCATCATGATGGTCTGGTTGACCCCGGCAAAGATATTGGGCAATGCCAGCGGAATCTGCACGCCGAGTAACTTTTGCATATGACTGGCACCAAAAGCGTCGGCCGCCTCCAGTGCTTCCTTGTCGACCAGGCGGATACCCAGATTGGTCAGCCTGACAATCGGCGGTATCGCGTAAATAATTACCGCGATCAATCCTGGCACCTTGCCGATACCCAGCAGCATAACCACCGGAATCAGATACACAAAAGCGGGGATTGTCTGCATGATATCGAGCACCGGGGTAATCATCGCCTGCGCCCGGTTCGAACGGGCCATTAGGATACCCAATGGAATACCGAGCAGAATGCAGAGGAACGTCGCCACGGTGATGATAGCCAGGGTCGACATCAGGTCTTCCCACATACCGAAATAACCGATCACGACAAAGGACAGGACACTGCCCACGGTAATCTTGATGCTGCGCGAGCCGAGCCAGGCCAGGCCGCCGATCACCAGCAGGATCAATGGCCAGGGTGTTGCCAGCAGCAGCTTTTCGAACCACACCATGAATTGCAACAAGGGGTCAAAAAATCCCTCGATATCTTCGCCATAGGTGCGGGTGAATTCACGAAACCCACCATCGATGGTTTTTTTCAGGTCACGCAAAGCTACCCGCCCAATCGCTGGAAATTCTTCAAGAAATTCCATATCCGCCTCTTTTTGTGATTAGCCCATATGGAAAAACCCACGCGAGGTGGGTCGATCCATGAGTCTTGATGAACGGCACTAATTAAGTGCCTTGTTAACCTTGCTTGCTACTGCCGATGGTACCCACTGCTGCCAGACATCGCCCTGGGTCAACAGGAACTCAATCGCGGCATCTTCACCGGAGGCCTGGTTGGTATCCATATACACCAGCATCTGGTTCATGACCGCGCCCGGGAATACCCGGTTCTCGAAGTAATCGGTCACTTCCTTGCCGCCGTTCTTTTTCAGCTTGTCGGTAATCACCGTGCGCACCTCGGACTGGGTCCAGGCCGAGGGTTTCGGATTGGCACAATCCTGCTCCGCTTTGGCCAGGCAGTTGTCCCAGTGCTCGCGGCCAACAAAGGGTACCCCATAAGGCACCTTGACCATGTTGTACTTACCGATCATCGCGGTCGGTGACCAGTAATAACCAAACCAGTACTCATCACGCTCAACCGCCTTGGACATCGAACCATCGAGGCCGGCTGCCGAACCCGGATCGACCAGCTTCCAGCCCTTATCTTCCATATCGAAGGCACGGAACAGGTTGGCATTGACCAACTGGCAGGCCCAGCCCGATGGACAGGTGACAAATGCGCCCTTGGAAGGATCTTCCTTGTCCGGGAAAATATCGGGACGCTTGATGATATCCAGTACGGTTTTCAGTTCAGGATGATCCTTGGCGGTTTTCGGAGAGATCCACCAGCCCTCACCCAAATCGGTAATCGGTCCCGCGTTGACCGTGTGCAGACGCCCCTCGTCCATCGCCTGTTTCAGCGGGATCGCAACCGAGTTGGTCCAGAGTTCAGGCGCCACATCCGGCTGGCCCTTTTCATTCATCGAGGCGAAGGTGGTCTGGGTCGCACCCGGCACCAGGCTGACATCACAGTCATAGCCTTCTTCCAGGATAAACTTGTCGACATTGGCCATCAGTTCGGCCGAGGCCCAGTTCATTTCGGAGATCGAGACGGAGCCACAGTCAGCGGCTAATACGGGTGAAGAGAGAACAGAAAGCGCGATCAGTGCGCCAAACTTTTTGTAAAGATGCATGTAATCCTCTTTGGTGTATACATGCTTATCCATACAAACATATCCAGCAACTTATTTCAACGCGAATACCGGATTGAATGACGCATGGGAGGAAAAAAACCGGACTCAGCGGCGAATCAGGTCAATGGCTGATCAGTCTGATGCTCGATACTGTGCTGCAAATAATTTAAACAGATCATGAGACCCGCTTTGCAGCCGGCTTATCAATTCGCACTCAGGTCGATATCAACCCCGGACGACAGCAGCTCCTCGGTCCGCTTTTCTGAGTAACTGCGGTAGTCCATGGTTTTATGGAATCCACCGGCGACGAAGCGGATCCCTTCCTTGAAATGATGCGGGAACGCCAGGCTGTCATTGCGCCGGATCAGTTTGCCCTGATCGAACACCAATACCCCGGGGCGATAAATCATCTGGTGCTTGTCTGCCAGGGCCTTGGCGGTCATCTTCTCGCCGTCGGGATCGGTGATCATGTGCGGTGAGTCGGTATTCAAGCGGACCAGGGTCAGATTCTTCAATTCCTGCTGCACGATCGGCTTGCCCAGGATATTGTCGTGAAACTCGTTACAGTCATGGCAACTGCTGTCCTCGAAGATGACGGCGAGTGGTCCGTCGACGCTGGACAGGTCCCTGATGGGTTTGAACATCGGATTGTCGCGTAACTGGTAGACATTATTCGCCAGTGTACGCTCCATGTGGTCGGCCAGGCTGCCCTGTTCATAACCCTTGCTGCTGACATATTCCAACACCTGGCGGAAGCGCTCGGGTGCACGATAGCCGTTGACCCGGACCACGGTCTTGTTATTACGATCGAGGAACACGATCGCCGGGGTCGCGCGAACGTTGAGGATTTCCGACAACTCTTTTTCGGTGACGCTGAGTTCCTCGTTGAACACGACCTCGCGATCGCCCTTTACATTAAGCGCAATCGAGTCGAAGTGCTGCTGGATATAACTGCTCAGGGGTTCGGCTTCAAACGACTCGGTCAGCATGCGGTCACAATAGGGACAGGCATTCAACTGGAAGAACAGCAGCACGTGCTTGTCTTCGTCAGTCGCTTCATCGACATCGTCCTGGATTTCGAGGAAGCTTTCCTTGAACCAGTCAGGCACCTGGTGGGCAACGCCGCCGGTGATCTGGCCGCGTTTAGCAGTCTCGGCAACACTGACGCTGGTGAAAAGCATGACCAGAACAAACAGGATTGATTGAAAGGCTTTGGTGCTTGGCTTGTGCATGATGTATCCCTGTGGTTTTCGCGCCAGCACTTTAGCATATTTAATTTCCTCAGTTGAAGCGCTTAAGCAGGATCCGGCAAAAGTATCGACGGATGATGTGCGACGCTGTTTTTGCTGTAGAATATGCGCTTTTTCAACCAGTCGACGCAAAACCCATGGACTTATCTTCCCTGACCGCAGTATCCCCGGTGGATGGCCGCTACGGCCGTAAAACCCAAGCCTTACGCCCCATCTTCAGTGAATACGGTCTGATCTACCACCGGGTCGTGGTCGAGATCCGCTGGTTGCAGGCATTGTCCGCCGATGCGGATATCGTCGAGGTAGCAAACTTCTCGGATGCCGCCAACGCGTTACTGCAGCAAATCATCGATAATTTTTCTGAACAGGATGCGCTGCGGGTCAAGGAAATCGAGCGCACCACCAACCACGACGTCAAGGCGGTGGAATATTTCCTCAAGGAGCAAATCGGCGACAATGCTGAGCTGATGGCGGTTAGTGAATTCATTCATTTCGCCTGCACCTCGGAAGACATCAACAACCTGTCGCATGCACTGATGCTGAAGGCCGGCCGCAGCGCGATGCTCGAATCCCTGACCACCGTGACCAACCAGATCGAGGACATGGCACGCAAATATGCCGACGTATCGATCCTGTGCCGTACCCACGGCCAACCTGCCTCACCCTCGACCCTGGGCAAGGAAATGGCCAATGTCGCCTTTCGTCTGCAACGTCAGCTCAAGCAAATCGAAAAGGTCGCCTTGCTGGGCAAGATCAACGGTGCGGTCGGTAACTACAATGCGCACCTGTCAGCCTACCCGGACAAGGACTGGGCCAGCTTTGCCCAATCCTTCGTCAAGTCGCTGGGCATCAGTTTCAATCCCTACACGATCCAGATCGAGCCACACGACTATATCGCTGAGCTGTTCGACGCGGTAGCCCGCGCCAACACCATTCTGATCGATTTTTCCCGTGACATCTGGAGCTATATCTCGATCGGCTATTTCAAGCAGAAGACCGTGGCCGGTGAGGTCGGGTCCTCGACCATGCCGCACAAGGTCAACCCGATCGACTTCGAGAACGCCGAGGGCAACCTGGGTATCGCCAATGCAATCATGACCCACCTCGCACAGAAGTTGCCGATATCGCGCTGGCAGCGCGACCTGACCGATTCCACCGTGTTGCGTAACCTCGGGGTCGGTTTCGGCCATGTACTGATTGCGCTGGATTCCTTACAACGCGGCATCGGCAAGCTCGAGGTCAACGCCGAGGTCATCGCTGCCGATCTGGATGCCAACTGGGAAGTACTGGCGGAACCGATCCAGACCGTGATGCGCCGCTATGGCATCGAACAGCCCTATGAAAAACTGAAGGAACTGACCCGCGGCCAGCG
>JAAUXZ010183649.1_pt1 | contig 19667 bp, 19 predicted proteins | sample 7278131 | NCBI WGS metagenome assembly JAAUXZ01 (sample SAMN14350119, study PRJNA611818) | marine sediment metagenome | isolation source: surface marine sediment (3m) | place: French Polynesia: Moorea | collected 2018-08 | reverse complement strand
AGCCCTCTCAGCAGAACTAGAGGCACGAATTGCTCGGATGGCAGAGCGGTTAATTGCACAACAATTTGACAGCCCTTCTGAAGTTGAAGCAGAAGGTAAGTCTGTAAAAAGGCTGAAAATTGCGACTCATCAAGTAGCGATCGCTACTTTGAGTGGAGCGGTTGGCTTGGCTTTGGGCTTGTTTCCTAGTTTTTTCTTCAGTAATGAGCAACCAATTAGCTCTACTGCTACAGATAGTCATATTCTGAATTGGGCTAAGTCGAAACAGGGGAAGTTTGCCCGTCAGCTAATTGAATGGAATGGCGCTCGACTTCTCAGCCGTAAATGCGAGGTTGAAGCCCGTGCCAACAATATAACCTTAACTGTCAAAGGTATCCAAGCCACACGGGGAGTTTGCGCAGTTTTTGTTCGCGATCCCCGCAATACTAAACCACAGCAAATAGAGTAGGGGGGACAGCATTGTGACTCAACTTCATTACAACCACTGGCCACTATTGAAAAGCCAGCTAACAGCGATCGCCGTTTCGCCCTCAGATCGACAATGCTTTTTTAAGCAGTTTGAACGGTGGGGGTTAGATATGGGATTACCACTATACCTATGGAATGCCTCCTATAAATATATCCAAGAAATTCAGTCTGGTAAAATTACTCCAACGAAGCAAGTCGCAGGAGACAATATTCTCTCTACTATTTGTGACGCTAATCAGAACGGAATTTTCTTGTTAGAAGGCATTATTCAGAGCATAGACTTTCAGAAAGAGTTACAACTGCGGAATGCCCATGATGCCTTAACGCAAGGAAACAGCAAGACTTTTATCGTGCTGTTTGATGCCAATTTGGATGTACCAATGAACTTGTACCCCTTAATTCCTCAGTTGGAAAAACCTTTCCCTTCACCGTCTGAACTTGAAGCATTAATAACTCAGTTCTGTCAAGGGCATTCTTTTTTACAAGAATCCGATCCCTTGCCATTACTCCAAGCTTGTACCGGGCTGCCGGAAGGTGAAATTACCCTTGTTCTGAATCGGTTGGTAAGTGTAGCTAGTACCCTGGAAGAGTTGGCAGATTCGGTTTTGGAATATGCCAAACAGAAATTAGCAGGTAAGGGAGTACGAATTTTACCCCCACCTGATGTTTCTAAAGCAGCGGGGTTAGACTTACTTGACAAAGACATAGATAAAATAGCTTCGTTGTTCGATCCTCGTGCCTCATCGTGGAAACTGAGAAACCCTAATGGTGGCTTGCTTTGGGGATTACCAGGAACAGGAAAATCCTTGGTAGCTAAGATGATTGCTCAACGCATCAGAGCTAAAATGATAGCTGTAGATTTTAATCAACTTGTTGGCTCTACTGTATCAGAATCCTTACAGAATCTCAAGCACGTCCTAGATTTGGCAGATAACTCTGGCAATGTAGTTTTATTTTTTGACGAATTTGAGAAAAATTTTGTCGGTTGGGAGTCTGGTGGTAGTGGTGGTGCGATGTCTAAGATGACTGGGGAGTTATTATCTTGGTTGCAAGATCATACTACTCCCGTGTTTATGTTGGCCACAATCAACAGATTGGGTTTACTTCCTGCGGAACTGGTGCGACGCTTTAAATATGTATGGTTTCTAGGAAATCCCCATAATGGAGCGTTGTTAGAGATTTTTCAAATCCATTTGGGTAAATACTGTCCTAACTTGCGCTTTACTGACTCGCAATGGCGAATTTTACTTGATGAGTATCGAGGTTGTTCTCCAGATGAGGTTGGTAAGGCTGTTGAAAGAACGTTGGAGACTAATTTTCATATCTCAGTCAATAATGCTAAAGCTCAGGGCAAAACTTTCAACCCTCGGAAATTCTTACCGAAGATTTCTCTGGAAGATTTGTTAACCGAGCGTCAAAATTTCACTCCGGCATCTGCTAATAAGGCTATCAGCGACCAACTTTATGCCATCAAACAAGATGCTGATTTTGCTCGTCCGACTTCAGGGAGAGATACATCTCGTTTTGCTCGAATTAACCGGGGGATGTTTGAACAGTCTGACATGAGAAAACAGGTGGCGGGTGCAGTCAAGCTCAACCGTAAACCTAAACCATTGGAAATAATTTAATGAATCATGGCTATAACTCGTACACGCACAAAAATATTGAAATATTTTTGCTCCTTCAAAGCAACTCTATTTTTCCTACTGCTGATTGGTACTGCTGCTTCTAGCAATCCTAATACTATCACGGTTCAGTCGGTAGGAGAACAACAGGTAGCTATGCCGGATATAGAGAATTGGACATTCGGTTCCATGCCTAGTATAGAGGGAATGGAGCCGCCATCCCAAATCCTTCCACTAGGCTCATTATCTTCTCTAGGTGCATCAGAATTTACTTTGGTACAAACGGCTGCCTTCTCTGGAGTTGATGTTGAACAGCTAAGTATTCAACAAATACCACTGGTAGGAGAACAAACTCTTGGTAGTTTAGTTTTGGGTGATGGTGTTTCAGCAGGAGGAGTTCCTTTTTTGGCTGATTTTACCCTACAGCAAGTACCACCCCTTGCTCAATCTCTACAGCAAAATCCTCAATTTTCAAATATTGATTTGTCTCAAAATTTAGGTCAATTTGTGGCAGATAACTCTCTTGCCTCTAATATGACATTAAATGAATTGGGAAATCTGAAAGTAGGCGACATTCCTAATCTGGGTAATACTCCCATAAAGGATTTTCCCGATTGGGAAAACGTTGATCTAGAAAGCATTCCTGGACTTTCAGATATTCCGCTTTCTCAATTTCCCAATCCTCTGAGTTTGGGTAGTGTTAGTATCGTTGCTCGAATTGATACGGTGCGTGGTACGGCTGAGGGAAGTTGGGAACGAACTGTTACTGGTAGTTCGGAGGTGGGTTTTGAGTTTCCGTGTAATAAGAATAATGAAAATACAGAGTCTTGTTCCCACATAGAACTTGATGATCCAGAAAATCTGGGCGTGACTGTCTCATCTCCCTTTGAAGGCAAAGCCTGGATAAATGGACAAGAACAGTGGGTTGATGGGGGTTCTGGTTTACTTAAGATGGTAGTTATGTCGCCCATTGCCAAGCCTGGGTTAGAACCTACTGGACGGTTCCCATTTGGTGAATTTGCCAAAATGGTATTGTGGGAAGTTGACGAAACTAATGACTCAGCACAGTTTGTCCTGTTTTTACGCTACTGCAATGCTGGAGGTTGTACACCATATAATATCGGCCCTATACCTTTCATGGAGTATAAACGGAATGCCATGATTCCTATTGGTAGTTCCCAGGTTCCGAGTAATAATAAATTAGCTCTTAAAGTAGAACAGAAATTAGCACTCTCGAAAAACTTGCCACAAAAGGGTTTCTCTCAATTGAGTGAAGGTGTAACTGGAAAAGAAGTAACTGGGGGGATTTCTCCTGAAATTATGGCCGATGGCATTCTCTCTATTTTGAGCGGAGGCGCTCACTTAATTTCTGTGGCTTCTCCCTGGGAATTACCTGTTACTTGCATACAAGGTAATTGTGGCAAATCTTTAGGTCGATATGGCCTGCATTCTACTCACCCTCTAGTAATAGACGCTATTACTCACAAACAAGGGGGCGATAATTTTCTGCGGAATTTGACTAAACCTCAATATCCTACTAAGTCCGAAATCAACATCTTCTTTCCACATAAAGAGCAATCTCAAATTATTTATACTCTAATTAGTAGAGCTTCTTTTCAAGCAGCTAACGAGGTAGATCCAACTACTAATAATTATTTTTGTGGCGATCGCTTGGTTGAAAGAACTGCTCAAATCTTGGCTGGAGGAAAAAGCACGCCCATAGATTCGGAGGCCCTAAATGCTGATGGCAGCCTTAACATTTACAGCTTTGGCACAAAAGTTCTAGCTTATTACCGTGCCCGCAGCAATGTCATTGAGTGTCCACATTAATTATTATACCTCTGACAAAAGTTGGAATTAAATCAATTCAATAGGTGAAATTAACAATTTCATCCCCCTATTTTCTATTCCCTAATTTTAGTCAGAAGTATATTATCGTCCCTTCAGGGCAAGGGGGAAAATTAGGAGAAAAAATGTTTAATTATTGATATTAATTCTGACTCCTTAATTCTGTATTCTGACTCTTTCTTCAAAAGATGAAAACCTCAAAATACATTTACCTTCTAATTCCTTTCCTCAAAGGATTTTCTCTATTTATCATTCTGAGTGGATTATTGGGAATTGTTGGGTGTGGTTCCAATCTTCAGGCTATTAGTGGTTGGAAACCTGTGGTTAAAGTACTTTCTGAGGAGATAGTAAAGCAAATTATAGCTGATAATTCATCAAAGGAAACTGATGAAAATATCTATAAAGAATTACAAGCTGTTCGTTTGAATAAGAAACTTATCTTATTTAAGATAAATTCTCCAAATTTTTGTGGGTATTTTGGATGCTTGCACTTTGCCTATCTAGAAAAATCGGGAAAGTTTAGACTGATTTTGAGACGATATATCAATCTGCACCTTCCTAAAAATACCGCTCAAATTCAACTCCTGAAAAAGCCCCCAAATGGCATTCTAGCCAAAAGTTCTCTGCCTTGCTTGCGTTTTTTTCAGGTTAGTCCCTTCACGAATAGGCTACAGCAAACCACAGAATGCTTTGACGGGCAAGTTTACAGGATTGTTGAGACTAAAAATATTGTTGCTCGCGATTAGGAGTAAAATCATTTTGAAAATCTTAGCACAGACTACTCAACCGCCACCATCTAATAATATTGCGGGTGACATAGGTAGTGCCTTTGGTAAGGTTCTAGGTGGGGAAAATTTACCTTTAATCCTTACCATAGGAGGGGTAATTTTAATGATGCAGCTTCTCGGTGGCGACAAAAAGCAAAAGCTCACTACCGCACGTTGGGCAGGACGAGGAGATAAAGCTTCTGCTATTGGGACATTATGCTCGGAAATCAAAAACCGTAAAGTATCACAAATTGGTCTTTACTGTGGTGACTGGAAACCTAGTTGGCGGAGTGCTATGGGTACTTTCTTCTCTGGTACTCCTCCTACTATTCCTGTATGTACAGTTAATCGAGGTGTAATGGTTGTCGGAGGTGCTGGTTGTGGGAAAACTTTTGGTGTTTTAAATCCTCTAGCCTCGGCAGCGATCGCTCAAAATCTCGGATTCTTTCTCTATGATTATAAGGGTGAGCAAAAGTGGGTTGTGGCGACTGAGGCGTTGCGTAATGGTTACAAAAACGTTAGAGTTTTTGCCCCTGGCAAACCCTATTCCTGTTGTATTAATCCTGTTAAGGATTTTATTCGTAGCCCCACTGATAATTTTGGAGCTAAACAGTTAGCTGAGGTATTATATCAGAATGCTTCCAAAGATTATGCTTCGGGAGGCGATCCTTTTTTTGAACCTGCTAGTCAACAGTTACTACAGGCTTTAATCCAACTGGCACGGGCAACAGAGTATCCAGACTTGGCTATGTGTTATGCTCTAATACAACTTTCTGATTTGGAAAAACGATTATTAGAGGCAACGCGCAGGCAGGAAAAATACTCTCCGTTTCTTTGGTATCAGTTTAATCAAATTGCTTCTTTAGCTAAGGAAGATGCGGGGAAAACGACTGGAGGTATTATAGCCGGAGCCTACAATTTATTACAACCTTTGGTACAACCTCAGTTAATGGCTTGCACTATTGGTTCTTCCAGTATCAATACTTATATTGATGATGGTATGATGCTTGTGGTTGAGAATGATATTGCCCGACAAGATGCCTTAGCTCCTGTATTGGCGGGGACTATTCACATGATTGTTTTGCAGAATTTTGCACAGCAACGTAGGAGTGGTTTGGTTTTGATGTTTGATGAGTTGCCTACTATTAAAGTTAATGTAGCGCAATATGCAGCCGAGTTTCGTTCTAAAGGATGTGGTACTATTATCGGATTTCAAAATAATAAACAGCTTGAACAACGGTATGGGAAGGAGGGGGCTACTATTGTGCAAGCTAATATGGCGACAAAGTTCTTTTTTAATCCCGGCCATGTAGAAACTGCTGATGATATTTCTAAGTATTTGGGAGATTCTGAAGTTGCGTATACTACTCAGAATGTCTCTCATAATTTTGGTACGGGTGCTGCGGGGGGCTCACGCTCTAAAAATCAGTCTATTCAAATTGTGCCTTTGATGCGTGGGGAAGATTTGCTTAAGTTTAAGCAGAGTTGTGTGTTTATTAATCCAGCTGTTGGGAGTGGCCAAGAGGGGAGTGTTCCCTGGCATATTAAACCGCAAATTAAATTGTCTTTACTACAGGTGAAACGGTTCCAGGAAAACGAGAAGATCTGGCAGGAACAAATAGAGCCTAATTTAATTGCTTCTGAGTTTAAACGTTTAAAGATTAATGGTTATGATGAATTGGATGAGCGTATGGTTGAGGAGATGGCGGCTCGTATTCGTTTGGCTGAAGAATTGTTACCTATGCCTGAAACTGAAATACCAGGTAAAATTCCTGGTAGTTCCCGTCCGAAAAGTGGGTTTATAGATATTTGATATGACTGCAACTGAGAAGATACCCGATGCTATCCGACGTGCTGTTGGATATGAGTTAACGGCTACATCCTTCAGACAGTTGGGAGCAGACTGGGCTGCAAGTAGCGAACTGTTTAGCCATTTTGCTAAACGTATTAAAGAACAAAGTTTATCTGGCGGAATGTCAGAGGAATTTTGGGATGCCTCTCGACAGATTTTATTGTCGGAGCGGGAAGCTGAAAAGTCAAGTTGGTTACAGGTAGATTTTTTTCCTAATAGTAATACTACTGCTACTGGAAGCACTGGTACATCGGCTGTTCCTACAGTGGATATAGATAAAACAATTCTTACTCCTTCTACACCTTCTCTTTCTTCTACACCTGATACCACCTCTACTGAACAAGAGTTGGAGGATACGGAAACTGAAATTGAAGAGGTTGAGAGTTTAGAGGATAAGGAGAGTATAATTGAAGGAGAAGATTCTTTACAGCAAGAGCAAGAGAAGATTAAACGGGCTGTTCCTATTCTTTTTGCAGCTCTACAACGGTATGGAGAGGTAACTAATAAAGGATTAATTATTGAATTAATTGGTGAAAGAAATAATATTACTTGGTCTATTCCCGACAGAAAGTTGTCTGTTAGGGGAGAGGACTATTTAGAAGTTGAGTTTGATTCTAATAAGAAGGTTACTTCTTATCAATCAAATCTGAGTCAGGGGTATGTGGAACATTTGGAGAATAATGTGGGTAAGAGATTAGATAAATCAATTTCCCAAGCAAATATTAATATTACCCAATAATTAATAATTAATTATTGATAGTTAATAACTATTAATTTTAACACTTCAGGTTTAAAGCCTACCCTTGGATAGGGGGTAAAATCCCCAATTTTCCGTATTGGTCAATCCCCTTATTTTAATAAGGGGTAATTATTAATTATTAATTGTTAATTACTGAAAATTCCTGTTAACGAAGTCTGCGAAAGAGGTTAAGATGTTAGAAGATTTGAACGTTGAAAATATTGACTTTAATTTTTCTGATAAACTGATAGATGAAGCATCAATTGTTGCTAGTAATATACTTAATATTCATGCCACAAATACATTTGATTCTCCTACTCATCAAATAGTTTATGAACCAGACCACGCTACTATGTCTATCGTAGACCGTAGAACAGGTGAGACTGTCAATAGTGTTCGTGATGGTGATGGTTGGATTGATAATGGGACTAATGCTTCTGCGGATATGTTGCACGAGTTTTTGAGGTTGCAAGACCGTTTGGAGAAAGAAGCACGAGAGGAAATGAATTCTAATTGGGCACGAGAACTTACGAGATAATTAATAATGAATAATGAATAATCAATAATTGAGGAGTGAGTAGTCTAGGTAAGATAGTCTTCCACTTATAATTAATAATTTTCAAGAGTATGGCTATGATACTGAATAATGAATAATTAAGAGTTGATATTAATAATTATTCATTCAACAATTCACGCTTTTAAGCCTTCCCTTTTGAATGAAAAAAACAAAAAAAATCCTTAACTTTCAATCCTCTTCTTAAAATAAGAGGTAATTGTTAATTATTAATTGTTAACTGTTAATTATTTTGGCTGTTGCCAGCATGAAAATTATTAATTATTAATTGTTAATTGTTAATTGTTAATTATTCAGAATTGTTTATTGTTTATTAATTAAGGAGCAATAAAGATGCCACCAGAAACCAAAGTTCAAGAAGAGCAGCAAGCCCTTGTAGAGGCAACAGCACCCGCTGTCGCGACCTTGTTAAATGCTGCAAATACCCATGAGCTAGTAGGGGCAGAACGCACTGCTGCCTTTGAGCCGGAAACTAATACACTTACTCTGACTGAGAATAATACGGGTAATGTCGTGATGGCTGCTGAGTGGGATACCGAACAAGAAAAATGGGAAGACAAAGGCTCTTCCTTAACTGAAGAAGACCGCGATCGCATAGCTCAATCTGTAGAAAATTTATCCTTAGAACAACCAACCAACTCTGGCCCTGAAAGATGATAGAATGCCCTGATGAGATTCCCGCTCCGAACCGCGTGGATATTCAGCCCAATGGTTGGAATATAGGTTGTTTCTGGCTTGCAGTTGGTGAAGACCCCGAATCAGAATTAGAAGGTAGTGAGTTGTGTGCCTACCAAAAAAATGTTTTGATTACCGAAATTTATTTTGACCATAAACTCGTTCTTACTGTGGGGCCTGGTGGGGAAGAGTTTATGTCTTGTCTAGATGAGTTTAATATAACTCATCCTTTTTTCTTTTTCGATTTATCTAAGCGACTGCCGTTCTTACCTGACAATTATACTGAGGATATTGTCGGGTGGGAAGCCCAAAAAGTTGCAGCCCGCAATATTTCCCAAATGTTTGACTTTAACCCTGAAGATCCCCCCTTTTGACTGTTGTTAATTCATGTCTAAGCCAGCTATTGCCATAATTCCACAATCTGAGCGAGTCTTGGTTGGTGATAGTAACCAGGAACAAACTTATCAATATTCTGACCCCCATCTGGCTGATATTTTACAAGATTCCTCAACAATCAAAGTCTTTGCTGATGCTGTTGAGGGACAAACTCAATTAGGACAACACGGTTTAGAGGTGAGTGGTCAGATTTTTGATATTAAATTAGCCGATAGTCTGTTAACAGCAGGATTAAATATTGATAATTCCATTCCTTCTATTAGTGAGAGGTATCAGGGTAAACTAACATTGGAGCCAACTACTCAAGATTTACTTTCTCTTAGGAGCAATTTAAGGAAAAATTTAAAAAATGAAAATTTAGTTGATGTAGCGGTAGTCGAGTTTGCAGCAACAAAAGCTACAGCGCAAATGAGTCAGAATGGCGTTCGTCTAGATACTGCTTGGTTGAGAGAGAAACAGCTTGAGTTACAAGAGGAACAAAAAGTATTAGATGCTCAAGTCAAAGAGTGGTTGAGTACGCATAACCCCAATGACAAAGATGCTATTTCAACTGCTGATTTGACTTCCACAAAAAAGGCTGATAAAACTCAGACGTTAGAATGGTTTAATAATAGTGGTGTTCCTTTGAGAAATTTCAATAAAGACGATATTCAAAGTCTGGCTGCGGAACACCCTATATTAAGTGACTTCTTACAACTTCGTTCAAATGACTCGTTAATTGGTAATAAAGGGATTCAGGGATTATTGAATGCTGTAGCTCAAGATAATAAAGTATATCCCACATGGCATCAAAATTCAGCAGCTACAGGACGGATGTCTGCCACTAACCCTGCTATTCAAAATATCCCAAGCGATTTAAAACCTGCTATTATTCCTGAACAAACAGGAGAAGAGCGACGGGTATTTATCCGAGCTGACTATTCTCAACAAGAATTAAGGATACTTGCACAAATAAGTAGCGATCGCAATCTGACTCAAGCCTATCAAGAGGGACGTGATGCGCATAAGTTAACTGCCTCTCTAATGACGGGTAAACCCGAAGCAGAAATAACCTCCTCAGAAAGACAACGAGCCAAACCTGTCAATTTTGGTAAAATTTATGGGCAGTCCCCTCAAGGTTTACAAGGCTATGCCAAAGCTAGTTATGGTGTGGACTTTTCCTTTGAAGAGGCCAAGAAATTTCAAGCAGCTATGGATATAGGGTATCCAGGAGTAGCCGAAAACGAACAAAAAGTTAGACAGGACTTTAAACGGCAATGGTATAACAAATTAAATTCAGAAAATGCTCCATTACCTTACACCAGGACGTTATTGGGTAGAAAACGAGAGTGGGTTCAATCTCAGAATGAGCATCCACCTATTACGGAAGCGTTAAATGCTCCGATTCAAGGTTCTGGAGCTGACATGAGTAAATTTGCTTTGGGTGAACTGTCACTTAACTTGAAAAACACAGGAGCTAGAATCAATATAGTTCGCCATGATGAAATTGTACTTACTGCTCAAATCTCAAAAGCTAAGGAAGTAGGGCAAATTCTAGAACGCACTATGTTGGAAGCAGCTAAAAAAATTACTCCTGATATTCCTGCTGTGGCGGAGGTGAGTATTTGTGATAATTTGGCTGGTGAACAACTGAGTCAACAGGATTTTGAAAAGAGAGAATCTCAATTATCTTTTTACGCTTCTCATAAATTAGAAAAACCTGTCTTGCCTAATTATACTCAAAAATCACAGCCTACTATAACACCTGAATTACCAAAATTAGCTCCCAATCATACTCTAAGGAATAATACTGCAAAAGATTTCGATATTAGAGACTATATCAAATTCAGGAATGGGCGAGGAGAATGTCCCTGTTGTGCTGCTGAAGGCAAGTCTAATAATTCCAACTTGAGCGTCGGAGAAAATGGGGATTTTTGGTGTTTTAGAGGTAGTGGTGGGGAGCCTCCAGGAAAAGATATTGAACAGTTCCATGACGAAAAAGCTATTCGTCATGCGTTGGGTGTTCCGGCAGTAGGAAAAGTAGAACCAAATCTAGCTATCCGAGAGTTTAATCAGTCTCAGCCAAATCGTCCATCTTCCCCAAGAATAAAAATTGCTACACAGGAAGATTTAGCGATCGCGACTGATAGATTACTCTCTCCGAAGTTTCCCCATCACGAAACTCAACAAAAAGCCTTAGATTACCTGGAAAAACGAGGTATCTCTCCTGATATGGCCAAGCGCTATAATATAGGCTTGAATTTTGGTTTCACAACGAATGATGGTAATAATTATCCTCCCTCGATAACTTTTTACCATAGAGATGCAGCGGAGCCAGACAAGCTTTACGCCCGTCGCCGTTATGCACCCTGGATGGAAGAGTCGGAGCTAGCGCCGGGAATTCGGTCGTGGGGGCAGTCTGGTGTACCGCCTTCTGTATGGGTTGTACACGCGCCTGTTGGGCAGGAGGCACTTAAAACTTATCTGACTGAGGGGCCTTGGGATGCTGTACGATTAGGTGAAGTTGTGCGTCAGTCGGGAGAGGCTATAGCGGTGGCTTGTACTTCTATGGGAGCTAGAGGGATTCCTCCAACTGAACAGCTTAAGGCGATTCCTGGAAAAGAAGTAGCAATTTTTTACGACAGATTTGATGAACATGATGAGGGGCAAGTTGGCGCTCGGAAGATGGCTCTGGCGTTGCAAGATATTGGTAAGAAAGCTACTGTGGCACGAGTTCCTCATACAGGAGAGATAAAGAAAGGTTGGGATATATCTGATGCTATAGATGCTGGTTTTGAGCTGGAGGATATACAGCAAGCTGAAATAGATGCAAAACAGCAAGATTTATGGGCATCTGAGGTGGCATCGGTGGTGCGTGATGTGATGAATTATTCTCATACTCATCATCTTGAGGGTTCAAAAAATACTGCTCATTGGGAACGGAGCGATCGCCGGATTACGGTGCATGATAATGAGTCGGAAAAGAAAATTCTCGATGTTGTTTGGCAACAAGGGCGTTGGGAAAATGTTGATAGTCATTTGAGTAAGTCTGATGTGGATTTCTTTTTGGAAGTAGTGCAGCCTAAATTGCTTCAAAAAACTATGACTGGAGTTGAGAGGTAAATTTTTGGAGGCTAAGTTATGTTTTAGGTGTAGCCAAAAAGGTAACACATAAGTACCCAGTGATTTCTGATTCTTGAAGATCGAAAATTATTCAATAACATTAGACTATTTTGATACATTAATGGATTAGCCCAGGTAGGCAAAAAAAGCAATACTTAGGCATGAGAATTTATTAACTTCCAGATTTTCTGCACAGGAGCATTTCAGTGCGATACTCCTAGCCAAAAATTGTGGATATTATTTTATCCTCATTCTTTAATTCTCTAAGTCTTTTTACTTACTGCATAACTGAGATGCACCCGTCTTCTGGTCAGCGCTAATGAATCTTATCAAAGGGCTTCTGAAGATATAGAAACTTTAACCCGTGAACCGATCTACACCTATTAGTGGACCGGCGTTCTAGGTAATTAACGGTTAAGAAGCAAAAACAATCGGCTGACCTTCCTTTCGGGCTTGTTCACTGGTGTAGGTGTATTCCCCTGCTGTCTCATTGTTCGGCGTTCGCAGTTGAATCATCCCGGCCTTGTTCCGCAGAATTCCGTTATTACTGGGGACAATAAACTTAAAGATATCTCCCGGTAATACTTCAATATCAGCCAACTCAAAGGTGACACCATTAGGAGCAACGACCTTCCAACCGAGTAAGGAAGCCGTCTCATTAGAAAGATTAGCAATTTGCAAGAATTCTTTACCCCCTTCAGGATTCTGGGGATTGACCATTGCCATGAGAATTTTAAAGGGACTGGTAGTCACTTCACCTCTTGTCTCATCATCTTCATCCTCTGTAATCGCCGTCACATTAGCACTGATAAATCGGGGAAAGAAAGTGCGGATAGCATGATCATTTCCGTCAAGACGGTGTAAATCTAATTGATATTTAGCACCATTGATGTAAGCAAGTTTACTGGTTTCTGTCCGAGTTCTTACTAAACCAAGGGCAATTAATCCTTCGGGACTACACCCGACGAAAAACCCGCCAATCGGTTTATGTAGGGTCTTAGTTCCTGGGCGACCTTCACCCAACGGGGCATCCCATCTTAAACTCAAAGTTACTACTTCTGGCACTAACACCCCTTTGTCGGGTTCATCGGCTTTGTGATACTTTGTGCCTAAATAGTCGATCCGATCTTGTAGAGCATTGCCATGATGAAGACTTTGACCAGCATCATCAAGATAGTATTTATACCAAAAATGATACCCTCCTACCTTACTAGATGAACTCCCCTGTTCGCCAACAAAAACGTGTTCAAATCCTGACGCATCGGATTGGTTTCCGGCTCTTCCAAGGGTGAACCAAGTTTCTTTAATCATCGCAGCCATTAAATTCTGAGAAATCGTCAGATTAAGGGATGATTCGAGAAAAAGTCGCGCAATTTCAATGGGAGGGGTGGGAAGAATGGCATCAATGAAATCGAGTTCTTCTTGGGTTTCCGCAAATGTCACCTGTTCACGGCCAATTCGCTCTAAGGCATAATTATCAAACAGATGTTCACATAATTGGTACGTCTCTCGCTTGGATGGAGGGATAACGACCTCAGAAAGGACCCGATGGTGAGAACCAACAGAAGAGGCCCGTTCATCTACCACGACATACCCCCTTGAGGGGTCTTTTTCTTCACTCGGCCGTAAAGCCGGAATTCCATTTCCCCGTTGGTCGGCATTCCATATTTCTTGGAAAATATTACTTGAATTGGACATTTTGATTCCTTGATTGGGTTAAAGGTACTATAAGTAAATAAGGTAATCGCCGTTAAGAAAAATAAAACAAGTTATACTACCAGCTCTTGACAATTTACTATGACTTCAAATTTATATTAGGTGCAGTAGGCTTGTGTCAATTTCAATTTCATCCGCTTCGGTAAACCTTGGAATTCTAAAGGGACTTTTCAAGGGAGATTGTAAAATATCTGGATTACCTTCGATTTTTACCCATACTTTCCATCCGTTTCCATAAGCATATTCACGGTAATTATGATAGCCAGAATAGAAAGGTTGCCACTGAAGATCATCACCACCGATCCTAACAAACAATGCACCGATTCTACCATCTACTTTAGCTGCATAGACGCCATTATTGCGGGCATTTTGCTGAGTATGCAATGAGCTTCCAGCATGAACACCTGCAACTTTTCTCGCATTAATCAAAGCTTTTATTTTATTTTTTAATTCAGAACCCCAATCGAAATAATGTTTCCAATACACTGATGGAATTCCTGGGTGCGTCAAAATATATGCATAACCTTGTTCAACTTGCCAATTGTTGGCAAAACTATCAAAGTGATGGTTGTCTTGTGGTGTTCCATCCTCATCAGTTCGATAACCTGTATCATGGTTTTCCAAGAACGTCACAGCTCTATTTTTCCATGGATGACCATCTGTATCATCTCCAATAAAACCGATACCTTGTCCGAATCCAAATAAGGACTGATAATTCCCTTTATTCTCATTCAATGTTTTTCGAGTTGTGAAGTCAAATACGTTACTTGCAGTATCTAATCGCCCGTTCTCTATAGCTGTATGCCATACCCAGCCTCTTTGATCAGCATGTCTGTGCCATTCAAATTCACCTACAGAAAAGGAAGGAGTTGTAATACGATTATAAAAACTAATTTTATCAGCTAAAAAGCCATGTACCATATCATATCTCCAACCTCGGTATCCTAGAGTTCTAAGCGATAAAAGATACTTTAAAATATCCCCTCGTACTCTTGGGTTACTATGGTCTATATCTCTGAAATCTTTATATTGATGAGTAGTTCCGCTGTGAGAAACATAGGGAGGTCGTGATTCAGAATTTCCTCTAGGTGTAGTTTTATAATCATCACCATAAATTCTTCTTAAATCGTCAGGTTGAAATTGGTCCCTAAGGTCTTCAGGCAGATCTCCAATGTTGCTATCTATATGTTTGAAGAACTCGTCATCCCTGCTTACAGACGATAAATTCCAGTTCGGATTAGTAAAATCTGCCCAGTGGTTAGTTCCATCCCTATGATTAATCACTACATCGGCTACTGGTTCAACACCATTGCTTAGAAGAGCTTCCAGCATCTCCCTGTGCTGATTTTGGTTGCCATAGCTATTAGAGTAGTTAAAATATTCCTTCGGATTGTAACCTGCACTATAGTTACCCGCAAAACAAACAGGAGGGAGCCATATCAAGTCAAAACGACCTTCTCGTAGCTCCTCGGCATTGTCTTTGACAATTTCATACCAACATCTGGAACCATATGCCGGGTTGATTTCTGTATTACCATGTCTGTAGGATTCCCAATAGAAACCTTGCAAGAGGACTCTGTTATCATTAAAAGTACTTGTTCTAAATCTCTCCAAATCTAGCTCTTCTATTCTTGTCATAATTCCCTCCACAAATTAAGTTCTCAAATTAAACGATTTATTAATCGATGGGATCGAAAACAACATTGCCATCTAATTCATGCCAGACTTCAGCCTGAGCAGGACTAGGGAAAAGTGTCATCAGCAGGCAAAAGAGAACAACAAGCAATACCAAGAAAATGAAGCGTAATTTGTTTTGGAGTAATTTCTGTACAGGCATTTCCATAAAAATTAACCTCTAATTTCACTGTCCAGGGGGAAAATCAGCTAGTTGATTGACATCCGTAAGCACAATCTGCGGCTTACCATCTGAATTGGGTGGATACAAGCTGGCTTGGCCATAAATGTACACATAGCCACGTCCCAAGCTGGCATAGCGGGTTTCAATCAATCGCAAAATTGTCTGAGCTGTTACAGAGTCTATGTTGGGAATCCAGAGATTAAACTTTTGAAATTTAGATCCTGCATAGATTAGTGCGCCATTACCAGGCCATTTATTGATACCCCCTTGTAAGTCGCACAATACCGTCATCTCGTTGCCGGCTTTCGCCGCTTCTACAATCTCATCGTAGTTCAGACGTACTGATAGCACACCGGCTTGACCACCAGCGTAACGGTAGTCCTGAACCACACTGTCCCGCAGATGCCACCAAGGTATCAGGGTTGTGTAATCCCGCCGATTACCACCTGCATTTGTCTCTGGATTCCAGATTGCGAGTCCTTGAGATTGAGCCTCAAATTCTGCTTCCATAAATTGACGGTGATATAAGCGAGAGCGCCCATATTTGACAAAATAAGGACTCCACCCTTCGCGCACGATTCTCAAGTTAGAGTTTTCCTGCTCTCCTGCTTTGTAAACATAGCCAATTAATCGCCCATAATTACCTCGATGTTTGCGCAGACAAAGCTGGACGGGATCATTAGTGTCGAATTCAAGAGCGACCCGCACATCACTGGTGGGTATCCCTTGCTCGTTCGCCCCGAAATACTCCTTCGCCCATTTCGAGGCCAAGAGTCCAGCCTTGGTGACGGGTTTACTGCCAGGCTGACTTTCTTCGGTGTCAAGACAGACAAAACGAATAGACTCTTCTTGGTTATCTAGGAGGAGCTTGATAGTGTCCCCATCGACCACTTTAGTCAATTTGAGGTCTTTGATAACTGTACCTTTCATTAACTCACCTCCTGGTTAATCAATGCTGTTAAATGGAATTGTCTTTTGGCGATTGTTCTATATACTTAAAAGCCAAGATTGATTGGACTTTTAACCTCTTTAGTTCCAGATTGGCGTAATTGAGCCATTAAACCATTGCGATCTGTTCCTGCAGTAGCCCGAACCAAATTAGAGCTAACCTGAGCCATATTCTCTAGGGAAACTCTGGCTTTACTTGCTTCAGCCTTTGCTGCTTCTATATTTGGTGCCTGTAACGTAATACCTCTTTCGGTATGCTCGATCGCAATTTTACGTCCACCTTGCCAGAAATAATTATTATTTATCATATTATTCACCTCTCTATAAATATTTATCAGCTTTTTTGCCCAAAATTTTCCTTAACTTGAAAATACTTTTTGTCCGATGCCCAACTGGCGCTCGCCTGATTAAGAAATCGCTCCCTGAACTATCTGCACCTGATTACTAATCATTCCAGCTATTCCCAGTCCAATCGAAATTAGCCCCAGAATAGTAGAGTTGTTGGGAAATAAAAATTAAAAATGCTCAAAAGCTTACTCTATATGGTTTTCATGATTTTAGGATTGAAAAACACTATAAGCTTTGACTAATAAGGGTTTTAGCCATTTTTTAAGCTTAATTCCCAACAACTCTAGTGTTTATACCTAAACCACAGACAAAACAATTTATCCCACCTGTCCGTAGCTTTACCTGCATTTTATCTTCAGATGATAGTAATTTATACAAAATATAACAATTCTTTACACCAACCTTATATTTCCGCCGAATTGCGGGAGAAACTCAAAAACACGGTAAAAGCCAAAGAAGTAACCGAAGCGACCAGCAATTCTCATTTTGAAAAGAAAAGAAGATTAAGTTCTCTTATATAACCATAGAACTTAGAGTAAATTATCATTTTTGTTGCCAAATAATTATCATAATTAATCTGAGTTCGGGATCAGCTAAGAGGCTGTTTGAAAAGGGGTAGGGGTTAGGGGTGAGGATTATGCTAAACGCCGAAGCATGAGACGAATCATGGCAATGTAAATCATGGTCTCGGAGTTTTGAGGCAAATACTCGCGCGTCTTGACTTAAGCGTCGATACCAATTCCACCAACATGCATGTGCGCTCAACCACCTAACGCTTTTTGAGGAGAATGAAACCCTTGGATTCTTCCGGTCGCAGCACGAGTTGCACAATCCATCCAAAGGTATCCATAACAAACCTGAGAAAAGGCTCACCGCTATATCCTCCGTCCACCCAAACCAGATAGAGGCGACGAACCTGCTTTCCCAATTGCTGTAAACGGGCTAAGATTTGCTTTCCTCCTTCTCTTTCCGGAATATTGGCTGCTGTTACCAAGACGCACATGACTAGCCCCAAGGTATCCACTAATGCTAGGTTTGTATTTTTTGATACTTGAAATCAAGTTCTGGCCAGATGTCAACTCTGATTGAGTGAAATTTTCCTACAGTATATACTGTCGAGGATTGTAGGGAGATAGTCTCTTATCAATTTATTGATGGTGATGATATAGTAGTGGGGGCTTTCTGCTTCAATACACCCGCCTTCCGATGCATAGCTAATCACTTTGATGATTTGATTCCATTTCAGCCAATGCAGCAGCAACTAAAACTCTTCTAATCCACTCTGCTTTATTGGATTTTGATTGAATGTAATCATAAATTTTTTGGGGGAGTCTAGCCCCTACAATCCTTTCACTAAGCGGTTCCTCTCCTGGTTCTAATTCTGTAATCCAGTGGCCGTATTCATTTTGATATTTTTTGGGCATGGTTTTCAAGTTAATTATTTGTTCTATTAATAATACTAAGGCCAAAGCCGGAGATAACATCGGTTTAATTTTACTTATCTAACTTATGTTAACCGATCATCAATTTCTATAGGTGAATAGGTAAATCCGAAGATATCATCGGATAAAATCAAAATATAGAGGATAGGAGAAAACCTCTATAGAAAGCCAAAGGGACATTACCACCCGGCTACCAACCTGTGTAATGTCCCACCCCCTAGAAACACTTAGGAGAATTAAAATGATAGCACAACTACAGACACAAAGTCCAGTTTCAACTGAAGTCAAGCTAGTTAATCCACAATCTGACAATTGGCTCCACTACGGCACCCCCGACGCTTGGTTAGATACCGATTACAGTCAAGCTCCTTATAATATCTGTACTGAAGCAAGCACTACAGCATACAAGCTCCCACTCTATCCAGAAGACTTGGATTGCTACAGTTGCGCAACTCCTAAGACAAATGAGCAGATACTAGAAGAACTAGAAGCCCTAGATCCTGAATGGATTGAGTTTTAGGGGTTGAAAAAATGTTAGCCATAGAAGCTACAATCGCTGCTTCTATGGATTCTGGGAAACTGAATTCAATCTTACTAACAAAGTTGGGTAGTGGCGTACAAGTAGTGATTTTGGCATTTTTACCCCTTACTGTGAAAGGATTTTACTTAGAAATATCACTACATCTACAGGACTACCAAAAGTTGAAAAGTCGGCTTTATATTCATTAAGGATGAAGTCTTATTGCTGAGAGCATTCAGCTAATAGCTGTTAGCTCCGCATTTGGACCGAAATGCTTACATAATTTATGAGAAAATGTCTGTCTAAACAGACGTGATTAAATTCTTGATTATTGTTTTGAATTTATTGATTTAAAAACAGATATTTCCTACATGAATAATTAATTTTTATTATTAACTATTCGGTTGAATTTAATCTAATAATCCCTAATGTTTACATCTAGGGATATAACAAAAATACAAAGCGAATAGTGCTATAGTTTAAAGCGGATGCGCTCTCGTCTCTAAAAAGCGTAACGGTGAGATGTAGGTATATCAATATTATTTGCCGTTGCGCTAATTGGCGCAACGGAGATTTTCAGATTAATTGGAGTACAAAATGAATGAAATAATTAATGTATTTGAAGGTCAAGAAATCGTCATCAATAAATCTGGGATGTGGGATGCTACAGCTATGTGTAAAAAATATAATAAAAGGGTAAATAATTTTTTCAGAACACAACAAACAAAAGATTATTTGCTTTTCTTTAAAAAGAAAATATAATTATTCTGAGCATGAGCTGATTCAGGT
>JAAUXZ010179661.1_pt1 | contig 19681 bp, 24 predicted proteins | sample 7278131 | NCBI WGS metagenome assembly JAAUXZ01 (sample SAMN14350119, study PRJNA611818) | marine sediment metagenome | isolation source: surface marine sediment (3m) | place: French Polynesia: Moorea | collected 2018-08 | reverse complement strand
GTGGTGGGCGCCCACGAACAGTTTCGCATCGGAGATCGTGACCGGGACAAGTTCAAGCTTCATGACCTTCCCCGGGTGGGTAGCCCCCGCCCTGGGTCATGGCCGCGCAGGCACGGGTCACCTGCAACCGAAACGCCTGCGAGCTCGGCTCTCCAGGGAGGGGACAGAAGAAAGGCCCCCTTGCGGGGGCCTGTCGGTATCGGAGAGGTTTGCGACGAAGCCGGGTCGAGAAAGCAACGCGCGTCCGATACTGGGATACTACGTGCATCGCTCGACCCTTTCAACCGCGAACCTCTCGCGGACCCCGAATATCGGTCAGGGGGCGCCGATTGTCAAGGAGAAAACGATCACCGACGAGAACACCACCATCAGCATGATGGCGATTGCAACGACCGCCGCCCACGCCACGTTAGAGATGCGCCGCTCCAGCTGCTGGACCTTCAGCCGCTCTTTCTGGTGGGCCAGGCGCAGCGAGACGATGATCTGCTCCAGACGGCGGACGGCGGCCAGCAGGTCGTCGGGCACTGCAACTCCGAGGGGCCATCCTCTTGTTGCAGTCTAGCATCACCGGCGTGTTGCTTGGGGCCTCGACGTGGCGCCGCTTGTCCAGCCCGTCAGGGCCACGCAGACGACGATGATCCACTGAGTCGCCGTCCAGGTTGCGATGTCTGAGGCGCCCGTCAGAACCGTCTGGGCCTGCGCCTGGCCGAGCACGGTCAGTAGGGCGCCGGCGACAGCCCGGAATAGCCGAATCGCGGCATCCTCGGTCGTCAGCAGTTTCTTGAGAATCTCGATCATCCGTTGTTTCCCTCCACCTTCCCGCGAATGTACGCCACGTCGGCCGCCAGATTGGAGATCGCGCGGTCGGTGGCTTGCTGCTGAGACCGGATCGCCTTGAGCTCCTCGGTGATCTCCTTGCGCGGCATCATCGTCCGCACCACCCACCAGATGATGGGCAGGCCGGCGAGGAGCATGGTCAGAACGACCATGAAGGCGTCTTTCCAGAACTCCGTGCCGATCAGGGCGAGCATTAGCCCGATTCCTGCAGGTCTTCCATTTCGGGCCCGGTCAGCGTCGTGAAGGTCGCCGAGGCCGCGTCGAACCCGTCTTGATCGACCCCGACCACCACCGCGATCAGGACCGAGGGGGTGGGGTCATCGTCGAAGATCTCCCACTTGACGCACTCGTTCTGATTCATGACCTTGGTGATGCGTAGCGACTGAGCCATGGTTTGCCTCCCTAAAACTCGGAACTAGTTCTCCACGCCCTCCCAGGCGGCGCCGTCGTAAACCAGCATGAAGCACTCGCCGCCGCCGCAGTCCGTCGACCCGTCGCCATCCTCGTCGATGCAGCGGTCGCCGGCTTTGACGTCGCCGCCAGTCGGGCAATCGCTGGCCCCGGTCGTACCGACGCCGTAGTAGACAACGCTCAGATCCTCGACGCCCCCGATGCGGATCTCGGTGTTCGTGGCCCGGGCCACACAGTCGTCCGTCTCGCCGACACAATGAATGTTCGCGAGGTACCACGGCCCGGTACCGTTGACGTCGATCGCACCCTCCATGTCGGTAACATCCGTCGAGCTGTCGATGGCGAACAGATCCCGCGCGATGCAGTCGTCGCAGTCTCCAGAGTTGAACAGGATGCCGTGGTGCCCGTTCTGGTTCATGAAGGTGATGCCCTGGAAGACGTTTCGGGCGTGAGTCGCTACGATGAACTGGAGGCAGGGCCGGTTCGTCTCCCCTGTCGTCCAGTGCATATTGCAGACACCCGGCCCCCAACTGGAATCCGTCACAGCTCCCGATAGATTGGTGAGCCCGTTCACGTCTCGCACGTCGAAGTTACGGAAGTGCCAGTTCGAGAGCGTCAGGCTGCCGCTCGTCTGGATCCAGCTACCGTTGATGCCTTCGAGACGCAGCCCATCGAAGATCACGTACTCATCGTGTTCGGTGCCGGAGTTGTTGACTACCAGGACCGCATCATCCTCGATCTCTTTCACCGACAGATTGTCAATTTTGAGCCGCCGATGAGGTTGTTGAATCTCGATACCGTCCTGCCCGACCGTAGTGCCGTCATCCCCGCGGATGATTACATCCGATAGCGTAATCCCGTCGTGGTTGGTACCCAGCCGGATTCCGGGGCTGAAGGTGCCGATGTAGGCATCCAGACCGCTTACGTACAGGTCGATGGTGCCCTCAGTATCCGGTGTACCGTCATCCCAATAGTTTGTACTGGCCGACACCGACAACGCGCCGCATCCGCGCACGGTCGTGCCGATGAAACCCGAGTGTTTCGTGCCGGCCGCTTCGATGGCGAACAGATCGCAGTCAATGACGACGTTCGAGATACCCCACACATTTTCGAGGGTTTCGCTGCCGCTGCTACGCCTGAAGTTGATTCCATTGCCGCCCGAAGCTACCGAGATATTGTTGCTGATCACGCCATCCCGGGTGGTGTCGGAGTTGTCCGCAAACACGTAATAGGTAGGCTGATCGTCCGTACCGTTGACGATGTTGTTGGTTACCAGGAAACGCTCGGTGTTCTTGACGTAGATCCCGGTATGGTCGGTGTTCGCTATCCGGTTGTTCTGGATGAGAATGTCGGTGCTCGAGGTGGCCCCGCTGTTTTTGACGTAGATCCCCATGCGGGCGCCGGCGACCGATACGCTAGCCAACGTGGATCCGCCGTCAATCACGCAGTTCTGGATGGTGACGTCATCCTGACCCAGCACGCCCAGCACCGCCTGGGTGGACGTAGTGTCCGCATCCGGGAAGCCGTTGAGAGTGGCGCCCTGGCAGTCCAGGATGAAGTTGGAAGGCAGCTCGACGATAGCGTCCGTGGTTTCGGCGTTGTTTGCCCCCGGCGGCGCGTAGCTGTCCAGGACCAGTTCCATCTTGAGCCCGCCTTCAGGACAAGTGGTGATCGCCGTACCGTTGCCGCAGTAGTCTGCGATGGCGTCCCAGATGTCGGTCATCTCGGCCGTCGTGTCGCCGTCGTAATCGGGGCCGATGGTCACCTTCTCGTAGTTGCTGTCGCCGTCCCAGTCAAAACGGACTTCATGCTCGAAGTCAATCGCGCCGGTGAAGTTGTATTCCGCGGACTCGTCCAGTTCTGAGGTGCCCACGGAGTTCGGGGCAATCTCCGCCGCCCCCACGCAACCCGTGCATTCCAGGTTTCCGGTGAGCGCATTCACCCCGGCATCGATCGGCAGCGTACTGGTAATCGTGGTTTCGTCCACCGTAAGCCGTGCGGTGTTGTCGGTCAGGATCTCCACCAGGTTGTTGCTGGACCCGCCGTTTGCCCGTAGATGGAGCCTGGCGGTCTGCTGGTCGGTGGTGCTGGCGTTGACGATGCCGCGGACCTCGTTGGTCACCGCCGACCCGCGCAGGCTGACCTCGTTGAACGGGTCCCCGCTCTGGATCTCGTTAATGCTGAACGCGCCCATGCCGTAGATGGCGCCCTGGCTATCGGTGTTGACGGCGATCACCGGCGAGGTGGCTACCGCCGTCTCGGCCCAGGTGAGGTATTCGGTCTGTAGCCCGGCATTCGTGCTGAACCCCAGCGGACTCTCTTCGAACGAGGCGCCGCTAGTGCCGTTGAACCGGGGGATGACCTCGTCGGTGGCACTGCCCGGCCCCTGGACGTAGGTCGTACAGGACACCGCGTTGCCCGATGCGTCAATCCCCACCGGCGCGTCCCCAGCGGAACAGTCGGTGGGGTCGGCGGCCAGCGCCGTAGCCGCGGACACGGTGCCAATGATATTGGTCACGCTCAGCGTGTCGGTGCCGTCGTTGTAGCTGAATGCCGCTTCGCCGCCGAAAGATCCGCTATCATTGTACTGCACGTGGGTGTCGGAGCCGCCGGGTGTCCCACCACCACCACCACCGGCGCCGTCAATCGCCTCGCAGACGAACACCGAGCTCTGGCAGGTGCAGATCTCCTGCGTGTTCAGGCTCGAGTAGAGCAACTGAAACGGCGGGCTGGTCAGGGTACACGCCGACCCCGCCGGGTCGACGTCGGTCGAGATGACCCGCGGCGACTGGGCCAACAGTGGAGTTAGAGCCAAAAACAGCGCAAGCGGTAGCTTTTTCATGGTCAACTCATCCCAGCGTGGAGCATCCAGTAACGCTGATCCAGCAGGCTCACCGTCGTAATTCCACTGGAACCACTCACGTCAACGTTCAACTCCAACTTGATATCTTCGAGCGCGCCGGTAGTGGCGGGGCCGGTCACCGTCAGTACGGCGTCGCTGCTCTCCGTGTTGCCCGTGCCGACGTTGAGAATCGTGTCCGTGTCGGTCGCACCAAAAGCACTCAGGCGGAGGATCGTGGTGCTAGTCGTGGCGTTCAAGTCATTTTCTGTCTGCCAGTTGATCCCGACCGTGCAGGTGCATCCCAGGTCGTTGCCGTTCGAGTTGTCGTCGTTGACGCACTGCAGGATCTTGATCTCGTCCGCTAGCCAGTCCTGATACGCCCCGTCCTGCGCCGAGCCCTCGGTCACGTTGATGATGCCAAACGTCCGATCGTTCCACTGAATCCGCTTGGCGTAGACCGTATTGCCGATTACCTTCCGCCACCACGGGACGTTCAGCGGCCAGTAGGCAGCGACCTCCGCAGCAGTGAATTCGCTATAGTCCGGCATTAGTATTTCAACTCACCGGCCCGCCGGTTCACGACCCGACTAAAGACGGTGCCGCCCGTCCCGCGGTGGGCCTGGATCTCGAACGTGCGTAGACTGCCGGCCCATGCGGCATCCACGTTAATTGTGAGGGTCAGGTCCTCATAGCTGGCATTGGTAGTCGTCACCGTGCCGCCGGTGTTCCCGCTAACGGATTCGCGCAGCCGAAATGACCCGGTATCCGTTGAGACGCGACCCTCAATGATGCAGGAGTATGTCCGCTGAATCCCGGTGTAATCGTCCACGTCCGGGATCAGCATTTCCTTGTCCGATGATGTGAGCGATACGAACGTCGCCGACGTCGTACTGGCCTCCGCGTATTCGTGAGCGACGAGATCCTGGCGCAGTTCGCGGATGTTCCCCACGATATCCCCTACCAGGTCCTCGTCGATCGGGGAATTCGTGTCGCGGTCGGTATCAGCTATGGGATTCCATGCCATCAGATCACCGTATAGCCGGGCTCACTGGAGCCGACTAGATTCGTGCCGCTGGCGCCGATCCATACGAACGTGTTTTGCTCTTGAGCGGTTGAGGTGGCGTAATCGTTCTGGCCGGAAGGGGAGATCACCCCCGACCGGCGGAACCCGAGATCGATGGTGGTGAGCCGGATCAGCCCCAGGTCGAAGTCCGGCTCGATGCCGACCACGTAGTACAGCCGGCCCGTTACGCCCCGCGTCCCGTCCAGCAGATCCGGCAGGGCGTTGTGCGTCACCGCGATCGAGTCCCCCACCTCGACGGTAAGCCGCTGGAAGTTGACCAGCAGCTGCAGCGCACCCGGCGTGTTGATGTAGCGAGCCCGCAGGTAATCCGCCAGCTGACCCGCCTCGACGTCGCCGTCGTAGGTCGTATCAAGCCAGCGGGAATCCGCCGTGTAGGTGATCGTTTCCTCGGTGCTGCTCTGATCGGCGGTGTCCTCCGCTTTGACCGTGTTGTAGGTGATCGTGTCGAACGTGCCGCTACCCTTGGTGCTCTCCTCGCGGTAGACGAAGGCGTTGATGTGGGTGGAGTAGAGCAGCTCGTAGGACTCGGTGCGGACGATATGCTCGGCCTGGGTCACCTCGACCGCGGCGCTGGCCGGCATGTTGTCGCGGTGCAGGATCAGCCCCAGCAGCCCGTCCCCCGAAATGCTCACGCTACCCTGCCAGATGCGCGTGAACTCCTGCTCGATTTCCGTTCTCGCATTCACCGGGTCGTTCCAGGTCACATTCGCGACCGCGTCAATATGCCACTCGTCCCGCCATTTCTTGATCTGGGTTTCGTTGATCTGGCTGGTGGCGATCCCCAGGCCGGTAGGGGCCGAGCTGGAGGGTCCAGCCGCGCTCACGAAATCCAACGGGAAGTCAGGGTCAGACGTCGAAAACGTACCGGTGAGGATCGCCCAGTAGAGATTGAAGGGGTTACCTCGAAGCGTCGTCGGCTCGTCGCTGGTGGCGTTCGACATGATCTCGCCATCCAGCAGATAAGAGTTGTCGGAGGCACGGAAGACCCAGCCTGTCATTTCCGGGTTCTGCCGCACCCCCGACAACCGACCAACGAACAGCACCGCATAGTCGGACTCGTCAAGGTCTCTATACCCCCCGTACAGCGTAACCTTGCGGTTGACCATGGTGGAGACCGGTGCGCCGCTGGCCTCCGTTGCGATCAAATCTGTGATCTCAGAGCCGATATCCAGGAGCTCGAACTCCACCTCCTGAACATCGCGCGTTCCCTGGAGCAGATCGATCGCCACCGAGTTACCGCTGGGTAGCCGCATCCTGACGTCTTTGGACGGCGTGGCGCCCTTGACGGGAGCGGTCGCATAGTCGTCCGTCACCCCATCGATGTCGACGTAATAGACGGGCTTCTGCTGCGGGCTCTCGACCGCCGCGACCCAGTTGGCTGGAGTCGTGCGTGTCATGCCAGCTCCACAATGCTGAGCGACGTCAGCCGCGGCACCACAGCCACCGCCCCCGTGAACGAGCCATCGCGCGCCGTCACGACCGTCAGCACGTCACCTGGCGCCATCGGCACCAGCGCGAACGCCGACACGCTGGCTTGCTCGTTCCTCGAGGAGATCGGCGTTCCGATGCCCCGCGCGCCTACCCCCGCCCGATTCTTGCGAATCCTCGAGTAGATGACCGCCGCGGTGTTCGTCGCGGTGTAGGCGATCTGGCAGAGCACCAGCCAGGTGCCGATGCGGTTGGCGGTAATCAGGTCGTTGTCCGTCGCGGGGTCGTGGTCGAACGCCAACGGCTGCGACTGGAGCGTGATGTTCCACGGCACCGCGGCGGGGTCGTCCTGGTTCAGGTCGTGCGCCGTGTCGGTCGTCGTCAGCTCCAGCACGGGCCGGATCACCGACCGGCGCACATTCGCGATCGAGCGCGCGATATCGGCCCCGGTGGTCACGGCGTCCTCACGGTGCGGAACGTAAACGCCAGGTCCCAGCGGAAGGCGCCCCCGCCGGCCGCGCGCTCCTCGAAGAACGGATCCCCGACCACGACGCACTTCGGGAAGTAATCCTTGTGACGGACGATCGAACCTATCGGCATGCTCCACTCTTTGCGACGAATCGGGATGGTGGAGCCGGTGGGCGCCGAGGTGATTCGTGTCTCGCACCATTTCGTCGGGTCGTCCGCGTGCTCGAGATAGATCCAGTCTCCCAAGGCGAAGCCGGAGATGGAGGCGACGGTCAGCGACGTGTCGGTCTGTACCGTGGCGACCGTGAGTGTCGTCTCGTCGTCGTTGTCAGAATCGAGAGCCAGCGAGAAGGTCCCGCCCTGTCCGACGTGGGACAGCCAGACATGGATAGACGCCAAAACCTCCTCGGCGACCTGGCCGTCGCTGCGCGGGTAGAGAATCGACGGGATCTCGCAGCGATAAAGCGCGTAGCTGTCAAAGGATTGCGTGAAGTGCGCCCCTTGCTCGGTGACGGAACTGTTCCCCACGGTGCGGTAGCGCCCTGAGAACACCCGCGGATTCCGGGAGATGTTCCCGAAGTTGATCCCGTCCGCCGAGCTCTCCCCAAGCGGGGTGTAGATGATATTGAGGCTACCCATCAGCGCACGTTCCTTACCTGCTTGAGCTTCGTCGCGGTCAGGGTGACGGAGCCGCGCTCCACCGCGTCGTTCATGTCCTTGACCACGACGCCGGGGTCTAGGCTGAGCGATAGATTAATCGCGCCACTGGTCGGCACCGGCAAAGCGGAAGTGATAGCCCCGCCGCCGGGAATGCCGGGTATACCGGGGCCAGCCGACAGCCCGAAAAAGGGAATGCCGGGGATAAAGCCGCCACCACTGCTGCCGCCGGCGCCACCACCTCCGCCGAACAGGCCAGTGATTCCGAGGATCGCACGCAACACAAGCGCCTGAGCAATCGCACGGGCAATGTCTTTCAGTAGCGAGTTGAAGAACCGCTTGAAGTTTAGTTCCCCTGTCAGCGCAGCATCCGCCAGCGCATTAGAGAAGCTATCCACGGCCCGCACACCGACACTAGAGAAGGAATCTCGGATCTCGTTACCTAGTGTGTTCATCTGCCCGCTGAACACATTTCCAAAGCGAATCGTTTCCCGCAGTGCCTCACTGAAAGAAATGAACCGCTGCTCCGTTACCTTGATCGCTTCGTTGACGCCGGCGGGGCCGCCGATGGCCTGCCCAATGTTGCCCACCACTTCCGCAACACGTGGCCCCTCATCTCTCAGCTTGGTAAGCCGCTCGAGCAATGCCTGTAATGCCGGGTTGGCTTCCTTGCCGGTCAGAAAGCCTAGAACCTTAGCCGACTGCCCGAGCCGTTCTAACTGCCGCTCAAGCTCAAGAGCACCGAGAAGGAACGCGACCTGCGCTAGCGACCTCAGTTCCCGAGTGGCCTTCTCGATTGCGCTGGCAAACTCCACCAGCGCAATAGCGGTATCCACGACGATGTTTCGCCACGTGCCGGTATTCCCTACCGCATCCCGGAAGGTCTTGAGTAGCGGAAGGAGAACGGTGTTATTGAGCTCGGTCAAGACCTCGATAATCGGGCCGCCGACGCTCGTTCGCAACTGCTCCAGCGCCGATCGCAGGTTGTTCACAGCGCCTTTGAAGTCGTTCGCCCCAGCCTCCCCGGCTCCCTGGAACTTTTGCAGGATGATGTCCGCCGCATCGCCGGCCCGTAGCTGCTCCTGGGTAAGGTCCTTCAGCTCCGGGATGACCTCGCCGAGCTCACCGGCATAGCCCCCGAGGGTGCGGATCGCCTGGCGGAACGCTTGCTCCTGGTTCCCGGTGAAGACGGCGAGATCCGTCGAGGCGCGGATCAGTTTCTTGGCCGCCTCTTCGCTGGCCCCCATGGCCGTAGCCTGCGCCAACGCGGCGAGGATCTGATTCTCGGTGGCCTGGGAAACGTCGGTGAGCTCGCGGGCGAATTCCCTGAAGCGGTCACGCGTGTCTTTGGTATTTTTCCCTTGATTCGCGAGGGCGACCGCCAGGTTTGTATTCGCGGATTGGTACTCGGCGGCGGCTGTGACCGCGGACTGCAGCGCCTCGACCAGTTCCCGGCCGACAGCGGCAGCGGCTTCCAGGGCTACATCGGCAAGGTCGGCAACCGCGAACTGAACCGTCTGGAAAGTCGAGGACGCCCTGTCCTCGGCCTCCAAGATAGCCTTGATACGGTCAGTGGTTGCCATGCTTTCGGTCCCATGCGTCCTGTCTGCTACCGACGCTCAGCGCCTCGCAATCCACGATCCAGCGCGCCAGGTCGCTCAGATCGGGGCATATCTTGTCACTCGGGCGACCGCCATACGCCAAGGACAGCCGATGCGCCTTGACTAGGAGCTGGCGTCGCCCGAGGAAGGGTCCGCTTCCTTCTGAGCCCTCGTCATGAAGCCGGACACTTCCTTTATGATCTCCGTGAGGTCGTCCAGCGACAGCGCGTCATAGTCCGTGATCTTCGGCCTGACGCAATTCTCGATCAGCCGCTTGATCGCATCGGATTGCCCGATCTTGCCCTCCGACAGATCGACCGCCACGAACGCAAACGACCCTGTCGGCTCGTGGATCTGATACGTGGCGCCGCTCGGCACCGTGACTTCCCTTGGTTCCACAGGTCCTCCTTAGAACGTGCCCGTCTCGTCGTTGACGATGACCGCCTGAAGGTTGCTCGTCGCTGTCGTGTTGAATACGGTTTCCAGCGTGAGCGTCGACACCTTCCGGTTGCGCTCCTCGATTGGTGTGCTGAACTCGGTGATGGTGGCGCGGTCAAACTCCAGCGTGACGGAATGCGTGCCGTCCGTCAGCGCCCACTGAGCGTCCACTTCCGTCCCGGCATTGAACTTGTCGAATTCCGTCGTTACCGTGAACAGGGTTTCGCACGTCAGACTGACGTTGATCGTGTCGGCGTCTTCCTGGTCGTTGTTGTAGCCGGCCTGCCCGTGGGTGTACGGGTCGTCCGTGGGGAACTCCACCCGCAGCACGCAGTTGCGGACCTCTTGCGCGCCGGCGTCGAACGTCAGCGAGGAGTGCGACGGCACCGCGAAGTCGTTCGGCGGTGCAGTGAGACTCGTCAGATTCCCCGACGTGCTCTTCCGGCCCTTGATCGCGCCGCTCAGCCGCGCCGTTCCGTCCGCCAGCGACAACTCGAAGCTCTGCAGCTTCCCGCCGGCATAGGTCGGGGTCAGAGCCGCCGTATCCTTCGCGCACTCCGAGGTAACGCTGGACCGCGCCGCGCTGCCGGTCGAGGCCGGAATCGTGTGCGCGGTCGTGGTCGTCGTGACGCTGTCCACCGACCCCCAGATCAGATAGAACAGCAGGTGGACCGATTGATAGTTCATCGGCCCCTCGAACTCCACCAGGGAATTCTCCCGCAGCAGTTCTTTGGCGATCGGCGTATCCGTCCGGATCACCTTGATCGTCTCGAACTCCTTCTGATCTCGGTCGTTGAGGGTCGTCACCTCGATAATCTTGGTGGGAGCCACACCCGTCCCTTCGGTGACTTCCTCACCCAGTGCCAAATGTCGTGTCAGGGCCATGGCTATGCACTCCCGCGTGTGTAGTGATAGACAACCGCCACGGTTGCCTCGATGTGATACTGGCCGTCCCCGCTGTCATTGATCGAGAAGGGATCAACGCGGACCGTGATAGTGCCCAGCGTGTTTCCGGTGTCCGTGAGGACCGACCCGTTTTCGACAGCGTTTCGGATGTCATCCATGAAATCGTCTGCGTCGTCCCGGCTACCGACCCGCAGCGCCTTCAGGGTGTAGTTCTGCAGGGCGGTGATTTCGTTGGGCGTTTCCTGGGCTCCGGTGCCAGGCGCCGCCGCACCACCCTCCTGCGGCGTCAGCACGATATGCTTATCCCCCGTCAGCGGACCCTTAAGCAGATCCTCGCTCACGGTGGCACCGCTGATCCCAGCGAGGTCGGTATCGACCAGCGCGGTGCGGATGTTCTTAAGGATCGCCATCGCCGAATGCTCCGTCAGAACGACGTCGTCCACCCAGACCGTTGAAGCCGTGAAAGTGGAGACGCTGAATAGTTGTAGCGTGACCGGACTCGAGCTCGGAACGAACATGCCGACGTGGATCTGCTGATAGCCCGTACCCGGGGACAGCCCGACCGTGCCGAGCTCCAGCGAGTCGATGAGCACGTCGATCGTGCCGCCGCCGGCTACGTAATCGCGCCCTGAGACCCACAGCGACACGGTGTACTCCGTCCCCGGGGTGACGCTGACCGATCGAAACGCCGTCGCAGCACCAGAAATATCGAGGTCGGGGTCGCCCTCGGTGAACATCCGCAACGCGTTCACGCCGCCGCGGGGATTCACGGTGGCGATCTCGCACCCCCCGCCAATGAGCGTCCACCCGGACGGAGTATCCTCGAATCCGCCGTTGATATAGACCGTGGTCACGATCAGCAGCCCCACCAGATGTTTCAGCATCACACAACCCGAAAGACCTTCCCGAATCTAGCCCGCGCAACCTCCTGGATCTCCCGCACCGCTCGCGTGAAGTACCAGGTAGCCCGGACGTACCGTGAGCCGTAATTGAGAATCGACGCGTGCTCCGCTCGCCCCACTACCTCGATCGCCTTGAGCTTCCCGCGCCGGCGAATCGGGGTAAGGATCGTCTTGGACCGCAGCTCCCCGGTGTCGACCGGCGCCTTACTCCGCACCGAGGAGTGCAACTGCTTGCCCACTTCCTTAACCGCCGCCGCCTGCTCGCGCTCGATCTTCTTCGGCGCCTGCGACATGCGGCGCTGGTAGCGTTTCAGGCCCTGGAAGCGGATGCCCATCAGACGTATGCCAGCGGACGATACGGCGAAATCGCGTCGTCCACGAGTTGAGCCAGTTCCGCGGGCGTCCGCGGGACGACCGTGGTAATCGCGTTTTCGGTGCTTTCCTGCTGCAACCCCTTGACGGTCCGCAGGACGAAGTCGCGCACCGCCAGCTCCGTGGCGGCCCGCACAATGCTCTCCGGGATCGTGGCGTAGCCGGCGGTATAGACCACCTTGACGTTGCGCCGGCCGGTGAGCCAGAACCCGGCCACCATCTCGAGCCCGCCGAGCAGCGTCCAGCCCTCGGAGCGGAGGCCCCGCTCCAGCCGGTCCCCCTCGTTGACGGTATCCGTCGTCTCAGTGCGGCTCGTGGTGCCGCCGTACGTGATGTAGTCGACGCTGGTCACGCTGACGAGCGGACCTTGCCTGAGCTGCAGGTAGCTCAGCCCCGTGCCGTCGTAATATTCGGTGTAGGTATCCTCCGACAGGCAGCGCCCCAGCCGGTCGTGGATATGGTTGCTCGCCTCCGTAACCAGGGTGTCGATCAGCGTATCGAAGGCGGTATTCGTCGTCGCCGGATCCAGTTCCGGCCACAGCCGGCGCTTCACCTTCGCGCGGCTCGTGAGATCCTTCGCCGTTGCGGCCACAACCCCGGCTTGTACCTGCAGGGTGTAGTCGGTGGTCTGTCCGTCCGCGGTCGGAAAGGCCGGGTTCGTGATGCGGAGTAGCCAGTTCCCGACAGCGTTCGGGGTGACGGACGCCGAGTAGAACCCCGTGGAGCCGATCTCGGCAACGGTCACGACGACCGCCGAGCTGGTCCCGTCCGGCGCAAACAGGGCGGTGGTGATCGACCCCGCCTGGCCGGTGACGGTAGCCCCCGAGGCATCCCGGCAAGCGTGGGGCGATACGGTCGCCTCGACGCCATTTTCCGCCAGAAGGCTCACTTATCCTCCGCGCTGTGTACCGCCTTGTCGGCGACAGGGCGCACTTTCTTCGGCCGGCCGCGCTTCTTCTTCACTGGCGCCGGGGTCGAATCGGCCAGTTCACACCAGCCGGCGTTGAGAAAGCGGGTGATCCGCACCCGGTCTCGAGCGGCGTAGCAGTCCACTTCCGCCACCGTACCCTCGGTTTCCCCGACCGGGTTTTTGTTCCAGCGAACGCGCAGCTTACCGCGCGGCACGAGTTCCATAATCCACCCCCAATCGGAAAAACCGCTCCTGGGTCAACGCTACCTCGTCGAGGTTGACCCACTTGCGGTGGCCGACGTGCGCCGCCATGTCCACCTGAACGCTGTAGCCGAGCGCCTTGGCCCGGTAGCAGAACTCCAGGTCGCTTCCGAGCGTTCGGTTGCCGTTCGGCTTGAACCGCTCCTGGAAGATCGGCGGGGCGAACTCCGGCCCGATCTCGTCGTACAGGTTGTAGTCCTGTCCGGTGATGCTGGAGGCGTAGGCGCCGTCCAGCCACATCCGGTGATCCTCGAGCACCCGGCGCCTGATCTTCATCGAGCCGGTGCCGATGCCGTCCACGTCCTTCAGCGCCGATTCGTTCGGGCTCAGCCCGCACGGATGGAACCGCCCGTCCTTTAGGTCGTAGGCGCAGACCGTCAGCCCCGCCTGGACCTCCGGACGCTCGTGGTCCCACTTGAACATACGCCCGCAGGAGATATCCGCTTCATTGTGCAGCAGCCGCGCCGACGATTCGGCCGGCATCATGTCCGCATCGATGAACCACAGCCAGTCGCAGTCCGTCCGTAGAAAGTCACCGATTAGCTTGTTGCGGGCATACGGCACGTTCCGTAGCCCGTCGACAGGTAGCAACCGCGTGATCCAGCGCCACCGCGGGTCCGCCTCGCTGTCCTTCAATGCCGCATAGAACGACAGCAGGGTCAACGAGACCTGGTTGTCGGTGCTGGGTACCGCGATTGCTACCTGCTCTCGGATCATCAGTTGATGTCCACTCCACCGACCTTGGCGAAGTCAGCCGGCACGCCAACGACGTAGCCCCAACGGCCCGTCATTTTGAAGTCCAGCTGATCGGTGCCCCACTTGGAGTGCTCCGAGACACCGAAGGTCATGGCCCGCCGGTCGCCGTAGATGGCCGAGCGCGGAGGACCAAAGTACAGGTTGGCGCCCGTGGTGGTGCTGGACGCGAGCCCGTTCTGCAGGTTGACCGGGAAGCCGAGCAACGAGAAGGCTGGCGACCCCTCGACCGTGCCGAGTTTGACGATCGGCATGCCCTGCGAGTCCGTGAGACCCAGGGTCTTCGCGTAGACGCTCGGCTTGCAGAAGAACTGAGCACCCATGCGGCTGGAGTTCTCGCCGGCCGCAAAGACGACGTCCACGACGTCCTGGTAGGTGATCGAGGCATCGGCGGCTCCGGTGCTGGTGGCGTTGGCCCAGACGATGTTGGCGGCGGGGACATTTCCGTTGACACCCAGCCATGCCGGATTGGCCGACGTGGTCCCTTCCAGGCCCTCGATATCGAGCTGCCGGCCGAACTGCTCCGCGAACTCCTGCACCAGGAAGGAGATCAGTCCGACATTGCTGTCCTCGGCGAGCTCCGTCGAGGCGATGGCCCGTCCGATCAGTTTCTTGGCCGTGAGCGTCTTCTGCGCGAAGGTCGGCTCACCCTGAGTGAGCGTTCCGGCCTCGTCCGGCCAGTAGACCGTGACCGCGGTGGCCAGGTTCGGGATGGCCAGCGTGTCGCTGGTCATCGGGATATGCCGCGCGGCGCTGACGAACACGCCCGAGTCGAGCGCCTGCTTCAGTACCTCGGCCGCCACCGGACTGGGGACCATCGCGCCACCGCCGGTGATCGTGCCACCGACGAGGGCCGTTTTGCCCCAGACATCCTCGAGCGCCTGCTCGATCTTGTCCCGCTCCTCGCGGATCTTGACCGGATCGGCGTCCGAGTAGCGCCCGCGTGCCTGCAGCTTGATGGTACACTTGTACCAGTTTTCCGCGCAGGCGTAGAGCGGCGCGGCCTTCTCGCCGACGATGCGCTCCATCTCCTTCGCGTACCACCGCTTCTGCTCCGGCAGCGCCTCGTGAAGTTTCTCGGCGTTGCGCGGCAGGCCCGTAATGCTGGACATGATCTGCCGCTTTTCCCAGGAATCCATCCTGTCGGCGATGACCTGATTCCCTTCCTTCAGCATGTTCTTGAGGCTGTCCAGCGCCTCTTTCTGCGCCGCGTCCGAGCGGTCCATCTTCTCCTCGAAGTCGGACAGCTTCTCGTCCTGGCGCGCGACCTTGCGGTCGGTCTGCTTGAAAACGTCGATCGTGCCCTTCACGACCTCGTCGTCTGTCTTTCCGTGGAGCTCCTCGAGGAGCTCGCGTACGGTCGGTTCTGCCATGTCAGTCCCTCGTAGCCAGCCTCACCACGTCGGCGGCATCGTTCTCCGTGCTCAGCCGGCGCGACAGGCGGCGCATGATGGCGCCTACGTCGGCGCGTTGGGTATCCGCTGGAGGGGTCTCTTCCTCCGCGGGAGCGGGGGCGCACACCAAACGCGCCACGTTCTCTTTCCGGATGAGCCCTTTCTGTACCGCAAGCGTCACCGCGTCCGGATTCATCGGAATGGCGACCTGGGAATACTCCAGCAGCTCCCATTCCTTGATCCAGAAGCCGGTGATGTCTTTGCGTGATTCGTCCTCGATAGGCTCGATGTCGATAGGTTTGAATCCGATGGAGTAGGCACCCAGCCCTTCCCGTACCAGGTTGAAAGCGTCCTGGCCGAGCGGGGTGTCCAGGTACCGGGTGCGCGCGATGATCTCGTCTTTCTTGATGTCGAGGTGCACCGCCTTGCCCACAATCTTCTCGGCGCGGTAGTCGTGATCGAGAAGCACCACCGGATGCCGCTTGAACTGGTCCAGCACCGCGCCGCGCGGCACCACCCGGTCGCCTACACGATCCGGGTTGATGCTGGTGATGCGGTGCAATACCTCGCGCTTTTCGACGTTCACCGCCTTGATCTCCGAGCCGAGGCCGGCACGAAGGAAACCGGGCAGGTTAGCGGACAGCTCGGAGTGCTCGCTCATCTTCGTCTTCCTCGGTGGGAGGTAGCTGCGGCTGAGGCTCGGGCGGATCCAGCGCCTGCTCGACAGGCTTGTATTTGCTCTCCAAATACGCCTGCTCGTAGTCGTCCATCTGCGCGGGATCCCAGCCCATCTCCAGCCGCTCGTTAATCGTCCGCTTCGTCACACCCATCCCGAACCACGTAGCCGCAATCTTCGTCTTGTCCGCCAGGTCCTCGGTCAGGACGCGGATCACGGCCCACTTCGGCCGGAGCTCGACGTCGGCCGCACCGACCTTGGGCAGGAAGTCCTCGTTCAGCACCGCCTGGAACCGCCGCAACAGCCGCGTGATCGTCTGCTGCCAGTACAGCTCCTCCTGCTTGCGGGCGTTCGCGTAGTTGGCGCGGTCCAGGACTCCGGCGATGAAAGGCGGCACCCCGAGGGCGCCGAGGATCAACTCCCGGTTGTGATCCCGCAGCGCCCGGAAGTCCATGTCCTTCTGCGACAGGCCTAGCGCGTTCCAGGTCCAGCCGCCGGGCAGCATCAGGAACGAGCGCCGGGTCCCGCCGGCCTTCTCGTTCACCTTCTTACTAAGCTCTTCTTTCTCGGAGGGAGTCGGGTTGATGCCCAGCGGCGGCGCGATGATCCCGGTCGGTACCGCGTTTTTCTCCGAGAAGAAGAACAGGTTCCACTCGGCCGCGGCCCGGTCGCCGGCGACCTCACGGATCACGCTTTCGATCTTGCTCAGCCCCCGGACGCCGTAGGGGTTCCACCGCTTGAATAGCGTGGTGCGTTCCGGCTCGAGCGGAATCGTCTCGCCGCCCACCCGCAGTTTCCAGCCGTCCTCATCCAGGACGACCGCGCGGGGGTCCAGCAAGTAGAGCTGGTTATCGGTCTGGATGCGCTCGAGGCCCGGGATGCGCCGCCCCAGCCGAGCGGTCGGGTACCACCACCAGCACTCGCCAAAGAGTTCATAGCTGATGTACGAGGCGACCCAGAGCTGATCCCCCACCATCTGCTCGTTCGGCCGGGCCAGGACGTCGGCGACGGGATGATCGTCCAGCACCCGTGGGGGATTACGGCGCCGGACGATCTCCCAAGGCACGCTCGCGCCATCCTCTGCGATTGCGTTCACACCCACGCAGACCGTGGGATCGCTCCGGTAGGGTTCCGCCGTCGACGACATGGCCGAGTCGCCGAACGCTTCACGGCCCCATGCCTGGACATGCGGGTACTGCGACGACCCGGGGCCGCCGAACTGTATCCGGGTAATGTCCAGGAAATACTTTAGACGGAGAGTGGCGAGCTCCCAGACGTCGCCCAGGAGCTCCCGCAACCTAACGCGCTGGCGCGGGCTGGCCACGTAGCCAGCCTACCACATATTGGGTGGTGAAAAAAACCACCCCTAGATGTTGGGGTCCTACTTGGTGATTTGAAGGATCGCCACGCCCCGAGGCGTCGGCAGATACACCGCCTTGCACAACGCCTGCTGCTCCCAGGCCGTGATGTGCATCCGCATTTCGCCCCGATGCGGTCCGGTATCGTGGATCACCACGACGGAGTTCGCCGGCATGTGGGGGTAAAAATTCTTGAAGATGGCGGCGCGGACCGCGGGTGGGCCGGCATCGATGAAGGCGAAATCGATCTCCTGGCGTACTTCTGTCGGTGTTTCACCTACAGGACCATGGCCGCCCAGAAGCGGCGGCTGCCAGGTCGTCGCGTCCGCCTCGATAAACTCCGCCCTGTCGCCAGTTACGAACGCGTGGACATCTTCGGGAGGAGCCGAATCGAGGGTAATCAAACGACCATGGTTCCCTTCATCCAGAGCGCGCAGAATGGCCCGGGCGCCGTGGCCCCTGTACGTCCCGGCCTCGACGGCCAGCCCGGGTTGAAGCCCCCGCACCAGTCCCGCGATCATCTCCAGCACCTCGTTCTCCGTCGCATTCTCGTCAGCGGCCGTCCAACGGTCTGGATGCGGACACGTCGGCGACGGAGCCGTGAACTCTGATTCCTTCACACCCATCCGATACCCTCCAGATTCCCCGCTAAACCGCGGGTTTTTCCCCAAAAAGCCAGCGCCAGCGCGATAACACAATCGTCGTGCTCCCCGCTCGGCGCACCATACGAATAATTCCCCGAGGGCGCCCGATCGTACCGGTAGACCTCGAGCTCGTGCTGTAGCGGCGGCAGCTCCGCCAGCGTCATCCGCTGCTGCGCGATCTCCACCGCCAACATATGGATGATCTCCTGCTTGCTGTTCCGCGTCGTCTTGAACGGCTGATGGATCACCCCGGCGGACCGATACTCGGCCATCAGCGCGTTGCCGATGAAGTTCTGCTCCACCGTGATCGGGCACTGAAACCGCGACTGGATCTCTCGGTGCTGCAGCGCCACGACTCCGAGATCGACCCCGCGGTTCCGCTGCAGGAACACCGGCCGGTTGAGATCCACGTCCAGAACGCAGATCACCGCGTAGTCCGTCACCTCCCCGACGTCGACCCCCGCCACGTAGCTGTGGCCGGCCTCAGGCGAGCTCACGCCACGATAGGCGTTGCTCTCCTCGTCTCGAGAAGCGTCCCACACCCCTTGGAACACCGCGTACTGATCCGCGGTCCACTCGGCCTCGTACAGCCGCCGGAACTCGTACTCCACCAGGTCTCGCCGCTCGTCCTCGATGAATTCCCGGTACATTTCAGCCTTTTCTTCTGATTCCTCTAGCAATGCGGCGTAAAGGTCCTCCCAGGTCCACTTGTGCAGCGAATACCGGCCCGTGTCGTCCGACTCCGCCCGCCCGCACAGCTTCCGGAACGGCCCCGACGTATGCCCCGGGTTCCCGATGTACCGGATCGGCCCCATCGTCGCGGAGCGCCGCGTCGAGATGATCGCCTGCGCCCCCGTCGTCAGCAGGCCGGCCTCGTCCACCACCGCCCGCGCGATCGACGTCCCCAGCAGGTTGTCCGACCGCTCCCAGCTCCGAAACTCGATCGTCGCACCGTTGATCAGCGTCAGGATCGGGTACGGATGCTGCTTGAACGACCGATATATGCCGGAACGGCGCGCAAAATCTAGACAGTACTTCGCCCCTTGCTCCACCTGGTTGTAGACCGGCGCCAGCCACCACGACGGATGCACCCTCAGCCGGTCGCACAGCGCCCCCGCGCAGATCCACCGCGACAACATCCACGTCTTCCCGACCTGCGTCGAGCTCACGCACATCACGTTCTGCGCCGTGTCGTCGTACATCCGCCGCTGGTACAGACGGAGGGGGTCCAGCTGAAGCGTCGCTTTCAACCGTGCTTCACCTCGAAAACCAGCAAATTCGGCCACTTTTCAAGCAATTTCGCCACAAACGCACGCGCTTCAGCCTCACTCTCGAAACGATCCCCGGAATCCATAGCCAGCGCCATCAGCCGGCGCGTGTTGTCGATCAGCTTCCCCGTACCGTCCATGATCTGGCGCCAATCCTGCGTTGAACGCTTCGCCGGCGCCGTTCGACGCTGAACCCGCAAGTCCTGCCGCAACTGCTCGATCGCCTCCACGCAGACCACCGCGTCATACCGGCCCTGCAGCCCCATTTCCTTCAGATACGCGTCCGCCTGGCGCTTCGCCTCCTCCTCGCGAGCCTTCTGACGCGCTGACGGCCCAGGCTTCTTCGCCGACGAACTCGCGACCTTGCCCGCGACGCCTGCCTTTTTGCGCGTAGAGCCCTTTGTGCGGCGCTGTGTAGGCGTCTTGGCCATCAGCGCCTATTTTTTTTCGCGGACGTCACTCGCGCGGCAG
>JAAUXZ010045741.1_pt1 | contig 19766 bp, 15 predicted proteins | sample 7278131 | NCBI WGS metagenome assembly JAAUXZ01 (sample SAMN14350119, study PRJNA611818) | marine sediment metagenome | isolation source: surface marine sediment (3m) | place: French Polynesia: Moorea | collected 2018-08 | reverse complement strand
TCGTTGTAAAACGGCGCGAAACCCTCGATGATCGGGTTGACCAGTTTCTCCGGCACCGCGGCGATAATCATGATCAATACATCTTCCTCGTTGAACATCAAGTGCCCCTCATGGAAGCCGTGGCTGCCCTTGCCGGAGATATTATTGATGATGGTATAGCCTTTGACCCCGGCCCGGTCCAACAGGTCGGTGGCAAACTCCTGGTGCTCACCATCGAGGATGATCTCCAGTTTTTTCAGTGGACTAAAATTGAAATCGGTCATTACGCACATTCCTCCACGGATGCTTTGGCTGACTGGTAATTACTGACGGACTGCTGCGACCACTCGCCGTCAGCGTAGCTATGCACCAGCCCGGTTTCAGGGTCGATGATCAATAGCCTGATCCAGTGATTACGCACCAGGCGACTGACCGCGGCGACATCTTCCAACGCCTTGACGGTCGACGTAAACGGCGCCTCGATCACGGTGATCAGGCGCATCGGTTCATGATAGGGCGCGCCGCGATCGAGCACGGTCTGCGCGGGTAGCCCGGTACGCAGATCACTGAGGTTGCCGGTCATCACGCCGAAGCGACCGGCCACATTGTGGTAAACCTTGCTGCCACTACCGAAGCGTTCGTTATCGACGGTGGAAAAATAATGCTCCATGTTGATCCACTGGCCCACGACCAGCGGACCACCGAAGATATTTTCCAGCAGGCGACTCTTCGGATCTTCCCGGTAATCGTAGGAATGCAGAAACGAGCGGCCTTCAAGGTTGCTGTTCCGCGTCAGCTGACGGCGGCCGATAATGAAATAGGCATTGCGCGACAGGCCCCATTCCGGGCGTACCTGCGACCAGTCCATCGCGTTGCGCTGGACATCGATAAATGCCCTGGCCGGATCCTCGGTCACCGCCGCGGGATCCAGGGTGGCCAGGCGTTCCTGGGCGCACAGGCGCGCGGCCGCGATCAGGCCGTTGCGCAGGCGATCGAGGTAGATCAGGTGGGTCGAAGGCAGCAACTCGAGGTCATACAGGCTCATCTCGTCGGTGGTGGTATTGTGCATCGCCGGGATGAACCAGACATCGTCGGCGATCTCCAGTCCCTGCTCCCTGAGCCTGGCCCTGACCTGGGGCTTGTTCGCCATATAGGCCAGCACCCGCGCATTGAACAGGCCATGATTACCGCCGCAGGCGCCACAATCGAGAGCGGATTCGTAAGGATTGTTTTCCGAGCGGCTGCCATGCCCCATCAGCAGGACGAAGCGCGAGAACTGCCCGGTCAGGCCAATCGAGCGCAACGCGGTATCGACAAAATTGGCTTGCTCATCGAGACTGAAACCAATCCGCCCAAGGCGTTCCAGCTGCAGGCGGGCATAGGCCGGATTGATGTTATATGGCCCTTGCAGGCGTTCGACAAACGCCTGCAAATCGCCGGATTTCATCCCGAGCTCCTCGCGCAGCAGCGGCGCATCGTCATCGTGTTCCAGCGCACACTCGCGGAGCTGGCGCACCATGTCATCGGTGATGCGTTCCTTCGGCAGTTGCAGGTCGTGCTCCACCGCAGATTCAATCACCGCCCGCTGCACCGCGCGCACCACCGAATCCGCCTGCTCCCGGCTCAACTTGTCCTGCAACAGGTAGGTGATCGGCTTGTCGCTGTGCAGGTGTTTGCGCAAACCATTGTAGGTCCGCGGCGCCAGGGTTTTGCCGATCATGTCGAATCCGAACAACAGGCCGATCGCCTCTACCGTGACAAACGGCGAAAAGATGGATTCCTTGAGTTCATGGATGGCTTTTTCCAACGCGCTCAATGCGGCTTCATCCAGCACCGTCTCATCGCGGGTGATTTCCAATACCAGGTTTTTCGGCGTCAACAGGATCGGGCACAGGTGGGTCTCGCTGCCCTTGCCCAATTCCATGAAACTGAAGGGCACGCCGAAGAAACCGGCGATGCCGAAGGTCTGGTAATCTCCGACCGACTCCAGGTGTCGCCGGATGCGCTCGGAACGGGTATCGATGCAGAACAGGGCCTGGGCAAAGGGTCTTTTCTCGCGCGGTGGCTCGAGCTCGAGATTGATATCGGCCAGCAGCTGGTCCATAGACTGTTGTTCCATCGCCTGCAGCCACAGCTGGCCCTCGCGCTGTTCAAAATTGCGCAGCAGCTTTAGCAGCTGGTCAAGCTGGTCAACCGACAGGTCCGGTAATGTATTGCCATCATCCGCGTACTGCGCCAGCTTGCGCAAACGCCCGGCACATTGTACTGCGGCATCGGCGGATTTTCGCCGCAGGTATTCAGCACAGAGGGATGCTATCGATGCCTGGTTATCCTGCGCAATCGTCGCCTCGACGCGTTGCGCCAACGGAGGATATACCTCTGCGCTGTGCAGTTCATGGCGCAGGAATAATTCGGCGGTTCTGGTCTGGATTGCCTGTTCCAGTGCCGGTAGCGTCAACAGCCCGGTATGCCGCGCACGTTCCTGCAGCAGGGCCGCCGACAGGGTCAGGCGGATGGCCAGGTAATCGACCAGGTCGGCCGGATAACGCTGTCGCCAGTAATAATTCTTGGCATTTTCCCGCCAACGGATAAAACCGACCCACCCATGTAGGCGGGACAATTCGTAGGTGAAGTAGCTCTGCCAGGCCTCCTCGGGCACCTGCAGGCGCCGCATTACCCGGTCGATGACCTCTTCCGGCGAGTCCGGTGATTCGACCAGGCGTTGGATGAACCGCGCCCGGCTCGACAACCAGCGGTTACGGCTGGCCATCTCGAACCAGGCATGGAAAAAGCCTTGTCTGCGGCCCGGCATCTTCCACACCGACTGGCCTTCATCGAAGAAATCCAGGCAGCTCTTGATCACCAACTCATCGAGTTCGTCACCGATGCCGAGGTTGTACAACAGATCGATCGATTCATACAACGGCAGCTCGGCCGCCAGTCGTTTACCCAGGCGCTGCTGCAGTTCCGCGGTATCGACCTCCGCCGCCGTGGTCGGCTCTGCGCCCTGCAACACCTGCCTGACCGCTGCTGCATCGAAACCCTGTTTAGTGGAGGTCACCGCTTCATCCGAGCGGGTCAGCAGATTGATCAGCCACTGCTCGAGATCGATACCCAGCGGTTGCTCCAGCTCACGCGCCGCCGCTGTCGCCAACTCACGCAGGGTTTGCTTGCACAGCTTGTCCTGATCCAGGTATTGCTGATAATCCCTGCGCGCCAGATAGGTCCGCGCATGGAACAGCTTCCTGGCCTTGACCACCGCCTCATCGAACGGCAGGTTTTCCAGGCCATGCAGCGGATTGTGGTGAATGAACGAGCGCATCGGCCAGAAAAACGGGATCGGTTTACCGGCGACATAAACCATGCTGCGGATACCCAGTTTACTGCCGAGGGACAGCGCCATCAGAACACCTCCGTCAACTGCAGGCCAAACAGCACCATAGCGATCAACAATGCGGTGTAGATCGCTGCTTTCAATCCATCCAGGTCCGCAATCATTGCGGACTCGGCATGAGCCGGCCCCATCACCAGGCCCTGGAGTAACAGGATGCCGGACCAGGACCACAACAACCACACCAGTAACAGGCCCAGCGCGATCGGGGGCGCCGTCAGCATCTCTGCCATGATCGATGACATCATGGTGAAGAAGCCGGGAAACAACGGGGTCGCGATCACGGCCAGCAGGGTGAACACCAGCATGGCCGACAGGCGCGGATGAGAGCGGGCGATACCGCCATACAGACCGCCGTAGGCGGCCTGGAAACGCCGCTCCAACTCACCGCCCAGCAGCGCCATTAGAGACATCGGCAGGCTGAAGCCGAGGGCGAATAACATTAACTTGGTGACATCGCTGACCGACAGCACAATCCACAGTATCGACCAGGCTGATACCGCGATATAGCTCAGCCACAGGTTGAGTTCACGAATGACCAGAGCCCGGTAGGCGTAGAGAAACGCGGTGGCCAGGGCCCAGTACAGGATCCAGTCCGGGATCGGCGCAGCGGTACTGCCCAGTAACCAGACCCCGGGTTGCGCCCACAACAGAAAAGCCAGCGACCTGAGCCAGGACTGGGGCAGTTTTTTGATCAGCAACACGAACACAATGCTGAACGGAAACAGCGGTAGGAACAATAGCGCCGGCCACCAGGGCATGTCCATTACACCCACCTCAGCAGCACGTTAAGCCTGTGCGCAAAGGCAAACAGTCTCCTGGCGACCCAGGAATAGAATTCCATGACATAGAATTCGCGTGAAATCAGCGCATAAAAATTGCGCCAGATTGTATTTTTGAGCTGGCTGCCAAACCTGAAGCGACCGGCGTAGTAGACCATGATCCAGCCGAAAACGATATTGGCGGTGACCACCGCAACCAACAGGTTGAACCAAATGAAGTCGACTCCCGCGGCCTCGTATAACAGATCACGCGCAGCGGGGTCCGGATACAGGAACAGGTCGAAGGCATGGCTGATCATCGCGTAGCCGAGGACGACGATGGCAAACGATGCGATAATCATCGTGAACAGCCGCCAGGGATTGCTGGTCTGCATCTTGTAGGAGGCAAAGATCAACTGGGCACCGGTCACCCAGCCAAAAAATAGCAGCACGATAGCGCCCTGTTTCTGGAAATAATCCTGCGCCACCAGCCAGTGCGCGGCAACCAGGATCAGCAGGGGGATGGCCAGGGTGATGGCCGCCATCACCAGCCAAGGCTGGCGTCGTGACTGGACCTGGCGCTCGACCACGAAGGTGTAGAGCTCATGCTTGGGCACCCCGTCGGAAATCCTTGCCTTACCGATCACGCCACCGGCACCGAGAAACATCGTGCCCTTGAACAAACCATGGGCGATCAGGTGGAACACCGCCAGCGAGAACGCACCGACCCCGCATTCCATAATCATGAAGCCCATCTGTCCCATCGTCGAATAGCCCAGCGTCTTCTTGATGTCATTCTGCGCCAGCATCAACACCGAGCCGATAATCGCGGTGAACAGGCCGACGATGAACAACAGGTGCAACACATCGGTGGTGTACATGTACAAGGGCGCGAAGCGATTGATCAGGAACCCGCCGGCATTGACGATGCCCGCATGCATCAACGCGGAGACCGGGGTCGGCCCGGACATCGTATACGGCAACCAGTTATGCAACAGGAACTGGGCGGAACGGGCAAAAGCGGCAACAGCGATCAGCAGCCCGGCCAGCTCGACCGCGGTAAATCCGCCGAAGGTGGATACTTGCGGATTCTGCGCGATCCGGGTAAATAATTCAGTCAGCGACCAGGTGTCGTAGGCATCGAATAACACCGCGGCCGCCAGCACCAGTGGCAGGTCGCCCAGACGATAGGTGAGCATAGTCCACATCGCATAGCGTTGGGTCGGTGCATCGGCGGTATTCTGCACCAGCAACAGGTAAAGCAATACGCCAATCAGGTGCCAGGCCGTGAGCATGGTCAGCAGGTCACCGGCGGCGACCATCAGCAGCAGCGACGAAGTCATCAGGCCGAGCAACACGTAATAGCGTGCATAGCCTTCTTCATCGGCCATATAGCGAATCGAATAAACATGCACGATCAGACTGATGCCGGAGATCACGACACTCATCAGCGAACTCAACGGATCAAACATCAGGATGCCCCAACTGCCACCCAGGCTGACAGCAACCGGGGCCGCGCCGCTCAAGGCAAACCAAAGCAGGGTCAGGGAAGCGAGGAACGCAAGCAGGATTGAAGCGACGCTGAGTTGTGCTACAAAATAATTGAGCCTGGAGGCCAACAGGTAGGTAATGATTGCCGTGACCAGGGGTATCGCCGGCACCATCACTATCAAATATTCCATAAACTCCTACCGATCAGGCGATGGATGAAACACAGTTCTGCTTCGGGGCACTAGAATACCCATGAAAAATATCAGGTAAAATCGATAAAATAAATAGAAATGATTGATTATTATCTATGTATAAAAACTTTATTATTAGCATGGGAAATCATTCCGATCATAATAGCATGATTATCAATTGGACAAGAATCATGGATCGCAATGACACCTGACGAGCGCCGCGCATTTAGCCTCAATTCGCAATAGATCTGGATTTACCGATGCACTGGACGTCGTTGCGTTTTATCCGCAATTTCACATGTTACCTACTGCTTTGGCTTTATGCCCCCTGGTCATTGGCCGATGCTGATGCTGCCTGTACCTCGCGTATCCAGGCGATCAATGTCGCCGGGGCAGAAATCACCAAACCGCAAAATCTGATCAAATGGTCTGGCCTCAGCGTCGGCCAACAGGTATCAGCTCGAGGCCTGCGCAAGGCCAGGCAACGCATCTTCGATAAAGGCCTGTATAAAGATGTCAGCATGCAGCATGGCGATCTCTGTGCAGCATCGATCACGCTGACGATAACCATCGATGAAAAAATATATCACCTGGTCTACCCACGCTTGAGCCGCAGCGGCGACGGCGATGTCAGCACCGGGATCCGCTATCGGGGCAGTAATCTATTCGGCGGTGACCAGTCCATGAGCATCCGCTATTCAGAAAAGGAATATGCCACGGATGAAGAAGAGGAGTTGGTCGAAATCTCTTTCGAGATACCCCTGGTCAGCGAGCCATACATTATCCGCTGGTCGGTCAAATCTTCCGAAACCCTGATCAATGACAGCGGCAGTGGATTGGACGAACTGACTGAAGAGCTCAACTTCGAGGTTGGACGCGATTGGCTGACCAATCCATTCGCCCGGCCAATTACCGTGCTTGCCGACTTCAGATTCGAAAACCTTGAGTTGGATGGTGATCAGTCGCAGATCAACACTGAACCGGGAAACTTCAACACGGTTGGTATCTCGCTGGAATACGACGATATCCACGAAGAAAAATATCGACGCTTCGGACGCTTTTACCGTCTGGCGATATTGAAAGGCAGCTCATTACTCGATAGTGATTTCTCTGCCACTCAGCTCAAAGCCGAGGTCCTCCGCTTCTACCCCCTGAACGCCTGGGATAACCTGAATGCTCGATTTATCCTCAAGTTATCCTCCGACAAGGTTTTCAATGAGTTCACCTATGCGGTCGGCGGTTTCGAGACCACCCGGGGTCTTGACGAAAGCAGCATGGAAGGCAACGCCCTGTGGATTGCCAACATCGAGTACGTCAAGGGTTATCCACGCTGGCCCAGTTTTCGAACCGCGTTGTTCTCCGATATCAGTAACGTATTCGAGAAATCGTCGACTGTTAATAGTGATGACTGGAATGCTACTGTCGGTATCGGTTTGCGCTGGAAACTCAGGGCCTTCGTCAAGACCGATCTGGTTATCGATTATGCCTATGATCCGGATACTGAAAACTCCAGGGTTTATGGCAGTACGTCGTTACTTTTCTAAGCTGGATTCGGCGCGCCAGATCGAACTGAAAGCATCGAGGATTGGTGAAGTCACCGGCATTAAACGTTTTAGCATGGGCAGGTGCCCCCAGGCTGTGCCGATACACAATTTAATTTACATCCTCATGTATCCCAGTCTATTCTTACGGTTTTTTTATAGTCGCCAACGAGGTCGATCATGAGCAAGCCCGATTTGCACACTCCCCAAATCTCCAGACTGGCCAGCATCCTGATCCTGTTCGTACTGCTTGCGGCCACCTGGCTGGTGTGGTCGGGACTGTTTAAAGCATTGCTGTTATTCCTTGGTCTCGTGTCATCTGTCCTCTGCTTATGGCTGGCGATACGCATGCGTTTCTTTGACGATTACCTGTTTAGCCTGCCCGTTGGCAGGGGGTATCTGCGCTACCTGGTCTGGCTCACCCGCGAGGTGATTAAATCCAGTCTCGATGTCACCAAAGTCGTGTTGAGCCCGAGCCTGCCGATCAGTCCCCGCATTGCCCGTATTCGCGCTGGCTCAGATCATCCCTATGACCAGGTCCTGTTCGCCAACTCGATTACCCTGACCCCGGGTACCCTGTCGATGGATCTTGATGAAGGGGTCATTACCGTTCACGCGCTCACCGAACAAGGCATGCGCGATCTGCTGGCCGGCGAGATGGATCGCCGCATCACCGCGTTAAGAGGTAAATGACATGTACCTAGCTGTCGCTTTAGCCGTCGTGGTGACCATGGGGCTGGCATTGATCAGGGCGCTGCTTGGCCCTACCGTGTATGACCGGGTCCTTGCCGTCAACATGATGGGCACCAAGACCGTGCTGCTACTCTCGGTGATTACCTTCGCGATTGGTCGACCTGATTTTCTTGACCTGGCCCTGGCCTATGCGTTGATTAACTTTATTGGCGTGCTGGCGGTGCTCGAGTTTTTCCGCAAACGCTCGGAATTGGACCCGGAAAACAATACCAGGGAAGCGGAGTAACCATGGACACGGTGATCAACATTGTCAGCTGGCTACTCATGACCTCGGGTGGTTTATTCGTCCTGGTCGGCGGGATAGGCGCTTTGCGTATGCCCAATCTCTACACCCGCATGCATGCGGCCAGTGTCACCGACAGTATCGGCCCGATCCTGGTCATTGGCGGGCTTATCCTGCAGGCCGGCATGACCCTGGCCAGCATCAAGCTGACCGCTATTCTGGTCTTCCTGCTACTAACCGGGCCAACCGCTTCCAATGCCCTCGCCAGCGCGGCCATGCTATCCGGCCACAAACCCGAACTGGCGCAGGAAATATCAGAGGATGATGCAGTATGAACCTGATCTTCGGGATCTTCCTGCTGACCCTGATGCTGATCACAGGCATCGCCGTGGTACGTGCCAAGAACCTGTTCGTCGCCACTACCCTGATGGGCATCTTCAGTTTGTTACTGGCGGCTAATTTCTTCCTGCTGGATGCTGCCGATGTCGCCCTCACCGAGGCTGCGGTAGGTGCAGGTATTTCAACTGTCCTGTTCCTGAGTGCCCTGTCACTCACCGCTGAACAGGAAAAACCCTGTTACGGGGGCCGTCTGGTCGCGCTTGGCGTGGTGGTCATCACCACCCTCGCCCTGCTCCATGCCACCCTGGACAGTCCACGGGTTGGCGATATCAATGCACCGGTCCACCAGCACGTAGCGCCCTGGTATATCGAACAAACGCCGATTCTGATAGACGTACCCAACATCGTCACCGCCATCCTGGCCAGCTTCCGGGGCTATGACACCCTGGGTGAGGTTTTCGTGGTGTTTACTGCCGGGATCGGCGTGATGTTTCTACTCGCCCATTACCCGCACAAAAAACCCCATAAACCACACCAGGGGTTGCGCCACTACCTGATCCAACGCCTGGTGGGCCGCACGGTCATTCCGTTCATTCTGTTGTTTGGTTTCTATGTTCAATTTCATGGCGACTTTGGGCCCGGCGGCGGGTTCCAGGCCGGTGCCCTGATTGCCGCGGCGATTATCCTGTATGCCCTGATTGAAGGTACCGACACCGCACTGACGGTAATCCCGAGCTGGTTACTAACCGGCATGGTGTCCGGTGGTGCACTGTTATACAGCGGGGTAGGTATTGCCGGCATGCTGATGGGTGGTAACTTTCTGGACTATTCGGTGCTGGCATCCGATCCGGTTGCCGGACAACATCTTGGCATCCTGCTGATCGAACTTGGGGTTGGCATCACCGTGACCGGGGTGTTGCTGAGTATTTTCTTTGCATTCGCTTCACGGAAACATTTTTAATGGAATACCTGGGCTTATATAACTACTGGATTGCCGTGGTGCTGTTAATGACGGGCTTTTACGCCGTGATTGCCAAGCGCAACATGATCAAAAAGCTGATCGGCCTGTCTTTATTCCAGGCCGCGGTATTCCTGCTGTATATCACCATGGACAAGGTGGAAGGTGGTACCGCACCCATCTTCACCGCTGATGGCGCAGGACAAATCTTCTCCAACCCGCTGCCGCAGGTATTAATTCTTACTGCGATCGTGGTCGGTATCTCCACTACCGCACTGGGTCTTGCCATCGTGGTGCGGACCAAGGAGGAGTACGGCAGCATCGAGGAAGACGAGATCCAACAGATGGACGGGCAGGAGACCGATAGCAATGAAGGCAGCCCTAAAAATTCGGATTTTTTCGTGAGTGCAAGGAAGCCCCGCGCGGAGGACCGCAATGTATAAGCGAATACATGAGGATTCGAGCACGGAGCTGACGCCGCAATCGCGGAAAAAGACAATTTTTAGGGGTGTCTGTGAGTAGTTGGACGCCGCACCTGCCCGCACTGCAGGTAGTAGTGCCCCTGATGACGGCTCCGCTGGTCGTGCTGATGGGCGATCGACGCCTGGCCTGGGCGATGACAACCGCGGCCAGCCTCTGCGCACTGGCGATTGCTATCGCGCTGGTCGGCGAGGTAGGCGAACAGGGGACCATGGTTTACGAAATGGGCTCGTGGGCACCACCCTATGGTATCGCCCTGGGGGTCGATGCGATGAGTGCCCTGCTCCTGTTGGTGGTAGCGGGTGCTTCCACCCTGGGTTTACTGGCTGCAGCCACTTCTGTATCAACCGAAGTCGAACACCAACGCCAGCCACATTTCTATGCAGCCTGGTTACTGGCACTCGCCGGGCTGTCCGGCATCCTGGTGACAGCCGATGCTTTCAATATCTTCGTGTTTATGGAGATTTCGTCACTGTCGGCTTACATATTGATTGCCGGCGGGCCCGACCGGCGAGCCTTGCCCGCGGTGTTCAAATACCTGGCGATGGGCACCATAGGCGCAACCTTCTACCTGATTGGAGTCGGCCTGGTGTACATGATGACCGGCACCCTGAATCTGGCCGATATGGAGCAGCGCCTGGCCGATGTCGGTGATGCCGAACCTATTCTGGTAGCCGCCGGTTTCATCACCGTGGGCCTGGCACTAAAAGCTGCCATCTTCCCGTTGCATGCCTGGTTGCCGAATGCCTATACCTACGCACCCAACGTGGTCACCGTGTTCCTGGCCGCCTGCGCCACCAAGATATCGATTTACGTCCTGATCCGATTCGATTTCTTTGTGTTCCAGGCCAACCTGACCGAACATGACTGGCAATTCTCTTATTTCTTGATGCCGCTGGCGGTGCTGGGCATCTTGATCGCGTCAGCCGTCGCGATATTCGAATCCAATCTGAAGCGATTACTGGCCTGGTCTTCGGTCGCGCAAATTGGCTACATCATTCTGGGTGCCAGCCTGATCAGCGTAACCGGCCTGACCGCCTCCATGTTACACATGTTTAATCATTCAATTGCCAAGGGCACGGCATTCCTGGCCCTCACCTGTCTGGCGTTGTCGATTTCCCGACTCGAACTCAAAAACATAGGCGGTATTGCCAAGCAGATGCCCTGGACCATGGCCGCATTTGTCGTCGGCGGGCTAAGCCTGATCGGGGTACCCGGAACCGCCGGCTTCATCAGTAAGTGGTACCTGATCAGCGCCGCGCTGGAGATGGGCGACCTGGCGTTGCCCCTGGTCGCGGTTATTCTGATCGGTTCGGTGATGGCAGTGATCTATGTCTGGCGGGTTGTCGAAACCGCTTATTTTGCTAAAGGCACAGGCGTGGTAGCTGGCGATACGATCAGAGAGGCCCCGCTTGCGATATTGCTACCGACCTGGATCGCAGTGTTACTGAATATCTGGTTTGGGCTTGCGCCATCGCTACCCGTGGAATTATCCGGCAATGCCGCTGAACTGCTGATGGGGCATTTGCGATGAGCCATATTGATCCGATTTTGCTCGCCCTGCTGATTCCGGCTGTCGGTGCGCTAGCCATCGGCATCGCCGGACGGATTAACGATAATCTGCGCGAAACGGTCACCCTGGTCACTGCCGGGCTGCTGGCCTACAACGTCTGGGGTATCGCGCCGGAAGTGCTCGCCGGCGGACGGCCCGGGCTAAAACTGTTTGATGTTGTTCCCGGCCTGGAAATAGCCTTCAACATTGAGCCATTGGGCATGATGTTCGCCTGCCTGGCCTCAGGCCTGTGGATTATCAACTCGATTTACTCCATCGGCTACATGCGCGGGAACAAGGAAAAGCACCAGACCCGCTTCTATATCTTCTTTGCCGTTGCGTTGACTGCAACCATGGGCATCGCGTTTGCCGGCAACCTGTTCACCCTGTTCCTGTTCTACGAAGCACTGACCCTCTCCACCTACCCACTGGTCTCACACAAGGGTGATGAGAAAACCGTCCGCTCGGCCCGGGTCTATCTTGGCATCCTGCTGGCAACCTCGATCGGCCTGCTGTTACCCGCCATTATCTGGACTTACAGCCTGGCCGGTAGCGGTGACTTTGTGCTGGGCGGAATCCTCGAGGGCCATGTCAGCGGACCGACCATAGGCCTGCTGCTGGGCCTGTTCGTATTCGGCATCGGTAAAGGTGCGATGATGCCGATTCACCGTTGGCTGCCGGCAGCGATGGTTGCACCAACCCCGGTCAGTGCGCTGCTGCATGCGGTGGCCGTGGTCAAGGCCGGGGTATTCGCAATCACCAAGGTGATCGTTTACATTTTCGGCGTAGACTTCCTGTTCGCTGAACCCAGCAGTGGCTGGCTGCTGTACGCTGCATCCTTCACCATCATTGGCGCCAGCCTGGTCGCTTTGCAGCAAACCAACCTCAAGCGCATGCTGGCCTATTCTACGATCGCCCAACTGTCCTATGTCATCATGGCAGCGTCAATCCTCAAGCCGCTGGCCGAGGTGGGTGCTGCAGTCCACATCGTCGCCCATGCTTTTGGCAAGATCACCCTGTTCTTTGCCGCCGGCGCAATCTATGTGGCCTCGCATAAAACCGAACTGCCGCAACTGGCCGGCATCGGCCGCCGCATGCCCTGGACGATGACCGCATTCACCATCGGTGCACTGAGCATGATCGGGGTACCACCCACCGGCGGCTTTGTCTCCAAATGGTATATCCTCGCTGGCGCGTTCCAGTCCGATAACTACGTCGCCATCACCACCATCATCCTGAGTACCATTTTAAACGCGGCTTATTTCCTGCCTATTGTCTATATGGCATGGTTCGCCAGGGAACCCGAACAAGACCGCGTTGAACACGGCGAGGCACCCCTGCCTGCCGTCATCGCGCTGACAATCACTGCGGCACTTACCATATTGTTCTTCCTGTTCAATGCTCCGGTACTGGAACTCGAGCGGCAAATTGTGGAGATACCCCAATGAACCAACAACAAGACGATCACTGGCTGGTCAGGCCAGACTCCATCCGCCTGCTGTGGCGGATATTCTGGGCAATCCTGGCGCTTACCGTCGTACTGCAGGTTGTTATCAAGGTAAAGGGCTACTTTGGCGTTGATGGCTGGATCGGTTTTGGCGCAGCTTTTGGCTTTCTGTCCTGCGTCGCAATGGTGGTCTTCGCCAAGGGCCTGGGGTATGTCCTGAAACGCGACGACAACTATTATCGCGAGGAAGACGATCATGGTTGAGTTTTTACCTCCCGCGCTGATCCTGATCGCCGCCGCATTTCTGATTGGCCCGACCCGTGGCGTGGTGCGCGATGTCATAGTGCTGGGCGCCCCGCTGCTGACCCTGTGGGCGATCTGGCAGGTCCCGAACGGCGTTGTCACCACAGTACCTTTTCTCGACTATGTGATTGAACCGGTCGAAGGCAGTGAGCTGCGCCGCTGGTTTGCGACGATCTTCGGCATCATGACCTTCGTCGGTGGCCTATACGCTTACCGTCAGGCCAAATGGTATGAGCTGGCGGCCGCCTTCGCCTATGCCGCCGGCGCCATCGGCGTCTGTTTCGCCGGCGACCTGATCACCCTGTTCCTGTTCTGGGAATTCATGGCGCTGTTCTCGACGGTTATCGTCTGGTCGGGCGGTACTCCGGCCGCACGTGCCGCCGGCATTCGCTACGCGATCATGCACCTGCTCGGCGGGATCATTCTCAAGGTTGGTATCGAAGGCGTGGTTATTCACACCGGCTCGATCGACATCCAGCCCATGCTGGCAACCAACTTCGATACCTGGCTGATCCTGATTGGCATCCTGATCAATGCGGCCGCACCTCCGGTATCGGCCTGGCTGGCGGATGCCTACCCGGAAGCCAGCCCCACCGGCTCGGTGTTCCTGTCCGCCTACACGACCAAAACGGCAGTCATCGCATTGATCTTACTGTTCCCGGGTGAACCCATTCTGATCGGGGTCGGACTCTACATGATTATGTACGGCATCATCTATGCGCTGCTGGAGAACGATGCGCGGCGGATTCTCGCCTATTCGATTGTCAACCAGGTTGGTTTCATGGTCTGCGCGGTTGGGATCGGTACCCAAATGGCGCTTAACGGGGCGGCCGCGCATGCCTTCGCGCATATCATCTACAAGGCCCTGCTGTTCATGAGTGCCGGTGTCGTGCTTTATCGCACCGGCAAAAGTAAATGTACCGATCTCGGCGGTTTGTTCCGGACCATGCCAATCACGACCGTGTGCGGCATTATCGGTGCCCTGTCTATTTCGAGTTTCCCGCTGACATCCGGTTTCACCACCAAAACGATGATCTCCACCGCGGCCACCGATGAAGGCATGATGCTGGTCTACTTCCTGCTCACCGCTGCCTCGGCCGGGGTGTTCCTGCATGCCGGGATCAAGTTCCCCTGGTTCGTGTTCTTCCAGAAAGATTCCGGCCTGCGGCCCAAGGACGCGCCCTGGAACATGTCGGCGGCGATGATCATTTTCTCTGTGCTGTGCATTTTCATGGGGGTTTATCCGGAGAGCTTTTACGGCTATCTGCCCTACGCTGTTGACTATGAAGCATACAGTGCAGGCAAGGTTCTTTTTTACCTGCAATTGCTGCTATTCTCCGGCCTCGCGTTCTTCCTGCTACTGCCGATGATGAAACGGACCCTGACCATCAGTCTCGATTTCGACTGGTTCTGGCGGGTATTCCTGTATCGTTTTGGCAAACTGGTGGTGGACGCCGGAACCGAGTTTCGCGATGTCTTTATGTGGCGCTGGCAATCTGTTTCAGCCGTTTACATGGACAGGCTGCGCCGCTATTTTGGCCAATGGGGCATGGATAACAAGCGCGGTATGTTCGCCAGTGCCTGGCCAATCGGCACCACCGCGCTGTGGATTGCGGTGTTGTTATCGACTTATATCGTGGTGCATTACCTGTAGGGCCGGTTGACCCTGATTGAACTGTCGCGCTGTTACTATTGCCTGACCGCAGTGGCATCATCCTGTTCGATATCGCTCTCGGTTTGCTCAAACTTGTGATTTTTCGACAGGTAACAATTATCCGTGCAGCCCTGGTGTTCGCAGTAGGTACGCTCCCAGGCATACTCCAGGGCATCCGTTCGGGTGCGGAAGAAATGATCCTGGCCGAGGGTTTCCATGAATCCGGTGCGGATCATCACCGCGACCACCTGCAGTTTGGCGCGGGCAAATAAAAACTCAACCCCGGCCTCATCCAGGGCCCGGGCCAGGCTATGCAACATTTCCTCGCCGGTGGCATCCAGGTGATTGACCGACTCGGCATCGATGATGATGTAGCGCAGCTCCGGCTTCGACGCCACCAGCTCCAGGATCGTATCCTCGAAATAACCGGTGTTGGCGAAGTACAGTGACATATCGAAGCGCACCACCGAAATATGCGGGCAGGTCTGCAGGTTATGGATCCGCGCATCCCGCAGGGTCGTGTCCTTATGCCGTGACAACATCGCTATGCGGGGGCGCATGGTCCGATGCAGAAATAAACCGAGCGACAGCAATACCCCGGTGATAATGCCATTTTCCAGATGCGGTGCCAGCACCAGGGTCAGGGAAAATGTCACCATCGCCACTATCCCGTCATGCTTCTGCACCTTCCAGGCATAGAGAAAAGGCTCGATCCGGATCAGGTTGACCACGGCCATGACGATGACCGCGGCCAGGGTGGCCTGCGGCAGGTGATACAGCAACGGGGTCAGCCACAACAGGGTAATGCCGACGACCATACCGGTCACGATTGACGAAAATCCGGTTACCGCTCCGGCGTTGATATTGACCGCCGACCGAGAAAAGGAGCCAGAGACAGCATAACCCTGGAACAGGCCCGAGGTGATATTACTCAAGCCCTGCCCTACCAGTTCCTGATTCGGATCCAGTTTCTGTTGCGATCGCGCGGCCATCGCTTTGGCGATGGAGATTGCCTCCATAAAGCCAATCAACCCGATCGCGACCGCGGTACCAATCAGGCTGATCACTTCCGACCATTCCGCACTGGGTATCTGCAACCCGGGCAAGCCCACCGGGATGCTGCCGACCACCGCTCCACCGCTATCCCTGAAGCCGCTGAACCAGGAGATCAGGGTCGTGACCGCAACCGCAATCAATACATTAGGCCATTTGGGCAGGTAATACCTGAGCAGAAACAGGATTGCCAGTGACAAGACCGCCATGCCCAGGGTCGGCCAGTGCACATGAGTGAATACGGCGATTAATACCCGCCACACGGTTTCATAATGATAGGCCGCTTTTTCCACGCTGACCCCGAACAACTTGTCGATCTGCGAGGTGGCAATGATGATCGCGGCCGCATTGGTGAAGCCAATGACCACCGGATGCGACAGGAAGTTAACCAGCACCCCCAGCTTGAACAGGCCGAGGGAAACCTGGAACACCCCGACAAACAGGGCCAGGATGATCGCATAAGCGAGGTAGGCCTCCGGATCAGAGCCCGCAATTGGCTCCAGCGCGGACGCGGTCAATAATGAGACCACCGCCACCGGCCCGGTGGATAACTGGCGTGAAGAACCGAAGATTGCGGCCACGATCCCCGGCAGGAACGACGCATAAAGACCGTAATAAACCGGCAATCCGGCCAGCTGGGCATAGGCCATGGATTGCGGGATCAGAACCAGGGCCACGGTTGCACCGGCAATCGCGTCTGCTTTCAGTACCGCCGGGTCTTTAAGTTCTCCTATCCAACTACGAAATGGTACCAGAGTCAAAGCCAGACTGGAAAAAAAAACCTTGATGACTGATTTTACATTCATTCAGTCTCCAATTTGCTAATGATCAACTTCAGATCTTCCATAATCGCGTCATAATCGTTGCGCAGGTTCCTGGTTTCCTCTTCCCGCCGCAGTGACTCGATCTGATGCCGGATAATACTGATTTGCAGACTGGTCTCCGGTTTTGCGGTCTGCTCGGCCAGCAGCAGATCGCTATGCGCATTTTGCAAATGCTCGATGACTTCTGAACCGAGCCAGGATTCTTCACTGGCACTCATTAATTTGCGCAGCGCGGTAACCTTTTCGGTCAACTCGTCAACCTGGGGCTTGAACTGACCCACGGCCTGCTGACTGGCCAGATCAAGGTCCACCAGCACCTTGTCTAACTCCTCATAGGCATCCCGGGTGTCATTACTGACGAACAGATCATGCTCGGCGATGAACAGATGCATCTTGGCATCCAGCAGATGCTTGAAGGTCTTCTCATTTTGCGACAGCTCGATGTACTGATGTAACAGTTGCTCGGTCTCGCGGCGGATGAACGATGTCGCCCGGCGCCAGAAGCGGGCGATACTACCCTCTTCCTCGGCACTGCCGGCAACGAGTTTCTGTTCGAACGATTCAATTTCGTCGACCAGCTTTTTCGCCTCGGTCTTGACCGTTTGCGATGCACTGTTCAATACAGACTGATCGAGCAGATCCCTGGCTTGCCGCAGGTGGTTTCGGGTGGCTTCGATATCCTGGTCGCGATAGCTGGAAAATGCCTGTTCCAGCTGATCGCGCGCGGCACTCAGCGAGTCATCGGTTGCCAAGGGAGCTGTTGCTCGGGCAGGATCCTGTGCCTGCACCGGCGTTGGCCATGAACCGCAAAGGCCGAAAGCCACTGTCAATATCAGCACAGTGATAAACTGGGTTTTCACGTAGAGCAATTATCCCCTCGTATTATTATGCGTGGACCGGACAGGCCGTGGTATCAGCGACCACAAGGCCCTGGTTGAGATACGCTTATACTAACGAGTTTAGTCCCGACGCCCAGAAAAACCAAAAAAAATATCGGTAAATCAATTACCTGGGGAAGGTTTTTGAGTAACTGAGGTAAGTTGCCCTACTGCAGAACAGGTTCTGCAGCAGGCTGGTTGACGCTCGGCAGAGTTAACCCTGGTTAGAATACCAGGTTCATCATGACGATCATGACGACCAGGAACAGGATCGTCATTATCCCGCCCGCCTTCATGAAATCAGGCACCCGGTAACCGGCCGGCCCCATGATCAGGGCATTGACCTGGTGAGTCGGGATCAGGAACGAGTTGGAGGTCGCAATGGCCACGGTCAGGGCGTAAACCGCGGGATTGGCGCCGACCCCGAGCGCGATATTCACCGCCAACGGCACCAGTAACACGGTCGCGCCGACGTTGGACATAACCAGGGTAAAGAAGGTAGCGAGTGCCGCCACCGAGGCCTGAATCACCCAGCCGGGAGCACCTCCGACCACCGCCAGCACCTGTTCGGCGATCCATTTTGCGGTGCCACTGGTTTCCACCGCCAGCCCCAGCGGTATCAATGACGCCAGCAGAAACACGGTTTTCCAGCTGACTGCCTCATAGGCTTCCTCGATCTTGAGGACCCCGGACAGAATCATGCCGATGGCCCCGGTCAGCAGCGCGATCGACAGCCGCAGATCCGAAAACAGTACCAGGCCCAGCGCAATCGCGAAAAACAGGGTGGCCCATTTCAGTTTTTCCGGACGCAGTTTTTCTTCCTGCGGATACTCGGTGGTGACGACGACAAAATTGCGGTCCTTGGTCAGTCGATCCAAGGCCAGCCAGGTGGTGTGCACCACCAGGGTATCACCGGCATGGAACGGCATATTACGGATGTCATCACCCTCGCGCATGGTGTCGCCATCGCGATGCAGGGCGACCATGGCCAGGCCGTAGGTCTTGCGCATCCACACATCGCGTGCTGATTTACCGATCAGGCTCGATCCGGGCGGAATGACCACCTCGGCAATACCCGCCTTGGCACGGGACAGTACATCGACGAAGGTGCGCAATGATTCGCGCTTGATCAAATCGTACTTTTCGACAAAGTGCTTCAGATGGCCGGGCGCAGCCACGATACCCAGCACCATCCCGGGTTGAAACTCGGTATCCCGGGCCAGGGTACCCGGTCCGACCTGGCTTTCCTGCCCGCCCAGTTTGTTGGCGATAATGCGCACCCGGTAGGTGGTTTCGACATCATCCAGTTTCTGCCCGATCAGTTTACTGCCATCCGGGACCACGATCTCGTACAGCGAATAATCGATGTTGTAGACATCACGGAAATATTGCATCGGATCGGATGAAGAACTCTTGTCGATCTTGGTCACCGGTAACACAAAGCGACCCGCCAGCACGAAATAGATAATACCGGTAGCGACCAGGGCCAGGCCGATCGGGGTTACCGAGAACAGGCCCCAGGTATCCATTTGCTGATCGGCGGGCAGGGCCTGGTTGGAGGTCAGGATCAGGTCATTGAGCAGGATCAGTGGACTGGAGCCAACCATGGTCACCGTGCCGCCGAGGATGGCGGTAAATCCCATCGGCATCAGCAGGCGCGACATCGGCAGCCCGGAACGGGCGGAGATTCGACTGACCACCGGCAGAAACAGCGCCGCTGCACCCACGTTCTGCATGAACGAGGAAATGATGCCGACGGTGCCGGAGATAATCGGGATAATGCGACTCTCGGTCTTGCCGCCGACCTTGAGGATAAAACTGGCTACCTTACTCATCAGGCCGGTTTTATCCAGACCGGCGCCCATGATCATGACCGCGATGATCGACATCACCGCGTTGCTGCCGAAACCGTCGAAAATATGCTGGGTATCGACCAGGCCCTGTTCGA
>JAAUXZ010138163.1_pt1 | contig 19858 bp, 20 predicted proteins | sample 7278131 | NCBI WGS metagenome assembly JAAUXZ01 (sample SAMN14350119, study PRJNA611818) | marine sediment metagenome | isolation source: surface marine sediment (3m) | place: French Polynesia: Moorea | collected 2018-08 | reverse complement strand
GAATATCCCAAACAAAAATCAAGGCTTGAAATTATGTTACTATTTTGTTATGAAATTTAATTCGCCTGATTGATTTCATATCAATAATAGTATATTTGTTTGTTGTCGAAATCTAAGTTTTAAAGCGTAAAAGTTTAATTGTCAAACAAGTTGCGTACGGTGATTGGATGTATAATTTTAAACATTAATATAATCATACCCTAACGAAATAAAGACCTGACTGGGTAGCCTGGTATAACTCCTAAGATGAAGAAACAAGACATAAAAATTTTATTGGTTGATGACGAACCAGATATTCTGGAGATCCTGAAATACAATCTCGCGGCACAGGGTTATCAGGTATTCACTGCAAAAAATGGTATAGAGGGTGTAGAGAAGGCTAAAAAGAAAAATCCACACCTTATAATTCTCGATGTGATGATGCCGGAAATGGACGGTATAGAGGCTTGTGAGATAATTCGGAATACCAAAGGTCTGGAAAATACGATCATCACATTTCTAACGGCTCGGGGTGAGGACTATTCCCAGGTGGCCGGGTTCGATGCTGGGGCAGATGATTATATTACCAAACCCATTAAACCAAAAGTTCTGATAAGTAAGATTAAGGCACTACTCAGAAGATTAAAAGAAGACGGTAATCAAGTTGAGGAAGTGCTAAAGGTGGGCAATATTATTATAAACCGTGAAGAGTACAAAGTGGTCAATAACGGTAATGAAATTGTTTTGCCGAGAAAAGAATTTGAACTGTTGGCCCTGCTGGCATCAAAGCCTGATAAAGTCTTTAAGAGAGAAGTGATATTAGACAAGGTTTGGGGCCAGGAAGTAGTTGTCGGCGGAAGAACCATAGACGTACATATCAGAAAACTTCGCGAGAAAATTGGAGATGATCATTTTAAGACGGTCAAGGGAGTTGGGTATAAGTTTGTTTTATAATGGCCACAAGGTTAAAGAAGTCCTATAAATTTGCTTTCCGTTCTTCTCTTTTCATTGCTTTAATACTAACCTTGATAATAGGAGTATTCCTTTGGTATTTAGAGTTGTTGAACCAATACGCTCTATATATCGCTCCATTTTTCCTGATCTTTTTTGCAATTTCCTTCCTTGTGATACAGTTACGGGTTGAAAAATTTATCTACCGTCGGATCAAGAGGATCTATGACGATGTATCGCTGTTAGAAACAACGGACTTTCCAGTTGGCCCTGTCACCACCGATATGAAGACATTGACAGAGGAAATAGAAAAGTTTGCCAAAGACAAAAAAATTGAAATAGACACACTAAAGATCCGGGAAGAATACCGACGTGATTTTCTAGGAAATGTAGCACATGAGCTTAAGACACCGCTTTTTACAGTTCAGGGCTATATACTGACACTTTTAGACGGCGCAATGGAAGATAAAAATGTGCGTCGAAAGTATCTTCAAAGGACAAAGAAGGGTGTAGAGCGACTCATTTATATAGTTAAAGATCTCGATCTTATTACCAAGCTGGAAATCGGCGATCTGAATCTGGAATTCAGTGATTTTGATATTATTGAACTTATTGAAACTGTATTCGAATTACTGGAGATTAAGGCCTACAAAAAACGGGTCGCACTGGCCTTTGATATGACCTATGACTCGCCCATCTATGTCCGTGCAGATCGGGAAAAGATACAGCAGGTAATCTCCAACCTTCTGGTTAATTCTATCAAATATGGCCATTCGGACGGGACCACAGAAGTCAGCGTTGAAAACTTGATCAAGAACAAGGTGATTATTAGAATTACTGACAATGGGGAAGGAATTCCCAATGAACATATTCCCAGAATATTTGAGCGATTCTACAGAGTGGATAAGAGTGGAAGTCGTAAGGAAGGAGGATCCGGATTGGGACTTTCTATTGTAAAACATATTATAGAAGCACATGGCGAAAAGATCTATGTGGAAAGTGTGCCTGATGTTGGCTCTGAGTTTTCTTTCACGCTTGAGAAAGCCAGAGTAGAAGCTAAACAGGAATATTAGATTTAGTTAGTTTTGTCTCTATTATTGAAAGATTAACGGGGTGGGGAGCAAAAAAAAACTGCGTAGATTTAAGGAGAACGAGCTTTTTGAGAATGTCATTCAGCCGCGAAGGCAAGAGCTTATTGAAGGCGATTGTGGTCTTAAGGGGAAATGGCACGAAAAATTTGGGAATGCGAATCCGATTGTGTTGGAGCTTGGATGTGGAAAAGGTGAATACACTGTTGGACTTGCCAGGCAGAATCCGGAAAAGAATTATATAGGAATTGATATCAAAGGAGCACGTTTGTGGCGCGGTGCCAAGACAGCACTTGAGGAGTCTTTAGGGAATGTTATCTTTCTGCGTACGCAAATAGAGCTCATTGATCTTCTCTTTGATAAGAATGAGGTCTCGGAAATATGGATTACATTTCCCGACCCACAGATCAAATATAAACGTACCAAACACAGACTGACCAATAAGGAGTTTCTCGACAAATACAAGCGGATCTTAAAGGCCGAAGCAGAATTACATCTAAAAACAGACAGTGAATTCATGCACGGATATACATTGGGACTTTTAAAAGGATTGGGTCATGACATACTATATGCCAATCATGACGTGTATAAGAATGAGGGCAGTCCGCCCGATGTATTGAACATTCAGACTCATTATGAAAATCAGTTTCTGGAATTGGGAAAGCCGATAACATATATAAGATTCAGGCTGCATTGAGATATGACTCATTTAATCATACTTTTTTTCGCTACCTATTCAGCCGCATTTATGGCGACTGTGCCACCTGGACTTCTCAATATGAATGCTGCCAAGACCAGTGTGGATAAAGGGAAATTAAACGGTATTATTTTCAGCCTGGGCGTCTCTACCATAATAATGACCCAGGCCTACATAGCTGTGCATATCTCAAAATTTCTCTACAGAAATCCTGAGGTTATTGACCTGCTCCTTAAGATAGCTATCGCTGTATTTGCCTTCTTTGCAGTCTACTTCTTTATTACAGCAAAAAAGAATAAGGTCAAAGAAATTCGAATGGTAAAAGTGAGCAAAAAGAACAGTTTCTTTAAGGGGATGTTGCTGGCTTCATTAAACCTCTTGACCATCCCTTATTACAGTGGACTGAATGCCATGTGGAATGCGACTGGTTGGATTAAGTTCGAAGTCTGGGACACACTGACATTTATTCTGGCTGCAGGATGTGGCACTTTTACCGTCCTTTATCTATACACGGTATACTTCAATAAACTCGAGGCCAGGACAAATAGTTTTTCCAGGAATTCAAACTACATAATCAGCCTTCTAATGTTGGTGCTGCTGACAATAACAATTATTCGTATATTTTACAGATAATGGTTACCGATGAGCTTAGTTTCTTTGAAAGGGTGTACACTGTAGTGCGCCAAATACCATATGGCCGGGTTACTTCTTATGGTGCTATTGCCAAATATCTGGGAACAGCAGGAAGTGCGAGGATGGTAGGATGGGCTATGAACGGATCTGACAAGAGTGGGGATGTGCCAGCCCATCGTGTAGTTAATCACATAGGATTACTCACGGGGAAACACCACTTTGAAGGGACTAATCTTATGCAACAACTTTTAGAGAACGAAGGTATTGAAGTGAAGAACAATCAGATCGTTGATTTTGATAAACACTTCTGGGATCCTGTTAGGGAATTAGGTTTCAAGGAGTAAATTAAAAACGGGCATAAACCATTTTCAGCGTATTTGGAACTGCTATTGCGCTATAGTACAATTCAATTGAGAGGCTTCTAATATTCGGCCTTATAAACTATCTTTGTAGATCACCCTAATAGTACAGCACGCTATGAAATTATTAAAGTCAGATATTATGAAGGCCCTGGAAACAATCACCGTACCCGGGGAAGGACAAAATATGGTTGAAAGCGGCGCTGTTAACAACGTTCAGATTTTTGGTGATGAAGTGGTGGTAGACATTACCATTAAGAACCCAAGTTTACAGGCGCGTAAAAAGACCGAAGTTGAAATTTTAAAGGCAATACACAATCAGGTCTATGAAAAGGCAAAGATCACGATTAACGTCAAGGTAGATGCTCCTGCCAAACCTAATGTAAACGAAATTAAGGGGAAACCCATACCGGGAATCCAGAATATCATTGCGGTGGCTTCTGGAAAGGGTGGTGTTGGCAAATCTACGATTACCGCTAACCTGGCAGTGACTTTGGCTAAAATGGGGTTTAAAGTAGGGTTGTTGGATGCGGATATCTATGGTCCGTCAATGCCAATTATGTTCGATGTAGCTCATGAAAAACCTTTGGCAACCACAATTGGCGGTAGATCAAAGATGCGTCCGGTTGAGAATTACGGGGTAAAAGTACTTTCCATAGGGTTTTTCACCGAACCGAATCAGGCGGTAATATGGCGTGGCCCAATGGCAGCAAAGGCACTCAATCAACTTATTTTTGATGCCCACTGGGGAGAACTCGATTTTATGCTGTTAGATTTACCACCCGGTACCGGGGATATTCATTTAAGCATAATGCAAGCTATGCCTGTTACCGGTGCAGTGATAGTAAGCACACCACAAGAAGTTGCGCTCTCCGATGCCCGTAAAGGTGTGGCTATGTTCCAGCAAGAATCCATAAACGTACCGGTTCTTGGGATTTTAGAAAATATGGCATATTTCACACCAGATGAATTACCGGACAAAAAGTATTATATCTTTGGAAGAGAAGGTGCTAAAAATTTGGCTGAAGATCTGGATGTTCCATTTTTGGGAGAAATACCTTTGGTACAAAGTATTAGGGAGGCCGGTGACGTAGGAAGACCTGCGGCTATGCAAACTGCGACAATCGTAGAGACCGCATTTGAAGACCTGACTAAGAATGTGGTCCAGGAATTGGTTAGGAGGAATGAGAATCTTCCCCCAACCGAAGCAATCAAGATCACTACTATGGCCGGTTGTTCGGCTATAAAAAAATAGAGTAAATGACCTCAGAAGAATTAAGAACAAATGTTGAAAATGCCTTGGATGAGATCAGACCGTTTCTCCAAAGTGATGGAGGTGACATTTCTTTGATCTCAATTGAGGAGGATAACTCTGTAAAAGTACGCCTGGAGGGTAATTGTGTTGGTTGCACTGTTAATCAGATGACCCTTAAAAGCGGTGTTGAAATGACCATTAAAAAACACGCACCGCAAATTCTGAAAGTAATCAATATTCAGTAGTAAAGATTCCTGATACCAGGTGAAGGGTAGTGGCTAGTGTATAGAGATGGCCCCTCCTTATTATATCCTCGCCTGATATGTAAACAAATGATAATACCTGCCCTCTTTTCTTATTAATTCGTCGTGTGTGCCCTGTTCGGCAATCCTTCCATTCTCAATAACCAGTATCTGATCTGCCTTTCTAATTGTACTCAGTCTATGGGCTATTACAAATGTGGTTCTTCCCCTTGTAAGTTCCGCCAAACTTTTCTGTATTAGTGCTTCACTCTCCGTATCTAAATTAGATGTCGCCTCATCTAATATGAGAATTTTAGGGTCTGCCAATACAGCCCGGGCTATAGCGATGCGTTGCCGCTGACCACCGGATAGTTTAATACCACGTTCTCCAATAAGCGTATCCAGACCATCTTCAAACCTGTCTGTAAATTCATCTACATAGGCTGCCTTAACTGCCTGTTCCAGCTGTTCTTCCGAAGCATCAGGTCTCGGAAACAAAATGTTCTCTCGAATGCTGCCCTCAAACAGAAAATCATCCTGAAGCACTACTCCCAAATACTGTCTGAAACTATTGAGTTCAATTTTGGAAAGGTCTTGTCCGTCAATGGTTATTTTACCATTTTGTGGCGTTAGAAAACTGGCCGCTAAACCGGCTATAGTACTTTTACCAGATCCGGAACTTCCCACCAGGGCAACTACAGAACCTGCCGGCACCTTAAAACTTACATCGTGTAAAACCTCTTTGTCTTCTTCATAAGAAAAAGAGACGTTGTTGAATTCCATATTGCCCATGACCCCATTCAACAAATTATTCCGTTTCAGCATATCGGCTTCGGGATCGAGGTTCATGAGTTCTTCTGTGCGGTCCAGACCTGCAAGGGCTTCCGTAAGCTGGCTCCCAATATTACTCATCTGCACGATTGGTGCGATCATAAGACCAAGTAAGAATGTAAAGGTTAGAAATTCCCCTACGGTGAGTTCATCGATCATGATCTTGTAGCCACCAATTCCCATTATTCCGGTAGTGGCAACACCAAGTAGAAACGTCGATGAACTTGTCATAAAAGCGGTTGCTGTAAGGCTCCTCTTCACATTCTGGTAAAGTCTGTGTACGCCACTTTCAAAGACCTGTTGTTCCTGTACCTCTGCATTAAATCCTTTTATTAACCGTATTACACCAAGAGTTTCTGTCAGCCGGACGTTTTCCTCAGCATTTATTTTTCCCCTGTTTCTGAATATAGGCCGAATTATCTTGAAAGCCTTAAGTGCAATAACAGCAAAAATGGCAAGTGGAATAAGTGCGAAAAGCGTCATACTTGGACTAATATCTATAAGAAGTATCAGGGAGACTACCGCTGTAACACTTCCGCCTACCAATTGAACAAGCCCGGTACCAATGAGATTGCGAACGCCCTCCACGTCGGTCATGATCCTGGAAACCAATTCACCAGTCTTCGTATTATCGAAAAAACGGATTGGAAGAGACAAAACCTTCTTTTGGACCTGTGCCCTTAATTCTGAGATCATATACTGTGCTTGAACACTCAGTATCCTTGTTAGCATAAAAGACGTCACTGCCTGAACAAGAATTGCAAGGATAACAATAGTGACAAGCAACTTTAGAAACCCCATATCCTTATTAGGAATGATATCGTCCATCAGGTATTTAAGGGATAAAGGAGCTACAAAACTTGCTGCTTTGCTGATGACAATTAAAACAAGACCGATAAACACCAGATTCCTCCTTGGCCAGATAATAGTTTTAAATGCAGTAAGGACACTTACTCTTTTGTCCGACATTGTCTTTTGTCTTGAATAGGAGTGCAATTTAACCCAAAAATCCGCTGGCCCTATTCTTAATGTCGGGCGACTTGTTTTTTTAAGTTAAAATTAGCATTTCAGAAACCTGACCCTTAAATTAACCATGTCATACAGGGTCCTGTAATTTTTTCGAAGTAACGTATTTTTCAATTACTGTGTTGTCAGACCCGCTTCTAATAAGAAGACCATGAAATATCTATACTACCTGGCAATCGGTTGCCTTTTGATCTCGTGCAAGGCTGAGAATTCACCTACCGAATTAGATAGGTGGCAATCACATGTAGAGAATACCACAATCATAAGAGATGAGTTTGGTGTCCCTCATATCTATGGAAAATCAGACGCCGACGCAGTTTTCGGAATGTTATTTGCCCAATGTGAGGACGATTTCTACCGTGTAGAGCAGAACTATATCTGGGCCATCGGACGGTTAGCCGAAATTGAAGGAGAGAAAGCCATTTACAGCGATCTTCGTGCGCGTTTGTTTATGACCGAGGAACAGGCGATTGAACAGTACAATAATAGTCCTGAGTGGCTCAGAAAGCTATGTGTGGCCTTTGCTGATGGAATTAACTACTATCTGCACACACATCCCGAAGTTAAACCTAGATTACTAAGCAGATTTGAACCGTGGATGCCTATGTATTTTAGTGAAGGATCGATAGGTGGTGATATCGAAAGAGTGAGCACTGAAAAGATCAAAAGCCTTTACCAGGAAGACATACGAGCGAGTCTGAATAATGAGAGTGAAAAACAAGTGATGGAATCTGAACCTCAAGGTTCCAATGGTATTGCTCTGTCGGGAGAGTTGACAGCTTCTGGCAATACTATGCTCCTTATCAATCCTCATACTTCTTTTTATTTCAGAGGCGAAATTCATGCAGTTAGTGAAGAAGGATTGAATGCCTACGGCGCTGTTACATGGGGGCAATTCTTTATCTACCAGGGATTTAACGAGAAGACCGGATGGATGCATACTTCCACATATACTGATGTGCTCGATGAATATGTAGAAACAACCGAAGACCGGGATGGGAAATTGTATTACAAGTATGGAGATGATTGGCTTGACGTAGCGACCTCCGAAGTAACTTTAAGCTACAAAGAAGGAGATGGGCTTAAGGAACGGACCTTTCCTTTGTTTCACACCCACCATGGACCTATTACCCACAAAGTTGGCGATAACCTGGCTGCAACTGCCATGATGTGGGAGCCTTCCAAAGCATTGATTCAGTCTTACCTGAGAACCAAGCAGAGTAACTATGAAGGTTTTCGTGAAATGATGAATATCAGAACCAACTCATCAAATAATACGGTGTATGCTGATGCCGAAGGTAATATCGCCTATTTTCACGGAAATTTTATTCCGCTTCGCGATACCATCTATGATTATTCCCAACCCGTTGATGGCAGCAATCCTGAAACAGACTGGAAGGGGCTTCACACAGTTGACGAGAATATATTGATCCTTAATCCTCAGAACGGTTGGATACAAAATTGCAATTCAACTCCATTTACTGCAGCTGCTGAGTTCAGCCCTAAAAGATCTGACTATCCTAAATATATGTCACTGGATCGAGAGAATTTCAGGGGAGTCCATGCTATTGAATTATTGCAGGATGTTGAGGAATTTACCATAGACAGTCTTATCCATTTGGCACACGATCCATTCTTACCAGCATTTGAAGCTTTGATACCTGGTTTGGTCCGTGCTTTTGATAATTCTGCTGATAAACTTCAAGATCTAAAGGATCCGATAGATGTACTTAGAAGATGGGATTACAGAAGCTCAGTAGAATCGGTGGCCATGAGCCTGGCCCATTATTACGGTATGCAATATTTAATAAACGGGGGTAATCCGGGTAATATGAATGAAATGGAACTACTGACTTACTTTGGAGATCAATCACCTGAATCAGAGCGACTTAAAATATTCAAAGAAACTCTTGAACAACTTATAAACGATTTCGGTACCTGGAATATACCCTGGGGGGAGATCCATCGTTATCAACGAATTAACGGTGATATCTATCAGGCCTTCAATGACAATTTGCCGAGCATGCCTATCGGATTTGCTTCCGGCCGCTGGGGAGCCCTGGCAGCCTATGGCGCCAGATACCATAACAACACCAAAAAGATATACGGTACCAGGGGAAACAGTTTTGTAGCTGTCGTGGAATTTGGTGAGAAAGTCAGAGCAAAGTCTATATTAGCAGGTGGACAAAGCGGTGACCCGGATTCTCCTCATTTTGATGACCAGGCCCGGCGCTATGCCGATATTAATTTTAAGGACGTTCTTTATTACAAGGAAGATATACTAAAAAATGCGGCAAGCTCCTATCACCCTGGTGAGGAAAATGAGTTATTAAATAAGTAGAAATCAAGTAAGAGGTAATTACTCCTGGACGACAATCAGTGAGGCTTTAGAACCTGTAGACAATAACCATTTGTTGGAGTAGATCAGTTTTCCCTTATCGTCATATACATCTACCTGGGCGGTGTTCGGTCCTGAAGACCCCTGGTTCAAGGCCTCAAAATCTAACCGGTTAAACCCCTTATCCAGGTTTAGATTAATTCCTTTAAAACTTCCGGTCAGTAATATGTTTGGTTCCACTACATGGCCATTCGCGTATACTTTTACACGGTCTCCGTCTACGTATTCGTGATCTCTGCAAACTACACCGATGAACTTGGAACTTGTTTTAACATCTCCGAGGTACATATCCCCGAAGTGTTTGTTGGCATTGGATTTATCTCTTTCACCGATCTTTGTATCCAGTTTAAGATCATGCCCGGCCTGTTTCAATTCTTCATCAGGAAGCATTTTTACCACTCTCTCACTTTCCTTGAAGTCGGTATTTATCTCTTCTTTGAATGTGGATGGAAGTCTTAAGGAGGTATTACTTTCAGGATTACTCTTAATGTCCAGTGATTTGCTCGCTTCAATATTCAATTCCTGGGTCTGTGGCAAGTCTGTTTGCCCAAATCCAATAAAGCAAATCAATAGCGCTGCGATAAGAATAATATTCCGATTCATAGCTAAAATACTGGACTATAAAGTTAGCAAATACCTTGCCATAGGCTTATAATTTGCTGTTAAATTCGATAAAAGAGTCGTTGAAAGGTGAAATAAACGGCAATCCCTTGATATTATAGCCTTATGTTAGCTATCTGGGTCATTTGGAGTTTCCCAGTATTGAGGTCTCGCATCTTCACCTCGCTGATGCCAGTAATCAGGAGTAACTTTGCGGCCATCAAATGTTTTTAATCTTCGTTGGTATACCCAGATTGTAGGGTTAAACACCATATCGGTAACAGCCACAGTAAATAACTGAGGATCGTCCTCAGTCTTTCTTTTTTCTTCTTCGATCAATACTTCAAAGCCGTTGTGTTCAAGTAGTCTTTTCAAAAATTCTGCACGCTGCTCTGTCACCTGTTTTTCTACGAATGTGACCCGTGTTTCGTCTATACTACCAAATAGATGTTTACCGCCTAATCCCATTTATTTAATTCATTAGGTTGATACTTAATTCGTAAATATAATCATATACCGGACTGTAAATACCAAGTACCAATATGCCTATTACGGTTATAGCCAGTCCCATTCTCATATATAGGTTGTTTTTAAAGAATGGAATTGGGTTTTCACTTTTTCGTAAGAACATAGCCCTTATTACCAACAGGTAGTAGTAAAGTGAAATAGTAACGTTCACCACTGCTATAAAGACCAGTACATAGAAGCCCTCACTGGCGGCTGCGGTAAAAAGGAAAAACTTTCCAAAGAATCCGGCAACAGGGGGTATACCGGCAAGCGAAAATAAAGCTAACATCATCACCAGGCTCAAATTGGGATTGGACCTGTACAATCCTTCATAATCGTCCATATTCTCTTTTCCGGTATGGTTCGATATGGCCTGCACCACACCAAAAGCCGCCAAATTGGAGAAGACGTATATAAGGACAAAATATACCACTGTAGCCATCCCCAGCGAAGTTCCCGATATAATACCCATCAAGATAAAACCGGCCTGCGCTATGGACGAGAATGCCAGGAAACGCTTCATATTTCTTTGCCTCAATGCAAAGAGATTTCCGGTGAACATGGTGGCTACAGCCAGGACGTAGACCACGTTTTGCCAAACGTCTATCAGAGATCTTAAAACCGTGAATAGAAGAATGGCCAGAATAAATACTGCGGCACCTTTTGAGATCACCGATAGATACGAAGCAATACTAATTGGTGCACCTTCATAAACATCAGCTGTCCAGAAGTGAAATGGCACGAGAGAAATCTTAAAAGCCAGCCCGGCAAAGAAAAGGACGATACCCAATAGTGCCAGATTGCTTCCTTCTAACAAAGTACTCAGCTCTGTAAAATATATTGTACCCGAAGTTGCATAGATTAATGATATTCCGAATAGGGATATACCAGAGGCGAGTGCCGAAGAAAGAATAAGTTTAATACCGGATTCGCTCGAGGCATGCTTACCGACTTCGTAGGCGGCTAAAGCTGCCACGGGTAGTGTAGAAAGTTCCAGTCCCAGGTAGAACATAAGGAAATCTCCGGAAGAGATCAAGAAGTACATTCCAAGTAGTGATGAAAACAACAGTACAAAAAATTCAGAACCCTTTTTTTCCTCAACGAGGTTTTTGCGTATCCAGTCGGCAGATTGAAGTAAAACAATTAGGACCCCCAAATTAAGAATGTTCTTAAACAGGTGAATAATACCACTGGTTTGGAACATACCACCAAATAAACTACCCGAATCCAGCGGTAAAAAGCCTACGATGCTATGGATTGCAAATAAGAAAATACTCAGATGAATAATACCTTCTTTCTTTTTTCTGGGCAGTATTATTTCGGCTAAAAGGATAGCCAGTGTTATTATCAACAACAACACTTCATGCCTCATTATTAAAAAACTATTCCAGTTCATATACTAACCATTAGGTCCTTATCATAGAACACCTTGAATAAAGGGATTTAAACTCTCAAAAATTAATTCACTCAGCCACAAAGGCGCTACGCCTATGCCAATGATTGGCAATAATAGCAGAAGAATTCCAAGTCTTTCGAACCAGGTTACTTTTGGAAATCCCATATAGGTTTCATCTCTCACAGGCCCCATAAGCATAATCCCAACAACTCTTAGGATATATACCGCCGTAACCACAATGGCCGAGACAGATACTATGGTCGCGATCCTGTAGTAGATGTTCTCGTGTTCAAATGCCCCGACAAATATGTTCATCTCCGCCACAAAACCACTAAATCCTGGTAAGCCTAGCGAGGCCAGACCTGCAATGACATAAGTAGCTGAAATCATAGGTATGACCTTGAGTAGTCCACCCATTTTTCTCACATCGCGTGTATGGGTTCTTTCGTAGATCATCCCGATCAGAGCAAAGAAAAGGGCTGTCATGAATCCATGGGACAGAGATTGGATAATAGCTCCATTCCATGCTGTCTTGTTGAACATCAGCAGGGCGAATAAGACTAAACCCAGGTGACTCACTGAGGAATAGGCATTGATGTATTTGAGATCCTTTTGTTGAATAGCGGCGAAAGCACCATATATGACACCAAAAGCAGCCAACACAATGAAGATCCATGACCAGTCGATTGCACCTTCGGGTAGGACATAAAGTGCTACTCTGAAAACACCATACGCCCCCAGTTTCATTAATACGCCTGCGTGTAGCATGGAAACTGCTGTTGGCGCCGAGGCATGGCCGTCAGGAGACCAGGTATGAAATGGGAATAGCGCTCCGATTACAGCAAATCCTATAAATGTCAACGGGAAAAATATCTTTTGTGCCTCATAGGGAATTTGTGCTGCAGCTAGTTTGAGAATATCAAAAGTGAGTTCCCCTCCATTCGCATCTGAATTGAAATATATGCCTAGAATACCCACTAATAGAACAGCTGAAGCACCCATAAGCATCAATGTGAGCTTCATGGCTGAGAATTCTTTCCTGCCAGAGCCCCATATACCGATAAGCAGGTACATCGGGATCACAGCCAGCTCAAAGAAAACGAACATCATAAAGAGATCGAGGCTTATAAAAAAACCATAGACACCCGTAGCCAGTATTATCAGAGATATAAAAAACTCCTTGGGCAAATCATCTATCTTCCACGATATGAAAACACCAGCCAATACAACAATGGCCGTTAACAGCAGCAGGGTCACGGATATCCCATCAACACCAATGTTATAATGGATATTAAAGGGTTCAAACCACACCAGGTCCCTGGTGAAAAGCATGATGGCATCATTAACAGCACGTTCACTGATGTAGGCGAACACGAGGTTGATTGCCATACCGAACTGAACGAGGCTTCCTGTTAGGGCGACCAACCTCGCTTGATTTAAATTTCTGGTAAAAATCAAACCCGTTACGGTGAGTAAAGGCACTAAAAGAAAAAGGCTTAGTATATCCATAAGTTAGGTTTAATTAATCCAGAAATAGACAAATACAATTACTATCGTAAGTATACCAGCAACAAAAGCCATAGCGTAATCCTGTACTTTCCCTGATTGCATACCCTTGATCTTTTCAGAACTTTTGACAGTTGTATTGCCAATGCCTACCATAGTACCATCAACGTAGTTTCTATCAAATTTAGCAGCTGGTTCCGCGACTCTCTTGAACAAAATCTTCCTGGCTACAAAAAGGTAGATTTCATCTATATAGAATTTGTGATAAGCCCAGGTATAAGCTTTACCCATACTCTGCGAAAATTTTTCTGGAAGCTCGTTTTCCTTTTTGTAAAATAACCATGCCAGGCCAATGCCGGCTATTCCAACAGCCACGGCTATGGCTGCCAGTGGGTAATTGATATGTGCAGTAAATGGCACCCGATCTGCAGTTACGAACTGGCTGAAAGGAACAAACCCACCTAGAGCACTGAAAATTGCCAGTACAATTAAAGGAAATGTCATTGAAGAAGGTGATTCGTGTGGCCTTTCTGCATACTCCGGGTCTCTACTCCAGAAAATTCCAAAATAGATGCGGAACATATATAGTGCTGTAATTCCAGCTACCAGTACTCCGATAACATAGAGGAATGTATCCTTCTCGTATACGGCCACAAGGATCTCATCTTTACTCCAGAATCCGGCAAAAGGCGGTATACCCGCAATAGCAAGAGCAGCAATAAGGAATGTAATATGTGTAATAGGCATATACTTCCTCAGACCGCCCATGTCTTTAAGATAATTGCTATGTACGGCATGGATAACAGATCCGGCACACAGGAATAACAAAGCCTTGAACATGGCATGCGTAAACAAGTGAAACAAAGATGCCATATAGCCAAGTCCGTTTTCTCCATCGTAACCTGAAACACCTAAGGCCAACATCATGTAGGCCAATTGAGACATGGTGGAATAGGCCAATACCCGTTTTATATCATTTTGAGTGAGTGCAATAATCGCAGCAAACAGGGCGGAAAAGGCACCGACAAATGCTACAACTTCTAATATGATACCTTCTTCCACAAAGTAATACATTGGGAAAAGGCGGGCTACCAGATAAATACCAGCCACCACCATAGTGGCTGCGTGAATAAGTGCAGAAACCGGGGTAGGACCTTCCATGGCATCGGGCAACCAGATATGTAAGGGAAACATAGCAGATTTTCCCGCACCTCCTATGAATATCAGCAGTAAACCCCAACTTAGGACAGACAGGCCCATAAAGGATACCGAAGCCCAATTGAGAATAGGACTACCCTGAGGATCGGTTAGCAATTGAAAATCATATGTCCCTGTGTAGAAGCCAATAATAAGGATACCGATCAAGAATCCAAGATCTGCAAACCTCGTCACAATAAATGCTTTTTTTGCAGCTGAAACCGCGCTGGGTTTGGTATAGTAGTAACCTATTAACAGATAGGAAGAAACTCCCACTAATTCCCAAAAGATATAGATCTGGAAAAGGTTGGTTGCCAATACCAGACCATACATAGAAAAGGTGAATAAAGAGAGAAATGAAAAGAACTTTGTATATCCTTCATCACCTTTCATATAGCCTCTGCTATATATATGAACCATCAACGAGACAACGGAAACTACTATAAGCATCATTACAGAGATCGCATCTACCAATACCCCCATATCAATACGAAGGTTCTCAGTGAAGTTCATCCAAACTGTACTGTAAACGAATGTATCAAAGCCATCTCCTGTATCCCCGAATACAAAGAAATAATCATAGGCAGTCTTGAAAGAAAGTAAAGAAGAAATCAGCAACCCTAATACACCTATATACCCGGAAACGCGTGGCTTAATTCTCTTGTAGAAGATCCCGAGTATTAAAAATACGGCTAGTGGAATTAGCGGAATGAGTATTACATTGGTATAATTCATATTTCTCTATGTTCAGTATTTCAAAGTCTCCACATCCTTCACCTCAACAGAGCTGATCTGCCTGTAGAGATTAATAATAATGGCAACAGCCAAAGCAGTCTCCGCAGCAGCTACTGCGATAATAAAAATGGCAAATACGGCACCTTGAAGTACATCTGGGAACAAGTATTTATTGATCACTACAAAATTTACTGCCGATGCATTGAACAACAGTTCAATTGATATTAAAATTGAGATTAGATTCTTTCGAGTGATAAATCCGTAGATCCCGATAAAAAATAGAATGGTGGTTACAGTTAATATTTCATGGAGACTTACCCCTGGTATCATATTGGTTAGTTGTTTTTATCTAATAGTTTTTTCCCTTTTGCAATTACAATAGCTCCGATCATAGCTGCCAGCAGTAGTACACTTATCACTTCAAAAGGCAGGATGAATCCGCCGTCACCATAGCTTAGAAGCCGCTCACCAATTTCAGCCGTTGTAATTGTATCTTGATTTTGAGTCAGACTGAATTCGAAACCATATATGGTATATAGAAAAAGACCAATTCCTAAAAGGCAAAGGATTGCTGTGGCAATTCTCTTCGAAATGGAAGCCATTTCGAGTCTCATTTCTATATGATGTACAAGAAGAACAGAGAAGATGATCAGTACTATTATACCACCGGCGTACACTGTAAGTTGAATAGCAGCCAGGAGATTGTAGTCAATCAGAAAAAAGACTCCTGCTATGCTGATCAGAACAAATGCCAGGTAGATGACCGATCGAAGCATTTTACGGCTGCTGACCGATGCCACTGCAAAAAAGATAATCGTAAAAGCTAGAACATAGAATATTATTCTTTCCATATATTAATCTTCTACACCGGGTCTTAATTTAGATCCAGGTCTGTTTAGTACTCTGGTAAGTTGTGTTCTGTCATAGACTGAGTTTTCAAAATTCTGTCCCCAAATAATTGCGTCAGTCGGACAAACATCGATACACAATCCACACATAGTACAAAGACTCAAATGGTAGACGAACTTGTCTATTTTTTTCTTTTTCTTACCTGAATACTCATCAATACCGCGATCCCAAATTATTTCAATGGATCCGTTCGGACAGGCTATTTCGCATTTCTGACAACCAGTACAGGTATGCTCGTTGTTCTCATCATGTGGCATGATAACTTCACCGCGGAACCTGTCGAACATCTGCAATGTATCGCGGTTATCCGGATACTGTTGGGTAATGGCACCTTGCCTTGAATTCAGGAAGTATTTGCCTGTAACACTCATACCTTTCAGAAGTGTTTTTATGCCCTTGAATATATCTCCGAAATAACTCATGTCTTAAAATGTTATGGTTAAGTTCAGCCATACAATTATGGCCATTAACACTATGTTCATAAGGTTGATCGGCAACAAATATTTCCATTCCAGAGTGAGCAATTGATCTATTCTAAGTCTCGGGAAGGTCCATCTGAACCACATCATCAGGAAGATCAGGAGGAATGTCTTTAACAGGAACCAGAAGACTCCTAACCAGGGGATACTGTCTGTAATTCCGAAAGGAGAAAGCCAGGCACCGAAGAAAACGGTTGTTGCGATGGCGCAAATTATGAACATATTTATGAATTCGGCCAGGAAAAAATAGGCGAATTTCATTCCGGAATACTCGGTGTGGAATCCGGCTCCAAGCTCGGATTCGGCCTCTACCATATCGAAAGGGGCTCTGTTGGTTTCCGCAGTGCCTGAAATTATGAAGATCATAAAAGCAATAATCGCCGGGATATGACCCTGAACGATAAGCCAGCCACTTTTTTGTGCCTCCACGATAGCCGAAAGCTGTAAACTTCCGGTAAGTAAGATCATTGTCAACAGAGACAACCCTACCGATAGCTCATAACTGATGGTTTGCACTCCACTTCTCATAGCACCGATCAGAGCGTATTTGTTATTACTACCCCAGCCTCCTAATAAGATGCCAATGACACCAATTGAAGAGATTGCAATTAAGAAGAAAATACCGATGTTGATATCAAATGCTTGAAATCCCTGGGTAAAGGGAAATACGCTGAGGGCCATAAGAGATGATATGATAACAAAATAAGGTGCCAGATTATACAGAAATGTATCTGCCCTTGTAGTACCGGTAAGCTCTTTTGAGAGTAATTTCAAGGCATCAGCCATGGTCTGCAATAGTCCCTGGAAGCCCACCCTGTTCGGCCCTATTCTCAATTGGAACCAGGCTGCGATCCTGCGTTCGAGTAAAACCAGAAAAAGACCGGCAATTGAAAATATTCCCAGATATATCAGAGCGATAACCGTCATGGTGGATATATAAGCAGCTGTTTCTGGCATGACGCCAATTAATAGGTCGTAAATACTCTCTGTGATGCCGAGCGCGATGCCCATGATTTTTGTTTATTGTTCGTTGTTAGTTTGTCGTTGTTCGTTGTTCGTTGTTGGTTGTTCGTTGTTGGTAGTTCGCTGACAGTTATTATGTTACCATGATTATCAACCATCAACCATCAACCATCAACCAAAAACCATTAACCATCAACGATATACCATCAACCAATTCTCACCTATCAATATCCGGGATAACCAGATCCAAAGTGGCCATTGTAGCCACTAAATCGCCAATTTTACCGCCCACCGCTATATGATTGAGCAACGATAAATTTGAAAAACCAGGTGATCTGAATTTGAGTCGATACGGGCTTTTTGTACCCGTACTAATAATATATACACCAAACTCACCTCTGGCTGTCTCTACTTTCTGGTAGAACTCGCCCTTTGGTAGTTTTATAACTGCTTTGGTGGGTACTCTGTGATCTCCTTCTGGAATATTGTCGATCAGTTGTTCGACAATTGATAGTGATTCCCACATTTCCTGGATACGCACACTGTATCGCGCAAATGTATCTCCTTCCGTCCTCAAAGCTTCCTTAAAATTCACCTGATCCAGGGCGCTGTAAGGCTGATATTTCCTGACATCACAAGAGTATCCTGACCCTCTGGCAACCGGTCCGGAAGCACCGAATGAAATAGCGTCTTCCCTGGAGAGAATTCCAACACCCTTGGTACGCTTTTGGAAAATTACATTCCCGGTAAGCAGCCGGTCGTATTCTGGTATTTTGGTTTTGAAATGAGTAATGAATTTTTTGACTCTTGGAACGAAATTGGGGTGTATATCAAACATAAGTCCACCGGGAACATTATAGTTCATGGTTAAGCGGGCTCCACAGGTCTCTTCAAAAATATCATTCAGCATCTCTCGGTCCCTGAATCCGTAGAAATATGTAGTCAATGCACCTACATCCATACCCATCACGCCCCACCATAGGCAGTGTGACGAGATTCGGGTGAGTTCACCGATAATCGTGCGTATTACCTTTACTCTTTCTGGTATTTCAATCTCCAGAGCCTTCTCAACACAAAGACAAACGGCTTCATTGTTGATGTTGGCCGAGAGATAGTCCATCCGGTCCGTCAGGTGCACGATCTGCTGATAACTATCTCGCTCGCACATCTTCTCGATAGAGCGGTGGATATATCCAAGATCCGGCTCAACTTTCTTAATGATCTCGCCATCAATGGTAAGCAGCAAACGCAATACTCCATGGGTAGCAGGGTGCTGAGGACCCATGTTTATGAAGTATTCCTCTGATTTAAAATTGCTATTTACCGTTTGCGTATCCATTAAATCTATTTGATGATCATATTTATTTCATCCTGATAGTCTTTTCTCAAAGGGAATCCTACCCACTCTTCGGTTAGAAAAAGGCGTTTAAGATTGGGATGATTCAGGAATTCTATTCCAAAAAAATCAAAGACTTCTCTTTCATGGAATTCTGCAGTATACCAGATATCGCTCACTGAACTGAAAGTTGGTTTCTCTCTGTCTTCAGTTTTCACCCTGACCACAACGCGATGTCGAAACTCGGTGGATTCCAGGTGGTATATCACACCAAGACTTTCTTCCCAATCAACACCTGACAGGCAGAATAGATAATCGAACTTGGTGCTCTCATCACTTTTCAGTTTTGACATCAGGGTATGAAGATCCTGGGGTAAAACTTCGATATTCAGGAATTCAGAGCCTTCTTCCCAAAATACCAGGTCGGGAATCCAAGATGAGATCAGTTGTTGTAGAGATTCGTTAGTCATTATTTTTCGTATATACCCTCATCGAACCCCTCGATAGGATTCTTTTTATTTTTTCTGTTTTCCTGTCTGATCTTATCCTGAAGCATAAGCATGCCTTCCAATAGTGCCTCCGGCCTTGGAGGGCATCCGGGCACATAGACATCGACAGGAATTACATGATCTGCTCCTTTAACTACAGAATATGTGTTGTAGAAGAACGGGCCGCCTGATATAGCACATGCACCCATGGCGATCACATATCGGGGTTCTGCCATCTGTTCGTACAATCGTCTCAAGACAGGCGCCATTTTATTCACAATGG
>JAAUXZ010032973.1_pt1 | contig 19860 bp, 34 predicted proteins | sample 7278131 | NCBI WGS metagenome assembly JAAUXZ01 (sample SAMN14350119, study PRJNA611818) | marine sediment metagenome | isolation source: surface marine sediment (3m) | place: French Polynesia: Moorea | collected 2018-08 | reverse complement strand
GGCCGCCAGGTCCCAAGCGCGCATCTTGGCGGGCGCCGCGGTCTCGTGCTCTATTACTGGGAACCATGCTATTTTGAAATAGTCTCCTGCGACAGCGCGCACGTCCCAATTGCCACCGCCCAGGCGCTTTCGCTCGACCTCTGGCAGCGAGTCAAGGATCGCGCGGTACTCTGGATCTGTCGCATTTAGGATCGCGTTGTCTGACAGGCGCGAGCGTATGAATGTCAACGATCTGGCGCGCGCCAATGGGGCGCCAGCGAGCTTGGCGGCCTCGTCCTTTGTGTCGGCCCAAACCAGGTCGCGCCCGGCCCGCACAAACCAACGCAGCTTGCCGTCGCGCTCGGGCAATGGATAGCCGTCGGGCCCGATCCACCATCCGATCAACTGGCGCACGAACGAGTCAGGATCGGGGTTACACGTGGCCCGTATGGCCGGGCGCACGCCCGAGGTCGAGCGGTTGCGGCTTTGCAAATACCAAAACTGCGGCTCGCCTAGATGCGTAACCTCGTCAAAGCCGATGCGCGCGTATTGCTTCCCTTGGTGCTTGTGCACGTCGGCCTCGTGTTGGAGCCCAGCGAATTGGATGATCGCGTCTCGCCCGGCCCTGGCTGTGGGGAACCGCCATTGCATCGCCGACTTGTTGAGCCGACCGCCCAGCGCCGGATAGATCGCGCCGCTCTCTTCGAGCAGCCCGCCAGCGCCGCGGATCTGCTCAAGCTCGCGACGGAATACCACGGCCGAATATCCTGGCGTCGCAATATGGCGCGCAGCCCAAAGCAACAGGCCGAAAGACTTGCCACCGCCGGCCTCGCCGCCAAAGAGCACGATCTGCGCCGGGCTAGACAGCATGGCCTCCTGTGGCCCGCGCTGTGGCAGCAACGCCCGGCGGCCGCACTTGGTGCATTCAAAAAACGGCAGATCGGTCGCGGTAAGCCCGCCGCAGATCGGACAAGCAGGGCTCGGGATCACAGCGCCAGCCTGGGTTTGCGGCGTGAGCTCACAAGCTCGGGCACAACAGACCGCGCAATTCCAAGCAGCGCGTCGGCAAATTCCTGCGGCGTTTGGCTTGCCTCTCGGGCGTTCAGCCGCGGCCGCTTTGCGCCGCGCGTGTTGTTTCCGCACCAAGAGACCCAGTGAGTTGATTGCCAGTCGGCCACCGCGCCCCAACGCATCTCGGGCGGCCGCACGCCGTACGCATAGAGCCACGTGGCTTTCTTTGCCTTGTGTCCATAACGCGACTGTTCAACGCGACACGCCCAGCCGCCACACAAGCCACGCTGCCAGCCCCCATCGCGTGGCGGCTGCGGTAGCCCATACGCCGGCCAGGCGGCCGAGTACGTGGGGTGCTCAAGCACGCCGCCATATGTGCGCACCGCGTTTAAGGCGGCCTCAAAGCAACCGCCGTCGTCGCCGCGCTTGTGGCCCCAACGCGCCTCGACCAGCCCGGCCAGGCGACACCATCGCGAGCAGGGCGGGTGGGCCACAACAGGGTGCGGCCCGGCATACAGGCGGGCGTCGCGCGCCTCATCCCACGGATCAATCCCGGGCGTGTCCCAATACGGGCCAGAGCGCGCGACAAACAGGGCTGCGACCGTTTGAGTCACGCTTCGCCTTGGGCTCGACCCTCGGCCGCGGCCACAGCGACAGCATGGGTCGCCCACAGCATCGATTGTTCGGCGTTGGTCATGGCAATGGCCTTGGGGCGCCCTGCCGGCAACACGCGGTCAAGCTCAAGCATGAAATCGCGGTATCCGCGCTGGACTTCGGCGATCAGGGCTGCAACCTCTTTTCCGTCAGTCATTGGATTCTTTCGTCAAGTGGGTTGGTTGGGTAGGCGACAACGATCGCCTGGTTGCCTGAGCGCTGGCCCAGGTCTGCGTTGAACGCGCCGATGATCTTGCCAAGCAACTCGAGCGCGCGCAGGGCTGCGCCGAGATTGCGGCGCGTACCGATCTCGGTCCCGTCCATCGAATACATTGGCTCGCCCTCGATCGCTAGGCGCTGGACTTCGCGAAGGCCGGTAATGACCTCCTGGATCGTCACATCGCAGATATCAGCGGCGTCGCGCCTAAGCTGCTCAACCCGTCGCCTTACCTCGACCTCGTTGGCCAGGCGGTGGGCTGCGCGGCTTTTCTTGCTGTAGCCCGCCGAGTGATAGGCCTCAAGCACTGGCTCACCCTGGGCCAGCAACCGCGCGAACCGCTCGCGCTTTGGATTCGCTAGCTCAAGCTCGTTCACTTGCGGTGCCTATCGGCGTTTGGGCATGTCACAAAATGCGACCTGTATCGTGGCGACCCATGTTTCAGGTTGGCGCGCACTTCGAGGTCGGCAGACTGAACGTGCGCCGCGGTCAGCGGCTCACCCTTGGCAGCGGGCAAAAGCACAAACTCGCCGGTCTCGATTGGCAGCGCGTCAACGGGCATCCGTTTCCCGCTCGTTGTTCTCGTCCAGATAATTCGGGCGCCGCACGATCGGCACGTCGCTATGCGTTCTCTCATCCCTGGTAATCCAATCTCTGCCCGACCTCGAATCCAACGGCTTGCCGTCAATACCCACTATCCAATCCCTAAGCGGTATACTGAATAGCTCTTCAATCAGGGCGGCTTGAAAGATCGTCGGGTTTTGGTGACCACCACAAATATTGTAAAGCGTGCTCGGGCTCATCTTTAGCGACTTTGCGGCGTGCGATTTTTTCAGCTTGCGCAACCGCGCGCGTAGCTTGGTTCTCCCACGTGACGGAAAAGACGCCATGCCCGAATGTGCCACACTTCCGGCCGAGTCACAACGAGGTTGAGAGTTTTGTCATTGACGTTGAGACTTTAGCCCTGATAAACCGGGCGCATGCCCGAAAAAACAGGGCGCATGCCCGACAATCCCGGGCCCGAAAACGGGCGAGAATCACATTGGGCCAGGCTCAACATGACCCTGCCGAGGCCGGTTGTCGTGTGGCTAAGGCAGTACGCGCATAAGCGCGGCGTAAGCGTGGCCACCGCTATCGATCAACTGTGCGGCGACTGGCTCGGCCAAGGGCTGGACTGGAGAGCCGCGGAACTGACCTTGCGAGTGAGTCACGAAACCATGGCCCGCGTCGAGGCACTGGCCGCTGAGCACGGCAAGCCCAAGGCGGCGGTTGTTCGGGCGGCCCTAACCGCGGCGCACGCCGCACACAAGGGGGACTAATGTCCAAACTTGAGTCGCACCTAAAGGGCGCCCGCATGGCATCGCGCGCGGTTGCCGAGATCCTGGCGCATGACATCGGCGGCAGCGCGGGCGATCGCAGCGCAGAAAAAGACGCCGAGTTATTGGCGCAATTGGCGGTCTCAGCGGCCGAGCTATACCGCGATCTGTCAGAGGCGCACGCTATTATGCTAGCTCGCACGGGGCGCAGCTTTCCGGTCCTGTGTGAGTGTGGCCGGATCCACCACCAACAGGGGGCACTATGACAATCGGACCAATTCACGCTAGCAAGGTCGATCTATTCCTGGCCTGTAACCAAAGCCTGCGCGGCGACCTGGCAACCGAGCCAGACTTCGCCGAGGCCGCAACCGCCATGGGCACCGCTGTGCACGCTGTGCTTGAGCAATGGATCATGCATCACAAGCACGCCGTGCTCGAGCAGTGGGGCATGCATCACAAGCCAAGCGGCCCGACTCGCATGATCGGCGACATCGCGCCGCGCGTGGCCGAAGGCCATGGCGTTGATCTGGCCGAGCTTGAGTCGCTTTGCCAGCGCACGCTAAACGCCTGCGCCCATATCCGCGAGCCGCTCTGGGGCGCCCGCCACGCCGAGCTAAGAGCAGAGGCGCGTATCAAAACGAAACTCGTCTCGGCCCGACTAGACCACCTGCGAATCGGCTGGGGCCACGATCGCGACGGCAACCGAACCGGCCCGTTTTCGATCGCGGTGCTCGATTGGAAAACAGGGCGCGAGCTACGGGCAAAGCCCGGCCAGCTCTATGCGTACGCATCGGCTGCTTGCGTTGCCGCTGGCGGATTCCCGTCGCAGGGCTGGGTCTACACGGGCGAGATCTGGTGCCGCCATGACCAGGTGATCCAGCGCAAGATCACGGCCGAGCGGCTCGCCGCGTTTGAAGACAAGCTCAAGCGCGCGCTCGATCGGCCCAGCGACACCTACAAGCCCGGCGCACACTGCGGCTTTTGCCCAAGGGCCGACACATGCGAGGCGCGCGTTGCTCGGCTCAAGTCGACGGCCGACGCGCTCGGCGGGCTGCCGGCGTTGCCTGATGCCAAAACGATCGCGCCCGCCGACCTGGCCAGGCTCTATGACAAGGCCCAAGACCTGGGCCGATTGCTCGACCAATATTATAAGATACTCAACGCGGCGATTGAACAACACGGGCCGATTGACGTTGGCGACGGGTCACGGCTCGAGCTTCGCGAAATGACCAAGACCGAGATCGACGCCAAGGCAGCGTGGCGGCACCTACGCCAAGCAGGCCTGAGCGACGAGGAGATCAACGACGTGCTGTCGGTGGCCAAGGGCAAGCTCGAGCGAGCGGTCAAGGCCAAGCATCCACGCGGCAAAAAAGAGTCTGCCTGGTCTGAGCTATTCGGCGTGCTCCGCGCCGCTGACGCAATCCGAGAGTCGAGCTACCGCAAGCGTGAAAGGATCCACGCATGAGAGTCGAAATCAACGCAGACGTGGTATCAAACGCAGTCGCCGAGGCGCTAAAAGACGGCGCCTTTAGCGCCGAGATCCAAGATCAGCTCAGGCCGCTGGTTTCGGCCATGGTCAAGGCGATCACCACCACCGTCATCCGGCAAATGGCCGCCTTCCAGCTCGAGCAGGCTGGCGTGCGCACATACGAAGACGGCTATGCGGAAAGGCTTGAGGCCGCAATCGAAAGACTGAGTCAGTAATGCAGCTTGACGAATGCTTTTACGTCATGCGCAAGCGGACCTTAGCTCACCGTCAGGAGTTCGACGTTGCGTTTAAGATCTGGGCTCAGCATGGCTCCTATGGCGCCACGCGGTTTATGAAACAATACGGGCTCGTGAGCGAACAGCGCCCGCGTTGGCCGGCCTCGCTTATAGAAGCATTCAATCGGGATCTGGCCCTATCGCGATGATCTGCCGATGGCTCAAAAGGCGACGCGACGCGTGGCGCTATGGCTGCGACTGGCACAAGTGCAAGGGGCGCGACGGCGTTGTGTTTTACTACTGTTCACGCTGCGGTCGGCTCGCCGCCGTTAAACCGGATCCGCGCGCAAACCCTTGTCCCGCCTTGTCAGAATGATATGCGGGGCGCAGGAGATTACATGACCAACAATCAATTGACCAAACGACAACAAGCCCAGGCTGCGCCCATTGTGGCGGTGGCCGAATTCATCGAGCGCAAGCGCGAGGAGATCGCCAAGGTCGCCGACGATCCCGAGGGCGTGATCAAGGGCGCCCTGCTTTATGTGCAAAGCAAGGTTGACCTGCTCGGCAAGTGCACACCTGCCAGTGTGTATCATTCTGTGATCCAGGCCGCCCAGCTGGGATTGCGGTTTGAGCTGAGCGAGGCCGACATGGTTCCGTTTCGAAACAAGCAGGCTGGCACCAGCGAAGCGACGCTTATGGTTGGCTACCGCGGCTGGGCCAAGATAGCTCGGCGCACGCCGGGTATCGATGTGATTCACGCGTCGGTTGTCTACAGCAACGATCTGTTTGAGGCCTGGGAATTGCCACCCAAGCTAGAGCACAAGCGCGCCTTTGGCGAGCGCGGCGACCTTGTGTGTTCCGTCGCAGCCGCATACCGCCAGGGCCCACACGGGCTCGAGCTTGTCGACTATGCGATAATGGACAAAACCGATCTGCAAAAGGCCAAGCGCCTGGCAGACGCGCGTAGGCCCAGTGCGGCTTGGCGCGACTGGTACGATCGGATGGCTGAGAAAAGCGCCATCAAGCGGCTGTGCCAGCGCCTGCCACGCACGCCGGCTGTGCGTCAGTTGGAGCAAATCGAGTCACACTCGCAGCAGGTTGAGATCGAGTCCCGCACCGCCGACAAGGGTGGCGGCGAAAGCGTACTACACACTGGCAAACGCCCGCCAGCGCTGGCCGAGCCCGTGAGCTCACGAGAGCCCGGCCCAGACAAGGCCGCAGCGATCGACGCCGAGCTTGACGACAACGACCGCGGGATCGGGCTGAGCCTGAGCAAGGCGATCAACGATCTGGCTAAAGGGCGCAAGGCGGATCTCGTCGACCAGTGCGAGCGGCTTGGGCTCGAGACAAAGGGAAGCAAGTCAGCGCTGGCCGAGCGGATCATAATGCACAACCGCGAAGCGTTCGAAGCGCTCGAAACCGAGGGCGAGCCCGCCGTAAATTCCAAAGACAATCCCAATTCCAACCAACAGGACCAACAGACTGCGGCAACAACCCCGGCCCAGCCAACGGGCTCGCCCGATCCTATTGTGTCGCAGCCTGATCCAGATCCGCAAGTCAGGCGCTCTGAATTCGAGGTTGAGCCCCCAACGCCTGCGGCTGAGCCAACCGAAGGCCAGAGTAGCTTTGGCGACTGGGGCGTGTCGTGAGCCGCCACAGAACCGCGCGCGACCTGCTCGGCTGCGCCATAACCCTGACGCTGTGCGCCCTTTTGGCGGGGATGGCCCTGCTAGGCTCAGGTTGCGCTGGGCCGCAAATGGCGTACGTCTGCTATCAAGACCAAACCAAGCCGAGCAAACCCTTGGCGTGCGTGCTTTTGCGCGACCCAAGGCCGTTTGACCTAGTGTGCTCGTGCCAAGACGATCACGCCGAGCTTGAGATCTCACACAGGAGGTAACCGATGGACGACAGAGAAATAGTCGCTGAGCTTATTGACGCGCTAGAATGGTACGCGTGCCGCGATCATTGGCACCAGCCGCATCCTGGCGGGCTGGACCTGGTTCTTTCTGTTCGATTCCTGGGCGGCGATGAGAAGCACGTTGGACATGGGTGGGAACGGGCAGAGCTTGTCCTTGCAAAGTTGCGCCAGGAATAAGCCTGGCCTAGGCGGGCCTTCGGCTGAGGTTGCCCGTCGCACGCGCGCCCAGTGAGCTAGCTTGACGCTGGGCGCGCGTTGTCTCGCGCCGGCAATTCGGCCGGCCGCCGTCGCCCGAACAACAATGCAGGGGTCTTGGATTGCGCTGCGCGGGCGGCGGTTTGTGCGTTTGTTCAGTATTGACCGCGCGTGGCAGTCGGTGGCATTCGGTGGCATGGCTAAAATTGCAATGACCGTTTACCTGGATCCAGATCAGCACAAGAAGCTCTCGGCGCTGTCCAAAAAGACATATGTGCCCATGGCGTCTTACGTCCGCCAGGCTCTCCTCGTCTTGCTCGAGCAACACGCTGACACGTTGGCTGAGGCGCTAAGGGACAATGCCGCATGAGCTGGTTTCGTTGCGAATCCGGATTAGCGCACCACCCCAAAATCAAAAAGCTAGCCCGTAGGCTGGGCGTCTCGCTGCCAGAGGCGCGCGGATACATACTCGCGTTGTTTTGCGACACAATGGCCAATCACCCAGACGGTGACCTGTCGACGTGTGACGCCGAGTCAATCGCGATTGCTGCCGACTGGGGTGGTGACGAGGCCGCGTTCGCCAGCGAGCTTGAGGCCGTCGGGTTTTTGGACGCCACCGAAAGCGGTTGGGCGATCCACGACTGGCAAGAATACGCCGAGGGTTACAAAGCCGCAAAAAAACAAAAGCGGTACCGTGATCGAAAGAAGGCGGAAGCGGCGGGCGACGTAACGTTACGTAACGGCGACGTAACGCGTGACGTAACGTTACGTAACGGCGACGTAACGTTACCCATATCAAACGTACGTACGTACCAAACAAACAAACAAACAAACGAAGATCATCAACCCAGGCAATCGGACGAGATCGCGACCGTCGCGGAATTCGAAACCGCGTGCGCTGGGGAGGGATGGTCAATAAGCCTATCGGGCACTGACATTGGCAAGGCCAAGGCGCTGATAGACGCTGGGCCTATCCAAGCCCATGAATGGCGATTAGCGGTAGAGACTGTCAACGGGCGGCGCGTTAAGCGCAAGCCTGCCTATGCCCTCGGCGTCATTGCCGGCGAGCGCAACGCCGAGGCTGAGGCAAGGGCTGGGCCACAGAATGGCCCGACAACCGACGCCCAGGCAGAACAGGACAAAAACTACGCCGAGCTAATGGCGTGGTACGAGGAGGTCAAGAATGGCGGCAATGGAGAAAATACCGCGCCACAAGATACAACAGGCGATTGAAGCGCTGTGGTCTGCATACCCTGGCCGCAGGCCGCCCGGCGGCGACGCCTGGCTGAAAGCACTGGAAACCCAGAACCCAAGCGACTTTATGGCCGCCATGATGTCGGCACACAAGCACCACCCAAACTACCCGCCAACGCTCGGCGAGATCTTACAGCTGGTCTCGCTGGCCAAGCGCAACCGCGAAGCAGAGGCCGCGCGCCTGGGATACCATGAGCAAGAAAAGCAAGCGCAGACGCCGCCGCAGAAATGGGACCAACAGAAACAACGGCGGTTCAACGAGTATTACCGACGCCAAGGCTGTCCTAAAACACCGCAGGCCCAAGCCCAATGGGTTGCTGAAGCGACCGATGATTTTGAGCGGCTGGCCAGAACCCTCACCGTTGATTCGTTCATTCGTAGGCTACACCCCGATGATCCAACTCCAGAAGCTCTTGGGATCCAGCGCGCCAGCGCCCTTGAAAAGCTTGTATCGAAGCGGTTCTAAGATTTGCGCCCTAAGCGCCGCAATTGAGGCACGAGGCATAATGAGTCACGCCCGGGCCAAAGCGGCCCGTGAAACGCCCGTGAAACGCGCCTGCGGCTCTATTACGAGCCCGGGGATTGCCGAGGCCATCGAATGGTTTCGGGAGTCGGGCCACGCGCCGGGTTGCCAATGCCGATCATGTACCACCTTTCGCCCAGCCGCTCGAGCCGCGGCTTTCGCCAGACGCGATTGCCAGGGCTGCGGCTGGTGCCCGACTTGCTGGTATCGCCGGCAGGTGTTGGGCGGTAAACGTTGATTGGCTGGGCGCGACCAAACGCCCAGCCGAGGAGATCTCATGACCTTACCCGGAAAACCCGAATGGGCCAAAATGTTACATCTGACCCTACCATACCCGTCGCCATCCGGTAACCAGACCAAACGTTGGGTCTTCGCCGGTCAAACGTGGCGCCTGTCGAGCGCTCGATCGGAAGTCTCGACCCTTGCTCGATCAGAATGGCGCAGGCTCGGCCGCCCAGGCGTTGAGTGTGCGCAATGGTTTGTTTCCTATCTGCGCTGCGGGCGCCAGCTGCTAGACGCCGACAACCTCGTGGCCGGGCTCAAGCACATCCAAGACGGGCTGATCGCGGCCGGCGTTGTGGCCGACGACAACCCGCGGTGCTTCGAGGCATCACATGAGCAGGTTGTTTCGCGCAATCCAAAAGACTGGCGAACCGTGATCGAGGTCTGGGGGCGCATCAATGCTCACTGAAACCGAGCGCCGCATTAGCGCGGCATACCTGGATCATCGCGAGACCGGTTGGATCGACCAGAGCGCGACTGTGTTTGCCAACACATTCGGCACGTCGGTGCCCTATCTGCTTGAGTGCGCGCGGCGACACTGGCCGGATCGGCTGGCTCAGATTGAGGCGCAGGAGATTGCCGAGAATGGCCGCAAGGGCGGGAAGGGGCGCGGCCTGGTTCACAGGCGCGATCGGCGCAACAAGGCATACAGGCGCAAGACGGAGCGCGGCAGATGGACGAATTGAGACACGAGACATTTGTGGATCTGCGCGAGTGCGTCGACAGGGGGGCGGTCGTGATCAGGTGCACAGACTGCGACTTTCGCTGTGAGCTCACGATGCCAGTCAGTGCTGGCGCGCTTTTGCGGGACGAAGACACATGAGCGAATTGATGCACGGCGACTGGCATGATCACCATCGGGCGCTTGGCCAGTGGGATGCCTTGATCTCCGATCCGCCGTACGGCGAGCGCACGCATGCAAAGCAACGGCACGGGCGGATCGGCGACGACCGCTCTGGTAACAAGGTCAAGTGGTGCTTCAACAACGGGCTTGAATACGACGCGCTGACGCCGGCCGACGTGGAACACATTGTGGCCGAGCTTGAGCCGCGCACGCTGGGCTGGTTTTGCGTCTTTACGTGTAGTGGTCTGTTTGGGGCGTGGCGGGCTGCGCTTGAGGCCGCCGGGCGATATGTGTTTGCGCCGGTTGCTTGCGTTATGCACGGAATGAACGTGCGCCTTGCTGGCGACGGGCCGAGCAATTGGACTGTGTATCTATGTGTGGCACGGCCGCGGACCATGCCGTATTGCAAGTGGGGAACTCTGCCAGGCGCCTATGTCGGCCAGCCGTTTGACGTCAACTCGCAAGACCGCACAAGGCCTGGATCTGTTAAGGGCGCCAAACCCTTGTGGCTTATGCGCGCGGTTATCCGAGACTACACACGCCAGGGCGATAGGGTCTTCGATCCGTTTGCGGGCGGCGGCACAACGTTGCTTGCGTGCGACGAATTGGGACGCAAGGGCTTTGGCTGCGAGATCCGAGGGGAGGCATATCAGGCAGCACAGAAGCGCCTGCGCGCTGGCGTAACGCTTGATATGTTTCCAGGAGAGCCCAAGCATTCACTCGCGCTCACCTTGGTCTCGCGCAGAGAGAACGCCGGCAAGCATGCCGAAGGCGCCGCCGACCAAGAAACCGGCGAGCACAAGTAAGGCAACGAAGCACGGATCCATAGCTCAGATTGAAACGCCGAGCCGCGCCAGGCGCTCCTTTGCGTAGTGCGCCGAGCGGCCGACCAAGGCGGCGTTGACGTTGCGCCGGAAGTCGTCCATCTGCCAAAGGTCGCCAGGGCAGGCGTGCGGCTGGCCAGGCGCTTTCTTGCCGCTGTGCGCGCCGTCGACCTCGCCGTGGCCGAGCACGTGAGACACGCTGAGCTTGAGCGCGAGCACTAGCTCGCTGACGAGATAAACCGCCGACTCCCATTGCGGCACTGTCGGCGAGGCCTCGCGAAAGTCGCCGATCATGGCGACGCCAACGTATGGCAGACTGAAGCGCCGCGCGTGCCAGCCGACCTCGTGAGTCGGCAGGGCTTGCCAGATCACGCCGTCGTGCGATCCGTTGTTGCCATCGCCACCCACCAAAAACGTATAGGGGTTTTGCGAGCCCGTTACCTTGGCCACGGCCGCCCACTGCTTGGCTCGGCCTGTGAACGCGTCGCAAACCGAGACACCATCATAGCCAATGACAACGCCAGTCTTGAGGTCAACGCCAGTCCTGTGGATCATGATCCCGTCGATCTCGGCCGGCCGGTCTTGCTGGCGGCGGTCGCGCACGCGGTCAATAATATTTCGTACTACTCTCACGGGCTAGTCTTCGTCTTGGCCGGGCGGCAGCTGGTTTAGGTCGCCGATCTGCTTAAGTAGCTTGCGCTGAAACTGCTTCCATTTCTGGGCCACGTCGGGCCATTGGGTAACGTCTGCGACAACCTGGATCGCGTTGCTCGGCACAACCGGCGCTGGTCTGAATATGCCGCCCGACTTTGTGCCGTAGGCAATGATCGCCGAGACTGTGTTTCTTTGAAAGTCGACGCGCACGTCAAGCACGCGCGCCTGGTCGATGTCTTCGATCGGCAGGTCGCCGGTCGAGACTGCATCGGTAAATGTCCACTTGGCCATGTGTGATCTCCTAAACGGCCGCGCTGAGGCCTGCGCCCTCAAGCACGTCCAGAATTGCGTTGATTGCGGTGCGCGCCTCAGCGTCGATCGTGGCGCCGCCGCTTGGGTCGCTGATCTTGGCGGGCTGGCTCGCAGGCGGCGTGCCGCCGAAAGCCGCGATCCCGCCGAACACTTGCAGCGCGATGTTTGTACCGCTCGAGCCGATGGTAGCCCGGCTGTCTGCCGTGCTCGCCGCGCTGTATCCAATTGCGACGCCGTTGGTGTGGGTGACGCTTGCCGAGCGGCCGAAGGCGGCGCCGCGCAAACCCGTACACGACGTGGCGTTGCCAACCGCAACGCCTTGGTCGTTGGTGCTGACGCTTGCGCCTGCGCCAATGGCAACAGAGTCGTCGGAGTTGATCGCACCTGCGCCAAAGCCAACCGCAACCGAGTTGGAGCTAAGCACCGAGCTTGACGTTCGCCCGATAGCGACGTTTTGCACAGCCGCGCCGCAGTTTGCGCCGTCGCCGATCCCGATGTTGTCGTCGCCAGATGACTGGGCGAACGCGCCGATGACAATGCTACGCGTGCTGCCTGTGACGCTGTATCCAATTGCGACAGCGCGATCGAAGGCGCCGTTGGCGCTCGAGCCGATCGCGACCGCCTGATCAAAAGACGCCGTGCCCGACACGGCCGCGGCTCCAATTGCAACGCAGTCTTCAAACGCGCTAGCGGTCTGGCCGAGCGCCACGCAATCGTCGCCTGTTGCTGTGGCCGCACGGCCGAAGGCACAGCCATCGGTTGCCGTGGCCTCGGCCCCCTGGCCAACTACCGTCGCGCCGGCCGCGTCAATGTCAACGCTGGCGCCGATCGCAACGACATTGGGCGAGCCCGCGATATTGCCGTTGTGCCCGATCAGGATCGAGTCGTCAGACCCGATGTTGATCAGCGTGTCTTGGCCAATGCAGATCGCGCCCGGGCTCGCGCCGATATCGGCGTTGCCTCCGACCGCGATCCCGCCAGAGCTTTGGTTGGTCTGCGACGTGCCCATGCTGACGGCGTCTGGCGCGCTGATCTGCGTATTGTAGCCGATCGCGGTCGAGTTAACACCTGCGGTAAGGCAGCGCGCGGCATAGCCAAAGGAGGTCGAGTTGATCGCCTGCGCTTGTGCGGTGCCGCCAAGGGCCGACGAACGGTTGGCTGACGCAAGCGCCTGGTAGCCTAGCGCAATCGATCGCAATATCGCGCTGGCGCCCGGGCCCACAGCCATCCCGTTGTCGGTTGCGGCAGCACCGTCGCCAATGGCGATCGCGTTGATCTCTGATCCGAAATTGGCGGCGGCGTCGCGGCCGATGGCGATACCGGCCTCACAGCCGGATGCGACCGCGGCGCCGCTACCAATGGCAACGCCTGCCTCGTGGTTGGCTGCGGCCAAGGGGCCAACGGCCACGGCCAAGTCAGCGGCAGAATCAGCGGCAAAGCCTAGGGCCGTGCCACGGTAGCTTGCGTTTGCGTTGAAGCCGATCGCCTGGCTCGCGTCGACGGCTGTGGCCGTGTCGCCGATGGCCATGGCGGAGGGCTCGGTTGAGTAGGTTGCCGCAGCCGCTCGCCCAATGGCGATCCCGCTTTCGGCGTCGGTTGCCACGCTGGCGCCAAAGCCTATCGCGAGCCCGGCAACCGCGTCGCTATCTGCGCCATGCCCGACCGCGACGCTCTCCTCCTGAGCGCAGCTTGCGGCGTATCCAATTGATACAGACTGAGCGCCAAGCGCCACCGCGGTCGCGCCGAAGGCTTCACTCTGAACCCCGGCGCCAGGCTTTGTCAGCGAGCCCGCGGCAGGGATCGCGACGTCGCCGGTGTCGCTAATCGTGACGGCCGAGTCTGCCAGCGAGTCGCCGGTTGTGTCGGCCCAGCGCGCGATCGCGTCGACTGTGGTTGTCTCGGGCGCCGAGATCCCGCCCTCGGTCTGCGGCGTGATCGGGATCGCCGAATCAATTCGAAACGTTGGCGTTGTCATTAGAGCGCCCTTCTTACGTTTAGGATGATCGGTGCTTCGGTCGGCAGCGTCTTTACAGCGCCAGCGCCATCGATGATCTTGAGGTCAAGCTCGTGCTCGCCAGCAACCAGATCGCCGGCCTGCCATTCGACGTGGAATTGGCCCGGGCTGGTAACATCGATAACCGCGGCTCGCTCAACCCTGGCGCCGTCCTCGCGCTGTAGAATGTAGAAAACGCTGGCCCCGGCAAGGTCTACCTCGATTTCAGTGTAGAGATCTGCGCCAGTGTCGCCAGCGGTGCGGTTGATCACGGTTCGCGATGTGCTCATTAGCTCAGCCCCGGTCGGATGGTTAGCCGGCCTTGGATGTGCACTCGCTCAGCCCCGCCAAAGGCCAGTCTCCTGATCTCGTATTGCCACGCGGTTATCACGCCCGCCGTGGCTGCGCCCGTGGTTGTGGCGTCGACCTCAAACCGCGTGCGCCCGTTTGGGCCGTCAACGTGAGAGCCCGGGTTGTTGTCGACCGTCAGCACAGGATCGCCAGCCGCGTCGACGATCGACAATCGGATCGTGTCTGGATCGATGTCAAAGGCCCGACCCTCGGCGTCGGTTATGATCGCGTCGAATTCGTTATCTGTGCCGCGCTCCATTGTCAGATTGATACACGTCGGGCTGTTGGCCAGCTCTTCGCAGACAATCAGGCCAGCGCCGCCGTTGCAGCCGCAGGTCATAGGATCATGCCTCCTACGCCGGTCGTGATCTCAATCCGGCCGCTGGCGCCGACATCGCCAAGCTGGCCCACGGTGTCTAGCCTACCAGAGCAATCCGACAAAGCCGCGACCTGAGCGGCCACAGGCAAGGTTGAGACGATATTTGCCGCAACCGATGACTGCGCTTGCACGAGCGCACTCGGGCGAACAAAGGCGCGCGTGTCTCCGGTAACGGTCGACTGGGCCGCAACGGTCGCCGAGATCGGATCGATGCGGGTTGCCGTTGCCGAAACCGCCGACTGGCCAACGACCGAGGCCGACGCAACAACCGTTGCCGTCGGAGCGGCGCCCACAGCCGCTTGCGCTACGACCGTGGCAGATGCCGCGCAAACCGCTGTTAGGGCGCCAGCAACGCTGCTTTGAGCGTCGACCTCGGCCGAGCACAACGCCAGGATATCGATTGAGCCAGCAACCGTCGACTGAGCCGCTACATTGGCCGACACGCCGCGCAGGCAGATCAGGCCATCGTTGACAGTCGACTGAGCCGCGACCGTGGCGCTAATTGGGACTGTGGCTTTCAACTCCGGCGCCACAGCCGCGGCAGAGTCGATCGTTGTCTCGAGCGGTACCGTGGCGGCCATCCCGCCAGTCACGGCCGACTCGGCGTCAACGCTCGCGCTCAGGTTGGCAGTCACATCGATCGCAGCCGAAACGGTTGAGCTTGCGGCAACGCTCGCAGACACGCCAGCAATGGGCGTGGCGTTGGCTGTAACCTGTGAGCTCACGCCCACACTGGCGCTGAGCGGCGCGATCGCTGTGGCGTCGGCGGTTACTGTTGATTGCGCGGCCACCGTCGCGCCGGGCTGGCAGACACCGCCTGCGGTAGCCGTGACGGTCGACTGGGCGTCAACGGCGGTCGCGATCGGCACCGTTGCCTGTAAGGCCGCATCAATGACAGCCGAGCCAGGCACGCTGGCCGACGTGCCGACCAAGGCCGTCAGGTCGCCCGTGACGGCCGCGCTGGCGTCGACCGAGGTAGACATGCCGGCAAGGGCCGTTGCGTCCGCTGAGACGGCGCTTGTGGCCGCCACGCTGGCAGCCGCCGGCCTTATCCGCGTTATGTCCCCAGCAACGGTCGAGGTAGCGGCTACCGCGGTCGACAGTGGCGCGATGGCCGTTAGGTTGGCCGATACGGTGCTTGACGCCGATACCGCAGCGCTGAGCCCGACGACACGCGTTGCATCGGCCGAGACTGTCGACGTTGCCGCGACAAGCGCGGCGATGTCTTCGGTCAAAAACCCAACGAATAGATCCGGGCCACGTGGCCGGATCAACTGACGTGGTTGGGCAAACGTCGGCGCATTTGTCAGCGTTCCAAGCGTGCCGCCAACAACATCGATCTCTGGCGAATTGCGGCCCGTCAACTCCATTGCGAACGATGGCAGCGGCCGCAACAACAATGGGTCAAAGCCCGCCCACAGCATCGCCCGGTCGGCGGCCGTCAGGATCCGTTTCCAGATCCACGCGCCACCGATCACGATATCCATAAACGGGCCGCCCGCTTGGTCGCTCGCGAAGACGAAATCAGCGCTGGACGATATGTCGCCGAGCGTGCCCGTCGCGTTGGCGCTCAGCGTGCCGTCGTCAGCGTAAAGGTTTGCCGAGGCCGTTCCCACGCCCTGTGTGGCGTCGGCGATCAGCAGGTGCCATTGGCCATTGTAGATTGTGGTGAAAGCGATCTGCGGCCTGAGCGAGTTGGGTCCGTCGTCGACGACGAACCGAATATCGGTCGAGGTCGGGCGAGTCTGGATCTCGTATCCCGTGCCGCCTCTCCTATGATGACAGATCGTGCGGCTGGCGGCCGGCGTTGTGGGGAAGCGGACCCACATCGCGAGCGTAAAATCACTCGTGCCCGGATCAACCGCGGCACCGTCAGGAACGTGGATCTCCTGACTGCTAAGCTCGACAAACTCGCGCGCCATTTTGCCCCCTAGGTCTCGCGCGCTTCAATTCGCAAAAGCTCGGCGTCGCCAAGCATGGTGTCGCCAACGTCGGCCGCAACGCGCCTCACCCTGAAACGGAAGCTTTCGCCGATGGCCAGTGAATCAATCTGCGCCCCGTCGGTAAAGGCGATGCTGGTGACCTGGATCTGGCCAGTGGTGCCAGGCGCCGCCTCGGTTGCGGTTTGCTCGGTCGCGAAACTGTCAGAGTCAAGATCGGTGCTTGCCTCGTCGTGTCGCTCAAACGCCCCGCCCCAAGCACAGTTACCGGTTGTGGCCGTGCTCGCCATCCAATACAGCTGGACCGTGATCCCGCCGCCCGCATAGTTGCGCGGTAGCACGGCCTCAAGCTCGGCCGACTCGGCGGTCGAGTCGTCAAAGTCAAGCACCGTGTGATTGTTGCGACTGTCGAGTGTCGCAAAGTTAGACGCGGGCGGCGTGAAAGCCTGCGCCACCGCGCTGAACAGGGTTTGACCGCTAGCCACCTTGCGCCTCCTTTTGTCGCCGTAGCAGATTGATACGGCAGAAAAGGCACATCTGCTGCGCCAGTGTGAGATCGTTCTCGGTCAGACTGGACCAGCATCCGCCGACATTCGTGTCGATCCAGCTGTCCAGCTCGCCGATCAGCGTCAATATTTCGGCTTTGGTCGCAAGCGTCGGTTCGCGGTTGCCCGACTGGAATTGCGCAAACTGCGACGCAATCGCCTCGCGCTCGGCCGTCTCAAGCAAAGCCACAACGGCCTCCTGGTTAGTCTAGCGTAACGTCAAGCTCGCCGGCTTCGAAACGAACCGTATCGCCGGGATCGATGGTCTTGCTGGCCGTCAAAGCCGCATGCATTAGCATGTTTCCGCCGGTCACGGCGTCGAACATCGCAAAGTGCGTCACGGTCCCCCAGCTTGCTGTGGCGGTAACGAAGGTGAGATCGTTCGCGTTTGATTTGGCGCCGCCCGAGGCCGCCGGCCATTCTGTCGCGTTGTTGGTCACGGCCAGGCGCGCATAGGCGCCGCCGCTCGGCTCGGCCAGGCCCGACGCGTCGTCAGTCGGATCTGCGGTCGACAGCGCCAGGTATACGGTTGCGGGGCGTGTGTAGTCTGCGCCGCCTAGGATGTGGTCTAAGACTTCGTCTTCGAGATAGTCGCTAAAGCTCATGGGTCAATTACTCCTGGCAAGTCGACGGGGCCAGTCGGCCGCCGCCCGAGTTTCATGATTGCAGTATCGACCGATTCAAGCCGCCGTTCCAACCGGTCGGCGGTCTCCTCGATCACTTCGATCTTGCGGCGCGCGTCTCGGATCGTATCGCTCAGATCCGCGTGCTGCGCCAGGCATCGGTCGAGCTTATCAACGACGGTCGAGATCTGGCCCGAGGTTACATGCGGCCCAGTCAGCGGCCGCTTGCGCTGGCCACCGCCGCCATTGCCGTTGCGCTCGCGCAGAAACGCGAAGACCTCTCGGATCAACAGCAGCGCCAGGATCCCGCCTGCGGCGATTGAGCCAAACTCCTCAACCATCGGGTGGCCCCAAACGCTGCGTGTTGTGAACTATGACCACCGCCAGCACAACGGCGGCCACGGTCAGCGTAGCGGCAACGGTTGCCACGATCGGCGGGCTGCTGTGCCAGGGGTTAGCCTCGGCAAGCTGGCGCTCGAGCAGGGCGATCCTGGCGTCGTTGGCCTCGGCCTTTATGGCTGCGGCTGCGGTCGCGGCCTCAATCTCAATTGCATGGCGCTTGCGGGCGGTCGCGATGTCTAGCTCGGCGCGCTGGACACATCTCTCCTCGCGCAGGCTGATCCGCAGGGCTTGCACGGTCGTATACAGGATCCCGTCAAACGGTGCGGGCTCGCCCTTCTCGATCTGCGACGGGCTCGGCTCGGGCTTTTCAGATCGGATCGTCTGCGCGGCGCTCGGCAACGCGAGTAAGAAAGCGCACGCGCCGAGCAGGATCGCGGCGAAGCGTCTCGGCCTTGACGCTCTCGGCGTCAGACAACGCCAAGATCGTTTCAATGTGCGCGGCATCAATTTCGGAGTTTGCCAGATCCTTGCCTTTTTCGATAGCGCTCAGCCGAGCGGCTTCGCCCGCATCTATCGCCGTGAGCTCACGCCGCAAAGCCACGCCTGGCCTGGTTTTGGCGCCGAAAAAAAACGCAACGCCCGCAAGCACAGCAAGGGCGGGTAAATACCAATGTCGAGCGATCCAACGAAGCGCGGTCATTGTAGCTCTGACTTGGGCCCGATCCGCTTGTCTCGGCCCAGCCCGGTTTGACGCAAGATCTTGTGACCGTTGGCCGCCAGCGCGCCCAGCACAATGCCGAGCATTATCCGAGATCCGATTGACTCAACCGAGACCGCGCCCGGGATCCAGACCGCGGCCGAGCACAGCGCGATCGGCATGACGGGTGAGAGCCTGGCCCAAACGGGCGACTCGCCGAGAACAGGGAACACGCGGCGCACCGTTGAAAGCAAGACCCAAACGGCCGCCACGATAAGCAGGTTTGGAAAGGTCAGCAGTTGTGCACCGAATTGATCCATGGCTCACAATACCTCTACAGTGAACTGTTTCATGACGGTCGCTGCGTTCGCGTCGCTGCCGATCCACGAGGCGGTAAACCCGACATCGATGGCGCCGGTTGTGTCGACCGCCGCAGAAGTGGCGTTGGCCAACTCAACGATATTTGCGGTTGAATGACCAATGATTATGAAGTCGCCGACGACGCTGCCAACCGCGCCCGCGGTACGCACCGCCCACTTTGCCTCTATCTTGGCGTCAAACGGGATGTTGACGCCGAGCGTAACGATGGCGGCGGGCGCGCCCGTTCCGGTTATGAAGCTCGAGCCGATCAGGAGACTGCCGGGAGCAGAGTTTGGCTGCTCGATCCATCCCGTGAGCCGCACAACCGATCCGTCTTGCAATGCGTCGGCCGGGATCACGCCTTTAATGTCGACCGAGCTAAGCTCGAAAAAGCCGCTGCCAGTCGAGCCGCGCGCATCGCTCTGGTTGGGCTCCACATAAAGGCCGTTCTCAAGATGAGACCAGCGATCGCCGTTGTAAGCAGCGTACAGGCCACCGCTTGCTCGCATGATCGCGCCAGCGACCGGAGAGCCTGGCAGCGCGCGGTCGTCAAGATACAGATCGCCTTTGGCGTCGACGGTCGCGGTCGGTTGGATCTCGAGCCGTTCGCGCGCATAGAGCCTCGCGCTGTTGCCGTCGCAAACCAAAAAGTCGCTAGGGCTGCGCGTGGCCGTGCCGCTGGCGCCAGGCTTGGTTGCCTGTAACGTTGTGTCGCCAGAGCCCGATCCTGTTGCGTTTCCGGTGCTCAGCGTCAGGCTGCCAGCGTTTTGATCCGTGCCGCCGCTGTTTCCGCCCTCGACCGTGGCCGCGCCGCCCTCGCCCGCGATGGCGTTGCCACCCTCAAGCTTTGCTGCGCCACCGTCGCCGCCTGTGGTCGAGAACCCACCGCCAACCGTCAAACCGCCGCCGTTGCCACTAACCGCCGTGCCGCCCCTAACCG
>JAAUXZ010001307.1_pt1 | contig 19877 bp, 12 predicted proteins | sample 7278131 | NCBI WGS metagenome assembly JAAUXZ01 (sample SAMN14350119, study PRJNA611818) | marine sediment metagenome | isolation source: surface marine sediment (3m) | place: French Polynesia: Moorea | collected 2018-08 | reverse complement strand
CTGACTCCCGTGGAGATGGTTCTCCCCTCCTGATTGGTGGAGAATTGGTGGTGTGGCTAAACTAGCAGAATCACTATGGGATTGGCCACTGTTACCTGATAAATGGGAATAAAAGTGATATCAACTCTGCATGACTGCAAAGCTTGGTTATCCGAGCTGATCTAAAATCCGACGACGAAATTTGATTCCATGTTCCCGGGCAATTGTCCTGCAGGCAGGGATGTCCACCCCCTCCAGACCTTCAATGGCAGAGATGCTGACCTCTGGGATGTACCGGGGGGCGTCCTGTATGAATTCACGCACGGCTGCATAAGAACCTGGTAGATTGGGTCTGCAGTGCAGATTATAGATTTCAGAATTCTGGGCATTCAGTGAAATAGAAATGGCGTCTACGGTTTTACCCAGTTCAGGCAATGTGTTGTGCTTGTGCACGAGGTTTGCGAGTCCGTCTGTGTTGATGCGCACCCGGCCTCCACGGGACTTTATGTTGCGCGCCACCTCCAACAGGACGTTGAGCCGCAGGGTGGGTTCGCCATACCCACAGAATACGACTTCCTCGTAATGACCCGGGTCATCAATCGCATCGATAATCTCTTCAGTAGTGGGTCTGTGCTCGAAGGTCAGGTCATATCCTTTGATCGACATATTGCCTTGAGTCTTGGGGCAGAAGCGACACTCCAGTGTGCAGCGATCAGTAATGCTGAGATAGAGTTTGTTATCGATTTGATAACTGATTTGTTGAGACACAGTTGAGCGTAGCGTCGAGCTAAAATACACATCCTAGGTTGGATGCTCAAAAATACAATGATCTGTATCAATGATGCAATTTCGAGACACTCCAGACCGCTTTGTGAGATATCGGAAATCACCTAGACTGAATGAATCGCCAAAACCGGACGGGTTTCGGACGTGGATTTCTTTCGGGTTAACCGGTAAGTTACCAACAGATTCATGTGATGATTTCCCCCTCAGTCATGCTGTCAATCCTCGATCGCTACATTCTATACGAGATATTCAAATCATTGTTGGCGATAATCGTCGTGCTCCTGCTCATATTCATGGGCACGACCTTCATCAAGCTGTTACAACAGGTTTCGGTAGGTGATCTGAATGCGACTCTGCTGTTTCAGATGCTGGGATTGGAGATGTTTCGCTTCTTGGCCCGCCTGGTACCGCCGGCGTTCTTCTTTGCTGTGCTCTACGCGGTCGGCAGGATGTATCGGGATAGCGAGATTACCGCCATGGAGGCCTGTGGTATCGGTGGATCACGGCTCTTTCGGGCTATCCTCGTAGCAACCCTCCCGGTCATTCTCCTGGTGGCCTGGCTTGCCATGGGGGTAGCGCCTTGGTCAGCCAGAATCATTGATCAACTAATCAGTGATCAACACGGACAGGCTTCTGAACTGGCCGGTGTGAGTGCTGGTCGTTTCAACGAATACAGTCAGGGTGATCTGATCTTTTATATCGAATCGATCGATGGTGATGCGCGGCGGATGCGCAATCTGTTTGTGCAACATCGCAAGGGAGCTGATTTGAGCCTGATTACTGCCGAAACCGGTTATCAAAAGCTAGATGAACTGAGTGGCGACCGTTTTCTGGTACTCGAACAAGGCTACCGTTACCAGGGTGTTCCCGGCTCAGCCGACTACCGAGTGAGCAAGTTCGCAGTCTATGCGTTGCGCATCAAAGAGGCTACCCCGGCACCGGCTAAACGGCCCTGGAAGGGGTTGCCCAATCGTCAGCTCCTAACCTCTGACAATATTCGGGACAAGACCGAATTTCAGGTCAGGCTTTCCCAGGTCCTTGCACTGCTCGTAGTGGCTCTGCTCGCTTTACCGCTCAGTCGTTCAACACCCAGGCAGGGGCCGTTCGGACGTTTAGTCCTGGCCTTTGTCATCTATACACTCTATCTCAGCATGCAGGGCGCTTCTGAAAAATGGATGGCGGTGGGAGCCACACCCACCTGGTTGGGTATGTGGTGGGTGCATCTGGCCATGGCCGGCTTCGCACTGCTGCTGTTTCTGCCCGACACATTGCTCTACAAACGCTGGCGGCGACATTGGCGGGGACCCGTCACATGATCTCGCTGATCGATCGTCATATCGGTCTTTCCGTAGCCACGGGGGTTTTTGCGGTGCTCATGCTGCTCCTGGTGCTGATGGGTTTTTTCGAACTGTTGGCCGAGCTGGATGACGTGGAACGGGGCTACACCACCATGAAGGCGTTCACCTATGTCGCTTTGGTCCTGCCGCGCTACGCCTACGAACTGTTTCCCGTCGCCACCCTGCTGGGCAGTCTGATCGGTCTCGGCGCGCTTGCCAGTCATTCAGAGTTGACGGCAATGCGAGCGGCCGGAATATCCATCTCGAGGATCATGCTGGCGGTGTTGAAAGCAGGCCTGGTACTACTGGCGCTGGTGGTTCTGGTCGGGGAGCTGCTCGCCCCACGGACCGAACAGCATGCACAACGCATGAAGATGGATTCCCTGGCCGAGCGGGTCACCCTCAAGACCCGTTACGGATTCTGGTCGAGAAACGGCAACAGCTACATCAATGTACGGCAGATCCTCGCCGATGCCAGGTTGGCGGATATCTCGATCTACGAGTATAACGATGCGCACGAGCTTCAACGCTCGATGCACGCAGCCTTTGCAAGCTACCAGGCAGACGGCCGCTGGTTGCTCGAACAGGTCCAACGGAGCGAATTCGGCGCCCAACATATTACGGTCAGTGCAACTGAGCGGTTGGAATGGCAGACCCTGCTGGAGCCTACCGTGCTGGATGTCATCAGGGTCAAGCCACACATGCTGCCGGCCTGGGATCTATGGCGTTACATCCGTTTCCTGCGTCAGAACGGCCAGGAGTCGGCGACCTATGCTGTGGCCTTTTGGAACAAGCTGATGGCTCCGCTGGTGACCTTGGTCATGCTGTTCCTGAGCATTCCGTTTGTATTCGGCCCGCTGCGCAGTGTTGGTATCGGTCAACGCATCTTCACGGGGGCGATCATCGGGATCGTCTTCTACCTATTGAACAAATCTCTCTCCTATATGGCGGTGGTCTATGGTATTCCACCGTTTTTGGCGACGGCCTTACCTGCTATGCTGTTTTTCGCCGGGGGCATCTGGTTTCTCCGCCGTGTGCATTGAGTGGAGATGAGACAGTCTGAACGATGTCCTGGCAAGATTTACCGTGCAAGCGTCACTGGTGATCGCTGCTTGGCGGTAAAGTGGGTCGTCTGCGCACTGCCGATGCCAATCTTTTTACCGGAATGACAAAGCCCAAACAGCGTCGCACTCGAAAAAAGGCTCGGAAGCGGATTCGGTTTGCCTGGAGACGTTGGCTGATCCTGGGTTTGACTGGACTCACTCTCAGTGCCGTGCTCTACATGATCTATCTGGATCAAATCGTGCAGAAAGGCTTCGAGGGACGCCGTTGGAGTCTGCCGGCCCAAATCTTCGCCCGCCCCATGCGTCTGGCGGTCGGTGTGCAGCTCAGCCCCCAGCGCCTGATCAAAGAATTGCAGGGATTGGGTTACCGTCGGGTCAAACACCCGGATCAGCCGGGCAGTTACTCCAGCCACCAGGAACGCTTTCTGATCCGTACTCGGGATTTCCGCTTCCCGGAAACGGCCAGGCCATCTGCTTATCTGGAGGTCCGCATCCATAAGCAGCGAATAATCAGTCTCAAGCATGCCGCACGGGGCGAGGTGGTCTCGGCGTATCAACTGGAGCCACGCCTCGTCGGCAGCCTGCATCCGGCGCATAGCGAGGACCGGATTCTGGTGCGACGCACGGAACTCCAGGAGGGTCTGGTACAGGCCCTGCTCGCAGTGGAGGACAGGCACTTTTTTCAGCATCGAGGGGTGGACCTCGGCGCTATTGTTCGCGCAGCCTGGGCCAACCTGCGCGCTGCTGACGTCGTGCAGGGGGGCAGTACATTGACCCAGCAGCTGGTCAAAAACTTCTTTCTGACTCGGGAACGCAGCCTGTGGCGAAAATTCAATGAAGTGTTGATGGCGCTCATCCTGGAGGCGCGCTACAGCAAAGACCAGATCCTCGAGGCATACGCCAACGAGATCTATCTGGGGCAGGACGGCGGTCGGGCCATCCATGGTTTTGGTCTGGCCAGCCAGTTCTACTTCAATCGTCCTTTGGCGGAACTCGATCTCCCCAAGATGGCCCTGTTGGTCACCCTGGTCAGGGGGCCTTCGGCCTATGATCCCCGACGGCAGCCGGAGCGGGCGCGCCAGCGGCGCTCGCTGGTATTGCAGATCATGCAGGAGCAGGGACTGATCTCTGCCGATCTGGCAAAGCAGGCGGCGGCGGCTCCGCTCGGCGTCAAACAGGCCCACAACCGTACCTCCGGAACCCCGGCCTTCATGGATCTGGTGCGCCGTCAACTGCGCAGAGACTATCGGGAATCCGATCTCATCAGTGAAGGTCTGCGCATCTTCACAACCCTTGATCCCTGGGTACAGTCTCAGGCTGAACAGATCCTCAGTTCCCGGCTCGGTGACCTGGAAAAACACCGGGGTATGGAGGCAGGCACCCTGCAGGGGGCGTTGGTCGTGGTCGATGCCTGGAGCGGCGACATCACGGCCCTGGTGGGTGACAGGAATCCTCGGTACGCCGGATTCAATCGCGCCCTGGATGCCCTGCGCCCTGTGGGTTCATTGATCAAACCCGCGGTCTTCCTGGAGGCGCTCTCCAGACCCCGGGAATACCACCTGCTCAGTCGGTTGGAGGATACGCCGATCCGCATCAAGGGTGCTGATGGACAGGTCTGGTCGCCTGGGAATTACGACCGGATCAGTCACGGCAGCGTGGCGTTGCAGACCGCACTGGCCAACTCCTACAACCAGGCAACGGTACGTTTGGGCATGGCGCTCGGGGTTCCGGCGGTGCTGAAACAGCTCGAATCTTTGGGCATCAAACGTCCCATCCAGCCCTATCCCTCGCTGTTTTTGGGGGCGGTGTCGCTGTCTCCGCTGGCGATGAGTCAGATGTACCAGACCCTGGCGACTGGGGGTTATCTGGCCACCTTGAAGGCGATCCATCAAGTCGCGGACCCGAGCGGCCGGGTGTTGTCCCGCTATCCCCTGTCGGTGCGGCAGACGCTGGATCGAAATGCCGCCTACCTGCTCAACCATGCGCTGCAGGAAGTGGTGCGCAGCGGGACCGCCAAATCCCTGTCGGGTATGCTGCCGGGCGGTGTGCTTGTGGCGGGTAAGACCGGCACCACGGATGACCTCAGGGATAGCTGGTATGCGGGATTTGATCAGCGCTATGTGGCCGTGGTGTGGGTTGGCAGGGATGACAACGCACCCATCGGTCTGACCGGTTCCGGCGGCGCCATGCAAGTTTGGGGGGGGCTGATGCGTCGCCTGGGTGTAGTTTCGCTGGCAAAATCACCCCCGTCCGGGGTGGAAATTGTCGAGATCGACAGGTTGTCGGGATTACGGGGTGCGGGTTGCGAGGAGACTCAGGCCGTCCCGTTTATCAGCGGGACGGCCCCGGTCGGAGATGCACCCTGCGTGCGCCGCCCGACAGACCTGTTGGATGATCAGATCAACTGGTTGCGCCGACTCTTTGATTAGGGCCAACGGACGCTTGCGCAGTCCTGGGTTTCTGCAGCCGACGCCTAGGGCCGAAAATCGTATTCCAACTGCTTCACATTGGACCTGCGCTGTCTGTGGCCCACCTGACTGATCAATCATCCGTAGGGGCTTTTGTTTCTCGGAAAGCGAGTCAGACAGGCGTGCAGCCGTGCGGTTAAAGGATGCTTCAGCATAGCCGATAGGCCTCCAAGTATCCCCCAATCATGAAAACAGGGCTCAAGTGAAAAATTACCAGAAGGGTCGACCATCTCCTCAGGGTTGGTTGTAGGTCGAGATGAGACGCAGAAAGCATCCGCGCGCCGATATCGTCCATTCAGCGCAAATGCTTTACCAAGGCCAGGCCTATCCTGGTTGTCAGATCCTGAATTTTTCCAAGGGAGGTCTCTTTTTGACTTGGGGTGAGTCAGGTTTGGCCGAGGTAATGGAGAGAGGCTTCTTTGGACCCGATCGGCGTGAGCAAGCCAGCATCGAACTGGCTGCCGCTGACTGCTCGGCGACCGCCGATATCGTCTATGTGAATCAATTCGGTATCGGTGTGGCCTTTGTCGAGCGGGGTGAGTCGCTGTATACCTATCTGCGGGATACCACGGGCATAACCCCGGAGGTCAGTCCGGCAGAGACCGTCTCACCCAGGTCCATCGAGGCCTTGCAATCGATCATCCAGCAGGTGCGTGATAAATCCTTCGGCTTTCTGAAAACGCCGCTCAATCAGTTCTTCGTTACCGCGAAAGAGGATCTGATCTCAGCCACCGACAAGATGTTGGGAAGTGGGGAGCAGGGGGATCTGTTTTTTGCCGTCACCACCCTGGAATCCGCGGAGAGTAAGATATCGGATAGCCTGTTTGCCGGTATCCAGGGGATCTTCGACAAACTATTGGCCAACGAAAATCCCCCAGAGGATGGTGCGACACAGGATGCCAGGCCTGACGCGGAACTCGAACTGGTTGACAAGGATGAATTTGACGAGTGGATCCTGTTGGATGGGATTGCTCACCGAGTCGAATCCGCACTTTCCAAGCAACTCTATCAGCTCAACCATGCCTTTTCACATCTGCTGCAAAGACCCGTCAAACATGAGTCGAATCCGTTTTCACCGATTGCTCTGTTGCTGCGGCTGAGAGCCGCTCTGGAAGGCTTCACCCTGATCCCCGAGGCGAGAACGATCATCTATGAAGCCTTCAGTCGTTCGGTCTTCAGTAAGATACACGGCCTGTATGAGGAGCTGCTCGTTTACCTGGAAGGAGAGGGCGTCAAGACGGGGCAGACGGTCAAGTCGGTGACGACTCAGCTCGACGCTATCCAGGCAGAGGCGAGCGACGAAGCCGATCCGGCAAACCTGGAGAACCTGTCGGTGCTCTTGGAAGCGGCGCACGGTGGACCGGCATCCGCTCAGGAGTCCCCCTATCCACCCGCCACTCGAGAACAGGTTCTCGAGAGTATGATCAGTCTCCCGGGGCAGGGTGGTGTACTGGAACAATTGGAGCAGCACCTCGGTCATGCAGGTGAGCAAAGATTCTCCCTCGACCCGCTGACACGCGCCGCGATCGGGGCCAGTGAAGAGCTGGTTGAAGCGGTTCAACAGGACAATCTGCTGAGCCGGGATATTCACAGACTGGTGAATCAACTCGAGATTCCCTTCATCAAGGAGAGTATCAATGATCCGCGTATCCTGGAGAATGCCCAGCACCCGGGTAGACGCTTCCTAGAGGCGCTGGAACGGCTGGCGCCCTACCTCAGTGTTGCGGATGCTCTGGATGTGCAGGGTACAAGCAGCCATGCCGGTTTACGGCAACTGATGGATGAGATCCGCTCGGGGGCACTCACCAACATCACTGCTGTGACCGACCAGGTCGAGACCCTGCAACAGCATCAGCAAGAGGGCTTTCAAAGAAACTGCACGCTTGCCATCGAGAGTTGTAATCGACAAGAAAGACTCTGGCAGGCGCAGAGATTCATCAAGGATACCCTGGAGGAAAAACTGCTGGGCAACCGGGTTTCCATTGCTCTCGATCGATTATTCGAGTACGGCTGGGCGAACTTGCTGATTCAGACAGCCATGCTGCACGGTGAGGACAGTGTGCAGTGCAAAGCCTATCTGCATGTGGTGGATCTCTTGTTGAAATTGTTTCGTGAGGAAGCCACCGCCATCAGGCTGAGAGAAGACAGGGCATCTGACATCCTCAAGGTCATTCGAAAAGGCTTCAATGATTATCCGGTGTATCCGGAGGGCGCCCAACAGTTCGTCAATGAATTGATGCAGGCCCTGGTCGGAGAGGCTGCAGCCACGAAAAACTTCAACACCAACCGGGTGGCGATCGATGAGGCCTATCTGCACCGATTGTTTCAGGGGCATGTCATGGTGCCGGAGAGGCTCGATCCCCTGCCTGTTGAGCAGACCTGGATCGACCTGGTTGAGGGTCTGCGCATGGGTGACTGGATCGTACAGCAGCCCGAGGGGGAGATGCACAGATTGGTCAATCTGGCCTGGAAAGATCCGGAGCAAGACAGATACCTGTTAGTGGACGGCAATGGCATCAAGGTGTTGTATGGAGATGCCCGGAAACTGGCTGGGATGTTTGCCGAGAATCAACTGGGTATCATGGAAGACAGCGAGGTGCCGGTAGTCGATCGAGCCATCCAGCGCATACTCAAGGACGGCTACGACAGTGTACAGCAGGAGGTCAGTTATGATGAGTTGACCGGATTGCTCAATCGGCGGGCATTCGAACGTTTACTCACCGAACTTCTGCGTGGCGCCATGCAGGAGGGTGAACGGCACAGCATTTTACTGCTGGATGTGGATCAATTCGGCCTGGTCAACGACCTTTGCGGCTTCGAAGGCGGCGATAAACTGCTCCAGGAGATCGCCAACATCCTGCGGACCTACCTGCCCGAACATGCCCACCTGGCCCGCACCGGTGATGATGAGTTCGCCATCCTGTTGATCCACAGTTCGCTGGATCAGGGCTTCCAATTGGCGGAACAGCATCGACAGGCGATCAATGCCTTCAAATACACCTGGGAGAATCAGGTCGTCCCGGTCTCCACCAGTGTGGGGGTTGTGGCCGTGGACAATCGGGAACAGACCACCGCCGATCTCCTCAAGGCGGTCTCCTCCGCCTGCAGTATTGCCAAGCAGTCAGGCAGGAACTGCACCCGGATCTATCGGGTGAACGATAAGGAGTTCATGCAGCACAGGGCACTCATCAATTCCGTTGCGGTCCTCGAAGATGCCCTGGAGAACGGCAAGATCGCGCTGGTCGCCCAACCTATTGTACCACTTCAGGATGCTGCCGGAGCTGCGCATTACGAGATTCTCCTGCGTGTCGAAGGTGACGACGGAGAGCTGCAGAGTCCGGTCAACTTCATCCTCGCTGCCGAGCGGTACAATTTCATGCGCGCCGTCGACCGTTGGGTGGTGGATACCTTCTTCGAGATGATTCAAGGTAGCGACTTGGATGCTCAAAGTATCGGAGGTTTCTCGATTAATTTATCGAGTCAGTCACTGGCGGATCATGAATTCAAATCCTACCTGATCCAGAAGATTGAAGGTTCGCGGCTGCCAAGAGAGAGACTGGGGTTCGAGATCACCGAAACCGCGATGATCACGGATTCCCAGGAGGCCGTTGCTTTCATTAAGGAAATCAGAGAGACGGGCTGCAGCTTCTATCTGGATGATTTCGGCTCGGGGTACGCCTCCTTCTCCTACCTGAAGGAGATGCCGGTCGACTATGTCAAGATCGACGGCATCTTCATCCGTGATCTGCAGCAGGACAAGGCCAGCCATGAGATGGTCAAGGCCATCACCGGCATCTCTCATTTCATGCATAAACAGGTGGTGGCGGAGTTCGTGGAGAACCAGGAGACGGTGGATCTGTTGAGGACGATCGGTGTGGACTATATCCAGGGTTATCATATCGGTCGCCCGGTATCTCTCGGTCGGATCCTCACCATGGATCAGCGTGTCAGCGTGGGCTGAGTTACCCATCAGTCCTCGATACTGGGGATCAACCCGGCGGGATTGGAGAATCCGTCGCGCTTTTTGATTCATTCGATCGATTTTAAGCTACAATCCGCCGCAAGCCTTCCATTGAGGATTGTCGTTTGACCGTATATGCAGCAGACAAGTTGATCGCCCAGGCACGGGTCCTGGCTGCTGAATACCGGCGCACCATGGGCAAGCCCTTGCCCGGGATCAGTAGTGAGATTGCCGAGCACGATGCGGTGAAACTACTGGGTCTGGAAGCCGATACCGATCGGGAGACCGGCTTCGACGCCACCGATCCCGCCCGGGGTGACAAACGTATTCTGATCAAATCCCGCACCATCTTCGACGAGAGCAAGTCCGGACAGCGCATCGGTCAGATGAAGCTCGACAAGGATTGGGACAGCGTGCTGCTGGTACTCATGGACGAGGAGTACGAACCCTATGAGATCTATGAGGCGGAAAGAGAGGACATTCTCGAGTTCGTCAATGAATCCAGCAGCAGTCGTGCGAAACGGGGCGCCATGTCGGTAGCCCGTTTCAAGATCATCGGCCGTCTGGCCTGGACCCGCGAGAACGGGCTGGAACCCGAGGTCTGGGACAATCAGTCGGACTGACACAAGCATTCCGAGAATGACGGATTTTGCCGAGATCTTCGGGCCGCAAGGCTGGCTCGCCCGGCGGCTCGAGGGCTATTCCCATCGTCCCCAGCAACAGGAGATGGCAGAGGCGGTCGCCCGGATCCTGGAGGAGGGTGGGGTGTTGATCTGCGAGGCCGGCACCGGCACAGGCAAGACCTTCGCCTATCTGGTGCCAGCCCTGATGTCCGGTCTCAGGGTGATCATCTCCACCGGCACCAAGAATCTACAGGATCAGCTCTTCCATCGGGACCTGCCGATGGTGCGCAGGAGCCTCTCCAGTCCGCTCAGCATCGCCCTGCTCAAGGGCCGCGCCAACTACCTTTGCATACATCGGCTCGATGCCACCCTGGTGGAGGACCTGCGCCTGAGCAAGGTGCAGCTTGAGCATCTACGGCAGATCCGCAGTTGGTCGATGTCGACCCAAGCCGGGGATATCGCAGAGATGTCCGACATACCCGAAGATGCGGGGATCTGGCCCATCGTCACCTCCACCACCGACAACTGTCTGGGGACGGAGTGCGAGGCCTACAGTAAATGCCATCTGGTAGAGGCCCGTCGCCGTGCCCAGGAAGCGGACCTGGTGGTGATCAATCACCACCTGCTCTGCGCCGATATGGCGCTCAAGGAGGAGGGTTTCGGTGAGCTGTTGCCCGGCGCCGATTGTTTTGTCCTCGACGAGGCCCACCAGTTACCGGAGGTGGCGAGCAATTTCTTCGGCAGCACGGTGAGCGGCCGGCAGCTGCTCGAGCTGAGCCGGGATACGTTGACTGAATACCATCGCGAGGCGGGAGATTTGCCCAGGCTGCCGGAACAGCTCGAAAGACTGAAGAAGGCGGTGCGGGACCTGCGCCTCGCCTTCGGTCTGGACATCCGGCGGGGTGCTTGGTCGGAGATCGCCGGCAATCCCGGTGTCGAGGCCGGTCTTTCCCTTCTGCGCCTGGAACTTGCGCAGCTGCAGGATATCCTTGAGGTGATGGAGGGCCGCGGTAAGGGCTTGGACAGTTGCCGGGCGCGGTGCAACGATCTGTCGGCCCGCCTGGAGGCCCTGTGTGAGACTCAGGGTGACCAAGAGATCCGCTGGTTCGAGACCCAGCGCCAGGGATTTCGCCTGAACAGCACCCCCCTGGAGATCGCCGACAGCTTCCAGGTCCGTATGGCGCAACATCCCGCTGCCTGGATCTTTACCTCGGCCACGCTGGCTGTGGGCGGGAGTTTCGAGCACTTTTCCAACCAGCTCGGTCTTGTTCAGGCGGAGACCCATTGTTGGGACAGCCCCTTTGACTATCCTCGTCAGGCGGTCTGGTATGTGCCCAAAGATCTCCCGGAACCGAACAGTCCGACTTTCAATCGCCAGGTCTCCGAACTCACCCTGCCGATCCTGGAGGCGAGCCGCGGCCGGGCCTTTCTGCTCTACACCAGTCACCGGGCCTTGCAGGAGGCCGCCGCTTACCTGGAAGAACGGCTTGAGTATCCAATGCTGGTGCAGGGCACAGCTCCCAGGGCTGAACTGCTAGAGCGCTTCCGAGAGCTGGGTAATGCGGTCCTTTTGGGCACCTCGAGCTTTTGGGAAGGGGTCGATGTGCGGGGTGAGGCGCTCTCCTGTGTCATCATCGACAAACTACCCTTCGCTTCGCCGGGGGATCCAGTGTTGCAGGCGCGCATCGAGGCCCTGCGCGGGCAGGGGGGCAATCCGTTCATGTCCTATCAACTGCCCCAGGCGGCGATCGCCCTCAAGCAGGGGGCAGGCAGGCTGATCCGCGATGAACAGGACCGGGGCGTGCTGGTGATCTGTGATCCGCGTCTGCTCAACAAACCTTACGGCAAGGTCTTTATCCGTAGCCTGCCGCCTATGACCAAGACCCAGGACCTGGAGGTGGTGAAGCGGTTTTTCTCCCTGATGCAAGAAGGGCAGACCAATGTTTCTTGAGGAATCGAAAATCAATGTAAAGCTACAGAGAACACAGAGGAGATTTGTTGTACAACCCAGTTAAACAAAACATCTCTTTGGATACATCGAAAATGATACGTCTATGAAGACTCTAATTTGGCTCCTTTTTTCGTTCAATGGACGAATCCGCAGAACAGAATATTGGTTGTTTACCCTAGCAATAGTTGTAGTCGGATTATCACCCGCATTTGTGTATTCAGATCCTTACTCTGATGAGGCAAGTAGGTTTGTCGACATAATGGCATTGGTGTTCTTATGGCCAGCCTTATCGATACAAGCAAAACGATGGCATGATCGAGATAAATCTGCATGGTGGATATTGATTAATTTTGTACCCATCATCGGATTTATTTGGGCGTTTATTGAAAATGGATTTCTCGAAGGGACATCAAAGACCAACCGTTACGGTGAGCCGTATGGCTATGTTATACAAAGGAAATCAGAATAAAGTTATTTTATACAGGCGCATTTCTGTCTTTCATTCGTAGTGGAGTCAATCGAAATCAATGCCCGTAGCCTAACCTTGTGTCAAAGCTATCTTTATCTGTGTCCTCTGTGGTTATTTCTTATCCAACATCGTGTTGCTCAAGCGCCCAGATGACATGTTCCCGAACCATTGCGGAGGGGTGATCGAGGCGTTGTTGCAGGGCCTGGATGATCTCCGCTGAGCCAGGGGCGTTGCCCAGGGCGACTGCGATATTACGCAGCCAGCGCGCATGGCCGAGACGGCGGATCGCCGAACCCTCGGTACGTTTTAGAAACCATGTCTCGTCCCAGCTGAAGACCTCACACAGACTGGTCGAATCCAGAGCGTGCCGGGGTGCGAAATCCTCGATCTCGCTCAAGCGGGCGAAGCGGTTCCAGGGACAGACCTGCTGGCAGTCGTCGCAGCCGTAGATGCGGTTGCCCATGGCGCGCCTGAACTCGATGGGGATGCTGCCCTTGAGCTCGATGGTCAGGTAGGAGATACAGCGACCGGCATCCACCTGGTAGGGTTCGACAATCGCCCGGGTCGGGCAGATGTCGAGGCAGGCGCGGCAGCGTCCGCAGTGGTTATCCGCGGGATCGTCCACCCGCAAAGGCAGGTCGGTGTAGATCTCACCGAGGAAGAACCAGGAGCCGGCTTGGCGGTTGATCAGGTTGCTGTGCTTGCCGATCCAGCCGAGCCCGGCCTGCTCTGCCAGGGGCTTCTCCAGCACCGGTGCGGAATCGACGAATACTCGATAGGCGTATTCGCCCACCGCCGCTTCGATACGTTGGGCCAGCCTTTGCAGGCGTTGTCGTAGCACCTTATGATAGTCCCGGCCGAGGGCATAGCGGGAGACGAAGGCCCGGACGGGATCATCGAGAACCTCTAGTGAAGCATTCAGTGGTTCGGGCAGGTAATCCATGCGCACCGAGATGATTCGTCGGGTACCGCTTACCAGCGCCGCGGGGCGACTGCGCTTGCGGCCATGCCTGGCCATGTAGTCCATTTCGGCATGCATGCCCCGCTCCAGCCATTGTTCGAGGCGCTGCTCCGCCAGACGCAGATCGGTGTCGCTGACCCCCACCTGATCGAAGCCGAGCGCCATCCCCCAGGTCTTGATCCGGTTGGTCAGTTGAGTGGGATCGAGGGGACGGTTGTGGGGCATCGTCGGGACTATATCACTGGTATTTCCGGTTGGCTTCAGTGTAAGGTTGCCGCGTTTGAGTGTACGGAAAGCAAAGATGCGCGTCATGCCCTTTACCGAAAACCTGCCCTATGCCCTCTATCGGGCCGAGCAGGTGCGTGAATTCGATCGAATCGCCATCCAGGAGTTCGGGATCCCCGGTGCCGAGTTGATGGAAAGGGCCGGCAGCCGCAGCTTTCAGTTACTCCAGACACTGTGGCCCCGGGTTCGGCGGATTACCGTGGTTTGCGGTGCGGGTAACAACGGGGGCGATGGTTACGTGGTCGCCCGCCTGGCCCACCAGGCAGGCATTCAGGTGGAACTGCTGAGTCTGGGTGATCCGGCGAGACTCGAAGGTGACGCCCTGGGCATGGCGGAGGCCTGGTGGGAGCTGGGGGGGGAGGTCAGACCGTTCGACGGCCTGTCGCGCGAGACCGAACTGATCGTCGATGGGATTCTCGGTACGGGTCTGCAACGTGAGGTCACCGGCCGCTGGGCCGAGGCGATCGAGGCGATCAACCGGCATCCCGCGTCGGTGCTGGCGATCGATACCCCTTCGGGGCTCAATTCGGATAGCGGCCGGGTGATGGGCTGTGCGATCCGGGCGGACGCCACCCTGAGTTTTATCGGGCTCAAACAGGGCATGTTCACCGGTGCCGGTGTGGATTGTTGCGGCGAGATCCATTTCGATGCCTTGGAGCTCCCTGCGCGCATCTATGCCAGGCAGATCCTGGCGGCGCGGCGCATCGACTGGCGGAAACTCGCCCGGCAGATCAGCCCTCGCCGGCGCGCCAGCCACAAGGGGGATCTGGGGCACCTGCTGGTGGTGGGCGGCAATCGGGGATTTTCCGGTGCCGTACGTCTCGCCGCGGAGGCGGCGGCGCGCAGCGGGGCGGGCCTGGTCTCGGTGGCCACTCACCCGGCCCATGCAGCCTGTCTGAATCTGACCCGCCCGGAGCTGATGTGCCGCGGGGTGGAGAACGCTGATGACTTACGAGTGCTGATCGAACGGGCCAATGTGATTGCCCTGGGACCGGGACTGGGGCAGGATGCCTGGGCAGAGGCGATGTACCGGGCGGCTCTGGATTCCGGTCTGCCCCTGGTGCTCGATGCGGATGCGCTCAATCTGCTGGCCCAGTCCCCGGCGAAGTCTCAACGCTGGATCCTGACCCCCCATCCGGGTGAGGCGGCCCGGTTGCTCGGTACGCATAGCAAAGCAATCCAGGCGGACCGATTTGCCGCACTCCAGGCATTGCAGGACCGCTTTGGCGGCGTGGTGGTGTTGAAAGGGGCGGGCAGTCTGATTGGCGGTGCGGGCATTCAGACCCCTGCCGTGTGCAGCGAAGGCAATCCGGGGATGGCCTCCGGGGGCAGCGGTGATCTATTGACCGGCATCATCGCCGCGCTGCTCGCCCAGGGTCACGCCCTGTCAGACGCGGCGCAACTGGGAGTCGCCTTGCATGCCGCGGCCGGTGATCAGGCCGCTCGACACGGAGAGATTGGCATGCTGGCCAGCGACATGCTGGGTGAGTTACGGCCCTTGTTGAACGAAGGATGCGCGGATGTTGAGTCTTGAGTTGAGGGGGGAGACCGCACAGGTGGCCTTTGGCAGCAAGCTGGCCGAATGCTGTCCGGCCCCTTGTGTCATCCATCTGCAGGGGGATCTCGGGGCGGGCAAGACCACCCTGGTTCGGGGATTTCTGCGTGGTCTGGGATACCGGGGAAACGTCAAGAGCCCGACCTACACCCTGCTCGAACCCTATGAATTGCAGGCGTGCAATTGTTACCATTTCGACCTCTATCGGCTGGCCGATCCGGACGAGCTGGAATACCTGGGCATTCCGGACCTGCTGGATGGGCGTGCGATCCTGTTGGTGGAGTGGCCGGAGCGGGGGGGCGGTTTACTGCCAGCGGCGGATCTGTTGATCGATCTGCGGCACGTCGGACGGGCACGGCGGCTTGCGCTCATGGGTAAGACACCCGTTGGTGAGAGGATCATCCGGCAGATGCAGGGGTTCAAACCAAGCGATTTCGTGGGATAAGCCGGGTTGCAAGATCAGAGGATGTATTAAGTTATTGTCCTATGTGACGGTTTAATTTGGAAAAAAATTTATTTCATGCTATTTTTTAGCTGATTGTCTCTGTCTGAGCTGGGAAGAAAAATGAAGAAGGTCGTCTCTTTATTGATGCTTCTGATGATATGGAGCCTGCCCCTGGAGGCCAAATTGTCGCAGGTCGGCAGTCTGCGTATCTGGTCAGCTCCGGATCATGTTCGGCTGGTGTTCGACGCCGATTCCCTGATCGATCATAAGGTCTTTACCCTCGAGGACCCGCACCGGGTCGTACTGGATTTGAAAAACACGCGGATTCCCAAGCACCTTCCCAAGCCCGAGGCGGACAATAAATTCATCCGCATGTTGCGCAGTGCCCCACGTAACAAACAGGATGTGCGGGTGGTTCTCGACCTACACCGGGCGGTCAAGCCCAAGAGCTTCCAGCTGAAACCCAATCGTCAGTATGGTCACCGTCTGGTCATCGATCTTTACGATAAAAGTGGCTCAGCGGCCAAGCGTTCTAGCAAACCGGTCAAGTCGGTCGAGGATGTCGGCCAACGGGATGTGGTGATTGCCATCGATGCAGGACACGGGGGCGAAGATCCCGGTGCCCGGGGTAGGCATGGTACCTACGAAAAGGACGTGGTGTTGGCTATCTCGCGCCATCTGGTGCGCATGATCAACCAGAAAAAAGGTATGAAGGGGGTATTGATTCGAGACGGTGACTATTATCTCGGCCTGCGCAAGCGCATCCGCAAGGCCCGCCAGGCCCGGGCGGATCTGTTTGTCTCCATTCACGCCGATGCGTTTCGCGATCCCAAGGTCAGAGGTTCTTCGGTCTATACCCTGTCACGTTCCGGGGCCTCCAACGAGGCGGCCCGTTGGTTGGCGGAGAAAGAGAACAGCGCCGATCTGGTGGGTGGTGTCTCCCTCGAGGACAAGGACGATACCCTTGCCTCGGTACTCCTGGATCTCTCTCAGATCGGTACGCTGGAGGCCAGTTCCGCAGCAGCCGACAGGGTGCTACGCGAGCTGAAGAAACTTGGCAAGACTCACAAGCGCCGGGTCCAGCAAGCCGGTTTCGTGGTCCTTAAATCCCCCGATATCCCCTCCATGCTGGTGGAGACCGCGTTTATTTCCAACCCGGACGAGGAACGGCGGCTGAAATCACCCAAACACCAGAAACGCGTGGCCAAGGCCCTGCTGGAGGGGATCAGCAGCTACTTCGAGTATCAGCCACCTCCCGGCACCTGGTTGGCCGCCCAGCAGATGAAGAAGCTGGCCAAGCGTCATGTGATTGCCCGCGGCGATACCCTCAGCGAGATCGCCAAGCACTACCAGGTCAGTCTCAACCGGCTGCGTTCGGCCAATGACCTGACCGGTGACCGGATCCGCATCGGACAGGTGCTGCGGATTCCCGGGAGTTGATCGCAGGGCGGCGTCTTATCTGGCCCATTCTCCGTCGGGGTGGCACAATACCTGATTGATGTTGTGTTTCGTCATCCCGATCAGCCTTATTCACCGCGCCAGTCACTTCCCGCATGCCGATCAAGACCCTGCCTATTCAACTGGTCAACCAGATAGCCGCTGGTGAGGTCGTCGAGCGTCCGGCAGCGGTGGTCAAGGAACTGTTGGAGAACAGCTTGGACGCCGGGGCCAAGCGTATCGATGTAGAGGTCGAGCAGGGCGGGGTCAAGCTGATCCGGGTCAGAGACGACGGGCAGGGCATCTCCAGGCAGGAGTTGGCATTGGCCTTGAGCCGCCACGCCACCAGCAAGCTAACCTGTCTCGAGGACCTGGAGGCGATACGCAGCATGGGCTTCCGGGGCGAGGCCTTGCCCAGTATTGGTTCGGTCTCACGTCTGAGCCTGGTCTCCCGCACGGCTGATGCAGAAATGGGCTATGTGCTCGAGGTTGAGGGCGGGGTCGAGAGTGACTCGCCCAGACCCGCGGCACACAACATCGGCACCTCGGTCACGGTCCGAGACCTCTTCTACAATACGCCGGCCAGACGCAAGTTCCTGCGTACCGAAAAGACCGAGTTCAAGCATATCGAACTGCTGATGCATCGCTTGGCCCTGGCCAGATTCGATGTGGGATTCAGCCTGCAACACAATCAGCGGCGGGTGTTCAATCTGCTGCCCTGCCAGGAGCGGATCGACCGGGAACGGCGGATCGCCGAGCTCTTGGGTACGTCCTTTCTCGAACAGGCCTTGTATATCGAGCACGAACTCTCCGATTTTCGATTGAGCGGCTGGATCGCCCGACCGGCCTATTCCCGCGCCCAGGCCGACACGCAATATTTCTACGTCAACCAGCGGATGGTTCGGGACAAACTGGTCGCTCATGCCGTACGCCAGGCCTTTCAGGATGTCATGTTTCATGGCCGTCATCCGGCCTATGTGCTCTATTTAGAATTGGATCCCCACAGGGTCGACGTGAATGTGCATCCCACCAAACACGAGGTGCGTTTTCGCGACGGTCGTTCCGTACACGATTTTCTGTATCGCGCACTGCACCGGGTATTGGCCGAGACCAGGCCTCAGTCAACGGACTCACTCGAGTCAGGGGCATCTCAACCGATCCCACAAGAGTTCCAGGATGACCGGAAAGCCCCCGCAGCAGCTCGGCAGCCAAGCCCGGCGATGCCCCTGCAAACCCAGCAGGTGCTCGATTGGCGGATTGCGGAACGCCCCTCCAGCTATCTCGCAAGCTACCGGGCTCAAAAGCCGGTAGCCGCTTCTCCAGGGGATGATGAGGCGGAGCATCCCCTCGGTTATGCCCTGGGGCAACTCCAGGGTGTCTACATCCTGGCACAGAACCGAGAGGGTCTGGTGCTGGTGGATATGCATGCCGCCCACGAGCGGATTACCTATGAACAATTCAAACAAACCTATCACGGTTCGGGGATCACCCGACAGCCCCTGTTGATGCCGCTTACCGTTGCGGTCACCAGCCGCGAGGCGGAATTGGCGGAGGCTTCCTCGGAGCTGCTGTCCGAGATCGGTATCGAGGTATCGAGACTGGATCGTGACCGCTTGGCAGTTCGGGGCATCCCGGCCCTGCTGCACGGGGCGGATGCGGAGCGGTTATTGCGGGATCTACTTGCGGATTTGACAGAGTTCGGCAGTAGTGAGCGGATCCGTGCGGAGATCGACAAGGTGCTGGCCACCATGGCCTGCCACGGCTCGGTGCGCGCCAATCGGCGGCTGAGCCTGGACGAGATGAACGCTCTGCTGCGGGACATGGAGCGCACGGAACGCGCGGATCAATGCAATCATGGACGTCCCACCTGGATTCAACTGAGCATGGCAGAGCTCGATCGTCTCTTTCTCAGAGGGCGCTGATGAACCATCCGCAGGCGCTGCCTCCCGCGGTGTTTCTCATGGGACCGACCGCTTCGGGTAAGACGGATCTGGCGGTCAGGCTGGTGGAGAGACTGCCGCTGGAGATCATCAGTGTGGATTCCGCTCAGGTCTATCGAGGCATGGATATTGGTTCGGCCAAGCCCTCTCAGGAGATCCTCCAGCAAGCCCCGCACCGCCTCATCGATATTCGTGATCCAGAGCAAACCTACTCGGCCGCAGAGTTCCGCAGAGATGCCCTGGCCGCCATGCGGGACATCACCGCGGCGGGTCGGGTTCCATTGCTTGTCGGGGGCACCATGCTCTACTTTCGGGCCCTGGAACAGGGTTTGTCAGAGCTGCCGAAGGCCGATCCCGGGTTGCGTTCCAGACTGGAGGAAGAGCTGTGTAACTTTGGTCTGCCCAGGCTGCATCAACGGTTGGTGGCACTGGATCCACTCGCCGCTAGCAGAATTCACCCGAATGATCCGCAAAGGACCATGCGCGCCCTGGAGGTCATCGAGCTGACCGGGCGGCGCCTCTCCGAGATACAGGAGGCCGATCCTGGCCAGGCATTGCCGTACCGCCTGGTGAAGCTGGTGTTGGCGCCTGACAACAGGGCCATCCTCCACCGGCG
>JAAUXZ010121552.1_pt1 | contig 19911 bp, 17 predicted proteins | sample 7278131 | NCBI WGS metagenome assembly JAAUXZ01 (sample SAMN14350119, study PRJNA611818) | marine sediment metagenome | isolation source: surface marine sediment (3m) | place: French Polynesia: Moorea | collected 2018-08 | reverse complement strand
TTCGGTCAACTACTAGATGATTGCCAGGTGCCTAGCCTACACCATGTTTTACGATGGATTATTTTACGACATCAGGAATACCTTAGTGACCGCGCAGGAAAAGGTACGGGCGCAAAAATACGGCGTGTGGGAAGAAGACCGCACAACCAAGTACACACGTTACGAAAAGCTGGAAGACCTCACTAACGATTACGTAATGCTGCCGAAACTTTACCGACGTTTGGTCAGGTACATGCGCAAATATCCAGGGGACTTCGACCCGTGGGCGTTCAAAGATGACCTGGAGACTAAAAACGAACGCGTGTTTGTGCTGCGCACACTACACTTCACGCACTTCGATAACGTGGTTCGGGTCAGCCCGTCTGGGCGAATAAGGCTGACGGAGAAACCTGAGGATCTGATCTTCGTTTGCTAGCCCAAACCTCGAAGAATTCCAGCTTTGCGAGTTTGTGTAAGTACGGAAGGAACCTCTGCCTGTCCGGAGGTCCTAATTGAATAGACAAGCATAAACCCAGCGGGAAAAGGGCTTTCGTACGCGTACGCGAGCCGACCTCCGTGATGGGCTAAAACAACCGCAGTTGGCCAAACACATGATGAGACCTTCCAAAATCTGGTTTATTGGCTTTTCGTCACTATTGCTCATGGCGTGCCAGCCAGGAGGCCTGATAAAGCTGTCAGACAGCGATGACCGTCAGGTGTACAACCTGGAGGGCAGTCAACTATCGCTGAACCGTACCCTCGAAGTTGGCGCAGAAAGGGCCCGCGTATTCATACAGGACGGCACAGCCCGGATCGGCTACGACGTGAACGAATACGATACGCAATGTAATTTCGAGGTGGATAGCATCGCCCATCGAGGACTGACGATCGAGCCCGACTTATTCCTCGTACGCAAGGTGCAACTGGTGCTTGAACCGGTCGTATTGAAGCAACCGGTGCAACTCGCTGCCTTGTCATTGGCCGGGATGGACGGAGACAGCGGGGGGGTATCAGCATCCTTCATGGGATACCACTTCTGGCTGGACTCTCCGCGGCAGCCGCAGGTAAGGCGCATGACCTGCCACGGCACGTACGCTGAACCGGCCGATCTTCGACCACCCACTCTGCAGGAGATTCGGGAGACACTGGGTACCATTGCTAGGTTCCAGCGATGAGTATGGACCTGGTTAGTTCCAGGTCCCACCCAAGACGGAGGTATTTGGCCCAGAAGCCAAGTGAAAAATCTGCGGAAGAAAGTCTATTCCCTTATCTTCTTTCCCGCTTCCTCGATCGCTTCGCCCGCCGCTTCGATGTTTTCGCTTGCGTCTTTCTTCAGACCGCGCCACGTATCGCCGCACCCAGCCATCACCACGCTCATCAACAGCGCCATCGTCAGAACAATTAATTTACCACTGCTCATGAAAGACCCTCACAAATTATCAGGTGGAGAAAATGCCGCATTGATAGGCCAATGCCTATCAATTCACTCTGCCGGTTTCTCGCGCACGAAGCACAAAAAATAGAGCAACTGCCAGCATCCCAGATCTAGCGGATAGTAAGCCAAGCCTGCTGAGGAAACTGAGGCCGTTTACTCAACTTTCTTCAATCCCCGGGGCAGCGTTCAAAAAAAGAAGCCCCCCTGGATCGTCAGCCGATCAGGGGGCCCTCTTTACAGCATCTCTCGGAACGCTGCTTCACATACGTTTTTTAAACCAGCTTATTCAAACGGGTGCCGCAACACCATGGTCTCCGCACGATCGGGACCCGTGGAGATGATGTCGATTGGCGTCTCGCAAAGCTGTTCGACCTTCTTCAGATAGGCCTTGGCATTTTCCGGCAATTCTTCGTAGCTCTTGGCACCGACGGTAGACTCCTGCCAACCAGGCATTTCGATGAACACCGGCTTGCATTGCTCGAAACCGTCTGCGCCAACAGGCGGGGTATCGACCTGTTTGCCATCCAATTCGTAGGCCACACAGATTTTTACTGTGTCCATACCGTCCATCACGTCCAGCTTGGTGATACACATGCCAGTGACGCTGTTGATCTTCAAAGATCGCTTCAAGGCAACGGTATCCAGCCAACCGCAGCGACGCTGACGGCCGGTGGTGGCGCCGAATTCGTGGCCCTTCTGGCCGAGGTATTTACCAATCTCGTCGCCCTCGTCATTGGCCAGGTCATAGACCAACTCGGTAGGGAAAGGGCCTGCACCCACGCGGGTTGTATACGCCTTGACGATACCCAGGACGTAGTCGATATCGCGCGGGCCAACACCCGAACCTGAAGCCGCACCACCAGCCGTGGTGTTGGAGGAGGTCACGAACGGGTAGGTCCCATGATCGATATCCAGCAACGCACCTTGCGCTCCCTCGAACATGATGCTTTTCCCCTCGGCGCGCATGCGGTGCAGGGTGCCAGGCACATCTTCGATCAATGGCCTGATCTGCTCGGCCTGCGCCAGCGCCTCCTCAAGGACCTTCTGATAATCGACGGTCTCGAACTTGAAGTAATGCTCAAGCGCAAAGTTATGGTATTCCATGACTTCCCGCAGACGTTCAGTGAAGTGCTTCTCGTCAAGCATCTCTCCCAAGCGGATGCCCCGGCGCGAGACTTTGTCTTCATAGCAGGGGCCGATGCCACGGCCCGTGGTGCCAATGGCCTTCTTGCCGCGGGCTGCTTCACGGGCCTGGTCGAGGCCGATGTGATACGGCAGGATCACCGGACAGGATTCGCTGATACCCATGCGTGACGTCGCGTCGACGCCACCCTCTTCGAGCATGCTCAACTCGTCAAGCAACGCGGTGGGTGAAAGTACTACGCCATTGCCGATCAGGCAGCGTACGTCATCACGCAAAATACCAGAGGGAATCAAGTGCAAGACAGTTTTTTTGCCGTCGATCACCAGGGTATGGCCAGCATTGTGGCCACCCTGGAAACGCACCACGGCATCTGCCTTGTCGGTGAGCAGGTCCACAACCTTGCCCTTGCCCTCGTCTCCCCATTGGGTGCCAATGACAACAACGTTCTTGCCCATTGGAATTCCTACCTTTTCTTAGTCAATCGAGCGGGACGGTCGTCCAGCCCTGTTCGGTTTTCTCGAGTTTCTCGGAGACACCTGTCTCGCCGGGGTGACCCAGCTGTCCCGGTAGCTCCCTGATTACAACGCGCCCTGAAGCACGCAGTTCATGAATCCTGTTTTCCAATGCTTCATCAACAGCGGAAGGGGCAAGGATGGCAGGTTCCTGGGCCTCCGGCTTGAATGACCCGAGTGTCATCAACGTCTTCAGGTCGGCGCTGAAACCGGTTGCCGGGCGCGCGCGACCGAACTTCTCACCGACGTCGTCATAGCGACCTCCGCGGGCGACCTCGTTACCCTGTCCCGGGATGAAGGCCGCAAACACCACGCCGGTGTGGAAACGATAAGCACGCAATTCAGCCAGGTCATAGTGCACCGGCACATGGGGTACCTGTGCAGCCAGCAGGTCACCCAGCCGCTGCAGGTAATCAACAGCATCGACCACCCCCTGGGGAGCCTTGGCCAAAGCCTCGCGCGCCTCTGCAAGCACTTCCGGACCACCGTTCAGATCGGCCAGCGCATTCAGCATGTCGGCCGAATCACCTCGCACCTCAAACTGTTCCAGCAACTCGGCAATCTCGGGCTTGGCCTTCCGTTGCAGTGCCTCGAACAATGCGGATTCCTGCACTTTCTCCAAGCCGGCCTGCTCGGCCAGTGCTCGGAAGATGCCCACATGTCCAAGGTCGAGATAGACCTGATTGAGACCAGCTATGTGCAGGGTCTCCATCATCAGGTTGAGGACTTCCACATCGGACTCGACGCCCGCGTGTCCATAGAGTTCTGCGCCGATTTGCATGGGGCTGCGGGAAGCCGAAAAACCATCGGGCCGGGCACGCAGGACGCTGCCGATGTAGCACAACCGTGTAGGCGCTTCGTGTTGCAGCTGGTGGGCATCGATGCGCGCCACTTGCGGGGTCATATCGGCCCGGATACCCAGTTGACGACCGCTGAGCTGGTCGATCAGCTGGAAAGTCTGGTGCTCCAGGTCCTGCCCTGTGCCCGTCAACAGTGAATCCAGATACTCGACGAAGGGGGGCACTACCTGCTGATAGCCCCAGGTCGCATAGGCATCGAGTAGTTCACGACGCAGCTGTTCCAGCTCAACAGCCTGTTCCGGCAGCTGTTCGTCTATTCCATCCGGCAGTAACCAGCTTTTGCTTTGCATCTCGCCTTTGTTCATCCAACAGGCCATCCACTAACCAACGGCTCACCTGGCCAGGTAGAGCATCAAAAGACCGGACAACATGGCCGCGAGGCCGAGCCATCGCAGGGTTTTGTCATCCAGCTCGGATACGGTGCGCATGGTGCTTCGGAAACCGTTGGGATTCAGGAAAGGCAGAATCCCTTCGATGACGAACACCAGCGCCAGTGCTGTGAAAAAGTCCTGCCACATGGCTCGAGTTATCCGACCAGTCGCTCAATCCGAAACAAGGCCATAAAAAAACCGGGGATACCCCGGCCAGTCACCGATCCGCCACACAGGCGCCTCAACGACGCCAACGAACCGGCGAATTCTCGCAAATTGTTTGTGATCTGTCCATGTGGCCGGGCTGCCTGTTTAGCGCAGCCCGGCCAAGAACTTACTGGTTGCCCTTGCCCGCATCAAAGTAACGGAAGAAGTCCGAATCCGGGTCTAGCACCATCATGCTGCCACCATCGCGAAAGACCTCTCGGTATGCTGTGAGGCTGCGCCAGAAAGCGTAGAACTCTGCGTTCCTGTCGAACGCGCTGGCATAGATCTCGGCCGCTTTCGCATCGCCTTCACCACGCAGCAGTTCGGCATCCCGGTAAGCGTTGGCGAGGATCTCGGTACGCTGACGGTCCGCATCTGCCTCGATACGCTCGGCGGCTTCCGCCCCCTGTGCGCGGAGTTCTGCGGCAACCCGCTGACGCTCGGTACGCATACGCTCGTAGATGTTTTCGCTGATCTGCTCCTCGAAGTCGATTTGCTTGATCCGGACGTCAACGATCTCGACACCCAAATCGGCAGCGGATTCATTCGCATCTCGAGCCAGCTTGTCCATGATCTCGGCACGCTCGCCCGAAACCACTTCCGGGATGGTCCTCTTACCAAACTCGTCACGCAGAGCGGCGTTGATCCGCGCGGACAGAAGGCGCGATGTCTCGCCAGGGTCACCGCGGGTAGAGCGGAAGTACTGCGCCACATCGGTGATTCGCCATTTGGCAAAGGAGTCGACCACCACGAATTTCTTCTCGCCGGTCAGAAAGCTTTCCTTGGGCGCGTCCAGGGTCTGAATACGCTTGTCGAAAACGACGCTCTCCTGAACGATCGGCACCTTGAAATGTAGCCCGGGTTTGTAGTCGGAATCGACAATTTCACCAAGGCGAAGCAGCAAGGCCGTCTCGTTCTCTTTGACGATGAACAACGATCCATTGGCCACCAACACCAGCAGACCAGCCAGAATAATCGCAAATATCGCTTTACCGGAATTCATCAGCGGCTACTCCTTTCACGACTCAGGATATCGCGCACGCTCCGACGAGAAGGCGTACTACCCCGTGTGTCAGTGGTGGGATTAATGTTGACCTGCGGCCGCGGGAGGCTATTACCGCCGACCGGCGCCTGCTGGCCCATGATCCTGTCCAGCGGAAGATACGTCAGATTGCTGCCTTCCTTGACATCCAGCATGACCTTACCAGTCCGCTGCAGCACGTCTTGCATGGTTTCCAGATAGAGGCGTTCACGAGTGACCTGGGGAGCCTTCTCGTACTCACCCAACAACGCCAAGAAGCGTTGTGATTCACCATCCGCCTCAGCAACCACCTTGGCTTTGTATGCCTTGGCGTCCTCGACGAGGCGAGCTGCAGCACCGCGCGCGCGCGGTACAACGTCGTTCGCATAAGCCTCTGCCTGGTTCTGCAGTCGCACATTGTCCTCACGCGCCTTGATGGCGTCGTCGAAGGCGTCCTGCACCGGCTCAGGCGCTTTGGCGTCCTGAATGTTCACGTTCGTGACAGACAATCCCGTGCGATAGAGCTCGAGCAGATCCTGAGTGCCCTGCTGCACTGCAAGCGCGATTCCGCCACGGTTCTCGGTGATAATCTCGTCCAGGTTGGACTTGCCGATCACCTCGCGCAAGGCGGATTCCATGGAGCCGTGGATCGTGTTGCCCGGGTTGGCATCCTGGAACAAAAAGTCAGCTGCGTCGAGAATCCGGAACTGAACTTCGACGGTCACATCCACGATATTCTCATCTTTGGTGAGCATCTGCGCCCTGTGGATGAACTTATTGATCTGGTCCACATTGACCACCTGCACCGTATCAACCCACGGCAGCTTGAGGTGCGGACCTGGACCGGAAGCCGAATGGTAAGCCCCGAAGCGCTGAATAACACCACGCTCCGCTGGCTGGACGATGTAGAAGCTGTTGATTGCTGCAGCGACCACGGCAACCAAAGCAATCACCGTGGCGATCATCCCAAAGCCACCTGACGGCTTGCCACCGCCTTCGCTACCGCCCCCGCCACGGCCTCCGAACAAGCCGCCCATTTTGTCCTGCAGCTTGCGGACCACTTCATCCAGGTCTGGCGGACCTTGATCGCCGCCTTTGTTGTTCCAGGGGTCGCGGTTACCGCCACCCGGCTCGTTCCAGGCCATGCCTTACTCCGATGTCACAGTTTTAAAATTTCCGGCGCAAGTCTAACAAGACTGCGCTGGCCAGTTCGACCGTTAAATACTGGGGAAGCTGCCGGGTCATTCTAAACAGCGGGCGTCAGAGGCTCCCACTGTGCTTCCAGAGCCGGCTCATTTTTCCTCAAGCGCTCGTATTCTCGACTTGCCAGTTCCAGTTCGAGTTCCCATCCCCCATCATCGGTGATGGATTCGGTCAGCACCTGCCCATGCTGGAACAGCAGCGCGTGAACTCGGCCATCAGCCGGTCCCAACCTGGCCTGGCAGTGTACCCGCCCCTCGCCAAAAAGCTCCTGCAACGCCTGCAACAGCAGGTCCATCCCCAGCCGGGCGGCCGCAGAAACCCAAACCGCGACCGGCTTGCCGTCTTCATCGCGGTCGATGCGTGGCTCTGGCTCTTCCAGAAGATCGATCTTGTTAAACACATTCAGCCGCGGGACATCGTCAGCACCAATCTGCTTGAGGACGTCCTCAACTTCGGCAATGTTCTCGGAGCGGCGCACACTCGCCACGTCAATGACGTGCAGCAGCAAGTCCGCTTCGATCGTCTCTTGTAGAGTGCTCTTGAACGCTGCAACGAGGTCGTGAGGCAGGCGTGAGACAAAACCGACCGTGTCTGCCAGTACCAGGTTACCACCACCCGGCAGCTCCAAACGGCGCAGTGTGGGATCCAGGGTTGCGAACAGCTGATCGCGGGCATAAACGTGCGCATGGGTCAGCGTGTTGAAAAGCGTGGACTTGCCGGCGTTGGTGTAACCGACCAGGGAGAGGGTCGGCGTTTCGGTTCGGCGACGCGCACGACGGCTTTGTTCGCGCTGACTATCGACCTTCTCGAGGCGTTTGCGTATCTGATCGATGCGCGCCCCCAACAGGCGACGGTCGGTCTCCAGCTGGGTCTCACCAGGCCCACGCAGACCAATGCCGCCTTTCTGCCTTTCCAGGTGTGTCCAGCCTCGCACCAGGCGGGTGGAAAGATGGCGCAGCTGCGCCAGCTCCACCTGCAATTTCCCCTCATGCGAACGGGCGCGCTGGGCAAAGATATCGAGAATCAGCCCTGTCCGGTCCAGTACCCGGCACTCCAGCAACTTTTCAAGGTTGCGCTCCTGACTGGGGCTAAGGTCGTGATCAAAGATGACCAGCTCGGCCTGTTGTGCTTCAACGTGGGTGTGGATTTCCTCGGCCTTGCCGCTCCCCACGTACAGACGCTTATCCGGCACATCGCGAGCCCCGGTGATCACCACCAAGGGTTCGGCACCAGCGGACAACGCCAATTCGCGGAACTCGTGAAGTTCTTCGGGGTCTGGCTGGCCCTGGCGGGTCATGTGCACAAGGATGGCACGTTCACCAGTCTGGGGGCGATCAAACATCAATCAACGACAAACCCCACGGCAGGGCGTGGGGCTGATTCCGGTACCACTGAGTGTAGGTCAGGCGTTGCCGGCCTCACCCTCTGCTTCATCACCAGCATGAGCGTGCTGGATGCGGACATTGCGGGCCGGCACAACCGTCGAAATCGCATGCTTGTAAACCATTTGACTGACGCTGTTCTTGAGCAGCACGACAAACTGATCAAAAGACTCGACGGTGCCCTGCAGCTTTATGCCATTGACCAGGAAAATCGATACCGGTACGCGCTCCTTGCGCAGAGTATTCAGGAACGGGTCCTGGAGGCTTTGCCCCTTCGACATGATCTTGTCTCCTTGTTGTATTTGATAATTATCATCTGCCTAAGCAGTCTTCTCTAACGGGTCACACGGAAGCCGGCACTCGTAATTCACTACCCGGCTCCTAAAAAAGCATATGACCAGTTACGAATATAGCACAGCCACTTGGCGCTTCTATGTGGAATATCAATACTGTCATCCAACTGAAACTTTTAGGGCATTTTCCAACAACTTCATTGCCTGATCGACCACGTTCCCGGCGTCTTCATCCAGCCAGCAGGCCCTTTCCTCGGACCTCAGCCAGGTTATCTGCCGCTTCGCCAACTGGCGGGTCGCTGCCTTGCCGCGCTCGACCATCTCAGCATAGTCGTAGTTGCCATGAATAAATTCCCACATTTGTCGGTAGCCGACCGCACGCATCGAGGGCATGCCCGCATGCAGATCACCGCGCGCGATCAGCGTGCGCACCTCGTCTTCGAAACCTGCATCGAGCATGCGTTCGAAACGCCTGGCGATTCGTTCATGCAAAACAGTCCGGTCCGCAGGCGCGCGCACCAGCTTAATGGCTTTATAAGGCATGCCCCGCCCCTTCTGACTGGCCTGCAGAGCGCTCATGGGTCTGCCCGTCTGCCGGTAGACCTCCAGTGCGCGCAGGGTTCGTTGCGGGTCGTTCTCATGAATACGTCGGGCAGCCTCCGGATCAACCGCCGCCAGCTCTGCGTGCACCGCAGCAAGCCCCTTCTCCTGCACCTCGCGCTCCAGTTGGGCACGCAGTTGCGGATCAGATGCCGGCAGGTCTGAAAGACCATGTTGCAACGCACGGTAGTACAGCATGGTGCCGCCAACCAGGAGTGGGATTCTCCCCTCACGGGTGATATCCCTCATCTCCCGCAGTGCATCGAGGCGAAAATTCTCGGCCGAATAGGCCTCGCTTGGGTCGCAAATATCGATCAGCCGGTGCGGGTAATCGGCCAGTTCCTGCGGAGAAGGCTTGGCGGTGCCAATATCCATGCCGCGGTAGATCAGCGCCGAGTCCACGCTGATCAGTTCAACCGGCAGGCGGTCATAAAGAGCCATTGCCAGATCCGTCTTGCCGGAAGCGGTAGGGCCCATCAGCAAGATGGCCGGTGGCAGTTCACTCATTGGCCGCGCAAAAACAACTTGTCCAGTTCCTGCATCGACAGCTGCGTCCAGGTCGGGCGACCATGGTTGCATTGGCCAGCGCGCTCGGTGCGCTCGATATCACGCAGCAGGGCATTCATTTCCTCGAGGGTCAGGCGGCGATTGGCACGTACTGAACCATGGCAGGCCATGGTGGCCAGCACCTCGTTGATCGAGTCGAGAATACGTTGGCTGCGGCCATACACGGTCAGGTCCGAGAGCACATCACGCAGTAGTTTTTCCACGTCTGCATCGCGCAACAAAGGTGGTACCGCCCGGACAACCAAAGCCTGCTCGCCCATCCTGTCCACCTCCATACCCAACAACCCAAAGGTGGCCGCTTGTTGTTCAGCGAGCTCTGCCTCGCGTGAGCTGACAGTCACGCTGACCGGCACCAGCAGCGGCTGGGACTTCATCCCTTCGCCTTCACGGGCTGCCTTGAAGCGTTCATAGGTGATCCGCTCATGCGCGGCATGCATATCCACAATAACGAGACCGTCGGCATTTTGTGCCAGCACGTAAACGCCATGCAGTTGCGCGATCGCAAATCCCAGAGGCGGCACCTCAGCGTCGTCAGTTTCGCCCACTGGGGCCAAAGGAGGTGTGTGGCGGGGGGCCTGCCACTCGGCCGACGCGCGGTAACCAGCGGCGCGCTCAGCTACCGATAGCCCCAGACCGGGTTGTTGCGGCAAGACTTGCTGTGGTGAACCCGGCGGCCGAATCGACTGAGCTTCCGAGACTCCATTGGCGGTTTCGGCCACGGTCGCTTGCGGGCGCTCGTCTGCCAGCACCTGGTGCAACGTGCGAAAAATAAAATCGTGCACCAGGCGCCCTTCGCGAAAACGCACCTCATGCTTGGTCGGATGGACATTGACATCCACCAGCACCGGATCGAGTTGCAGAAACAGGACATACGCAGGATGCCTGCCATGGAACAGCACATCCTGGAAAGCCTGGCGCACCGCATGCGTGACCAACTTGTCGCGCACCATCCGGCCATTCACGTAGAAGTGCTGCATGTCCGCCTGGCTGCGTGAAAAAGTCGGCCGCGCTATCCAGCCGGATAAAGTCAAACCGGCCGCACTGTGTTCGAAATACAGCGCGTTCTCGATGAATGCTGCTCCCACCAGGCCCGCAATGCGTTGCTGTTGCGTCGCGGTCTCCAATGCCTTGTTGGCGTTGAACACGGTCCGGCCATTGTGTTGCAGGTGAAAGGCCACATCAGGGCGTGCAAGGGCGAGCCGGCGCAGGGTCTGCTCTATATGACTGAATTCGGTTTTCTCGGTTTTGAGAAACTTGCGGCGTGCCGGGGTATTGAAGAAAAGGTCGCGCACCTCAACAGTGGTGCCAACCGGGTGAGCGGCCGGACTCAGTTCATCCTGACCAGGTTCGAGCTGCCAGGCATGCTCGGCAGATTGTTCTCTGGAGATCAGGGTCAGGCGTGAGACTGACGCGATGCTCGGTAACGCCTCACCGCGGAAACCCATGCTGTCGATGCGCTCCAGATCTTTCAGCGAGCTGACCTTGCTGGTGGCATGGCGAGACAAGGCGAGCGGCATGTCCTCAGGGTACACACCATGACCGTTGTCAGAGATGCGGATCTGCTTGACCCCTCCCTGCGCAACGTCCACTTCTATGCGGTCTGCGCCGGCATCGAGACTGTTTTCAACCAGTTCCTTGACGACGGATGCGGGCCGCTCAACCACTTCGCCGGCAGCGATCTGGTTAACCAACAAAGAAGGTAATGCGTGGACGCGCTTCGACATCAGGCTATTTTGCCACGTTGCCCGGAATCCCACATTTTTCTCCCGATCATCGACCCCGATAAACCGACATTCATTACGTCGCTCTTGATTTGATCTCGCTCAATACGTATTTTCATTCCTGAGAATAAGATTCTATAGAAAATTATTCCTAGCAAACCTGCTCGATCCAAACCTAATAAAGCAGCAGGGAATAACGCCGAGCAAAACACACTCATGGGGTTTTTGAGGACCTTGGATCATGCGTGCTGATCGGCGCCAGAGTCATTTCTGGAAAAATCTCTTCCTGGTTCGCCATGGCGAGTCCACCGCAAACGAGATCAACCGCTTCGCCGGTGCAATCGATGCTCCACTGACCGAACTGGGCAAGGCCCAGGCAATGCGTGCCGGCAGTGCCTGGAGTGCAGGCAACATCGATGAGGTTTACATCTCCCCGTTGACGCGCGCGCGCCAGACGGCAGATATCATTCTCGGCGGCATCGCTACCGCAAAGCCCGACAACAACAGCGTGCACCTCGACGAGCGAATCACTGAACGTCATTTTGGCGATTTCACCCTGCAGAACAAAACCCGACTGCAGCGCCGCTTCGGTTTGCGCAACTACGAGGCCTCTCTCTATCAAAGCGATGCCAGCCTGCATGGGGGAGAGAGTTTTGACCAGTTTCGCCAACGCGTGTTGGATTTCCTGAAACATGAGCTCTATCCCGCGTTGCAGGCCGGCCGCAGGGTGCTGGTCGTCGCGCACAAATACGTCATCGAGCTGTTGTCCCGCCTGATCCTGCGCCTGCCTGAGGCACAGGGTTACGACCTGCGCCTGCCCAATGCCCGCATCCTCGCCGGCCACGAACTACAGCGCTTTGTGCAGGCAGAATCCCAACAGCACAATCTGATCAGGGACTGGATCGTCGTTCACCACTCCGGCGTACTGGCATTCGCTGCTTGCCTGGGCCTGCTGCTAAATGCCGCAGGCATGGCCTTTTCGCCCCCCCCCTGGCTTTTGCTTCTGCTGCTGATGGCAGCAACTGCCATCAGCCTCGCCCGGGTATCACTGAAACCTCCTGCAGAGGGTTTTGGGGCATACCTGCTTTCGCCGAAACGCCTGCTCTTCCGCTTTGTCCTGTTACCCTGGCTGGTGATAGGGGGAGGCGCTTTGCTGCTCGATGACACCCATATCCAGGCCTGGCAGACACTACTCGCGATCGTGCTACTGATCGCCGCACCAGCCGCTGCCACCGCCATCATACTCACGCGTAGCGCCGGCGGTATGATTCTTCCCGCGGTGTTCGCCATTCTGCTGAGTACCGCGATGAGCGCAGCCAACACCATTGGCCTGCTAGCCTGGTTCGGCTTGGCTGATGTGGCATTGCAGGGATTCCTTTTTGTCGGCCTGTCGATACTCAGCCTTGTACTTCCCCTGCTTTTGGTCACCTTCTTCAGGCGCGTCTATCCGATATCCACCGCCAAGCTGGCTGAGGACCAGGCTTATCTGGCCGTGTTTTGCCTGGCCGCATTCGTCGTCATGGCATTTCAGAATATCAAGTTGGATTCGTTCTTCCCCAATGGCCTACTGGCAATTGCGTTGGGTATGGCGATGCGCCTGCTATCCCTGCGCCTGGCCCGGCACAAATCTCTTTACGGCTTGGACGATTACTTCGCGATGAGTTACCCGAACATCTTCCTGGTGATTCTGCTGGCCGTACTGACCAACCACCCCGTGGCGTTGGAGCTGGCAACCTGGTTCCTGGTTCCCATGTTCGCCCTCGCACCCCTGGATGACTGGTTGATAAAGCGACTGCAAAAAGCCCAATCTCAATTTCGACTGCTTAGCTATCTGGACATCGGGATGTTTGACCATGCGCAGGAGCTTGTGGCCGAGGTACAGGCAGGCCGGGACGCCACGGGCCAGAAGTCACAAACCGAAAAGCGGAAACTGTCAGGCCAGATTCCGATGCCTTAGCAAGGGATTGTCTTCCAATGGCCGCGGCTCGGCGATGCCATATCCCTGGGCCATATCTACCCCCATGTCCTGGAGCAATTCGAGTACTTCCTCATTCTCGGCATATTCTGCGACGGTTGCCAGACCCATGATGTGGCCGATTTCATTGATCATGTTGACCATGGAACGATCAATCGGATCGGTGGCGATATCCTTGACAAAGGTCCCATCAATCTTCAAATAGTCGACAGGCAAGCACTTCAGGTATCCAAAGGACGACATACCGCTCCCGAAATCGTCCAACAGAAAACTACATCCAAGCTCTTTCAGGGAACGTATCAGTTCGGCCGCACGATCCAAATGGGTGATAACCTGTGTTTCGGTGATTTCGAAAGCAATGGCGCCACCAGGAATCCGGTGCTTGCGCAGCTGCTCCTGCACGAATTGCAAGAAATTGGGATCCGTCAATGAAGCGCCGGAAAGATTGATCGTGTAGACGAATCCACCACGGCTTTTCAACGAGTCTATTGGCGCCTTCCAGCTGCGAAGGCGGTCCCCCTCCAGCTCGAACAGATGGTTGATGATCCAGCGGTCGACCTCCTGCATCAAACCGTGCCGCTCAGCAACCGGTATGAAAGCACCAGGCACAACCAGCGAACCCTGTTCATCGACCATGCGCACCAGCACCTCGGAATGAACCACTGTGCGGGCATCAGCCAGGTTCACAATCGGCTGCTGGAACAACATCAAGCGGTCTTCCTTGAGGGCATGCCGGATATGCGATGCCTGGCGCAGCTCTTCCATGCGATAAGAAATCTTTTCCGAGTCAACCTGGCCAACAAACACACGGTTACGCCCTTCCTCCTTGGCCGCATAGCATGCGGCATCCACCGAAGCCATCAGGTCTTCCAGGTTCCTGGTGTGACTGTTCACCGAAACCAAACCGATGCTGGCGCCAACATGGAAAGGCTTGTCATCAAAATTGAAGCGGGTGTCGTGAAGCAGTTCCACCAGGTCGTTCGCCAGGCTCACGCCACGCTCCAGGGGACAGTTTCGCAGCAATACGCCGAACTCATCTCCACCCAAACGAGCGATCACGTCGGTCTCTCGGAGTTGCGTGATCAGACTTGCACTTACCTGCCGTAGCAACTCGTCCCCCGCTTTGTGTCCGCAGGTGTCGTTGACCACTTTGAATTCGTCGAGGTCGATGTAGAGCAGGCAGTGATGGGTCAGATCATCACCAATCTGTTCGATCACCGAATCGACGGTTCGCCGGAACTCTGAGCGGTTGAGCAGACCCGTCAGGTCATCGCGGCTCGCTTTCCAGGCCAGGCGACGCCGCAATTCCCGCTCCTTGTGCACATCGCGGAAGGTGATTACCGCTCCTGCATAGTCACCTTCGTGATGAATGGCCGCTGCAGAAAAATGCACTGCTCTTTTGCTGCCATCATGCGCAACCAGCACGGGATCCGCGATCGTTTCACTGGAAGTGTCACGTAGGTGGTCCTCAAGGTCGAATATCTGGCCACTCGTACTCTCACTTTGGAGGCCAAACACCTCCCGCCAGTGTTTTCCGACAAGAACACCCTCAGTCTTAGCGAGCATCCTTTGCGCTGCGGCATTGGCATAGTTGATTACACCGAAGGTGTCCAAGGTGATAACACCATCAGCAATGGACTCCAGGGTCACCACCGCTTTCTCACGTTCGGTCTGGAGATCCAGTTCGGCCCGGTGTCTCATTCCGAGCGCCTTCAATGCAAACGCCGCGATGACAAATATCGCCAACGCTACAATGCCAATCACCTTGATCGAGCGCTGAAACAAGACCTGGTATTGCTCCATGTCCACCAGGACCTTTAGCGTCAGCCTCTGACCATCAAGCACCCATTCGGATGTCATGCCAAGGTAAGTGACTTCACCAACCTGCCTGCGAAAAACCTTGCCCGGAACCGATTCCGATTCGGGCAGATTCACGCTTTTCCCATACGGGACGGCTTTACCCTGGAAAAGCAGTCGTGCAACGCCATCGATTCGATCAACTACCGGCTGCACCGCAGTTTCGCCATTCAGCGCAAACGCACCGCAAAGGTAACCGAGACGACGCTCCTTGGATTGCAGGGACAACGAGCGGACCAGCAGCAATTCCGTGCCGGCAACAATAAATGATTCAGACGGCCCAGCTCGACTGCAGGCGGTCGCAGCTATCTGCGCCTCACCAACGGTCACCAGCGCCGCGCCATTCAGATCCACCACCTGAAGAAAACGAAAATCGCTGATCTCAAATTGTGATGCGAGATAGCGTTTAAGCTGAGGCCTGATATCCAGGTCTACCGTGATTTGAATGGTGTTATCTGCAGCCAAGCGCGACAGTGAAGAACGAAAATCCCTGACACTCCGCTCCAATGCCAATTCCAGTACACCGATACTGGTCACCAGGCGTTTCTCGTAGCTACTTTCGATCTGATCCGTGAAGGCTCGCCAAAGCACCGTCGCCACCAGAAAAACCGGCAGCAGCAGCAGCAACACGATCACCAGCACGAGTGATCGTTTGCGAGGCATGGAGGAAACGCCTAACACGGAATTCGAAAGTCCTTGCGATCGAAAATTATGGCTTGCTGCCTCCTGCCTTGTAGACCTGGTCGGCAGCCGTCAGCAATGACTCGGGAATGTCTATCTGCAGGGAGATTGCGCGTTCAACGTTAAACACGATGGCATAGTCCGAGGCGTCCTCGATCGGGATTGCCCCCGCCTTTGACCCGCCCAAAATCATGGCGGCTTTTTTCCCAGCCATGTATCCCATCGCTGTGAAGTCCACTGCAGCCCCCCCAAACAAGCCAATCTTGGAGAAGTAGTAGTTCAGCGCCATTTCTGGCTTGCGGCTATGCTGAGTGGTCCAGTCGAAAATCTTGCCCGCCGCATAGGTCTCCCCTGCAGCGGTCTTGAGCTTCAGTGCGGCTGGGTAGATAGCCCGGACGGAGGGGTCCTGGTTGAGCTCCAGTATCAGGTTCTTGTATTCCTCGAAATCTCTGACCCGGCGCAGCTCCCAACCCAGTTGCGGTGACTGCCCTTCCAACTCAATTTCAAACTGGCGGGTGATCGCATTTCCGGTCGGTGAATAATCAGTGATACCGACCACCTTGTCGCCCTCCTTGAGCTGCCCAAGAGCCGCCGTCATAACCCGCAGGGATTTCACCAAGTGTAATTTCTCATAGACCCCGGTCACATTGCTGCCCGGTTCCTTAAGGGATTTCAGAAATGCCGCCTTCTTGTTGTAATCTCCAGGCTGACCATTCATACCGCTGAACACCACGGCCATGTCATCCCGACCGACGAGCGGTAGCATGACCTCGCGAATGGCATTGTCATCCAGCACCACTACGACATCCGGCTTGAATTGCGCCACGACATCCAGTGCCATCTTACCGCGCTCCCGCACGGCTTCCGGCGTGGTGTACTTCACCTTGGTGTCCATGAAAACCGAGCGCAGCTCGAGGTTCTCGCCCTGGCGCCAGCCCGCCTCAGCCAACGCCTTGGCAACGCCATCACCTTGGGGCTTGCCACAGACGTGAGCACTCCCGTAACTGTGTACGACCAAAACCTTGGCCGGGGTTGCCGCTGCCTGGACAATGCTGCCCAAACTCAGCATCAAGAAGAGCAAAGCAAACGTCAGGACGTTCTTTTTCATCGTCAGTCACCTGTACGTGTAATCGGTTCAAGTCATCCAAGATGGCGGCAAGCGCCAATCTGGCTCTATCTGCTTGTATGACGGCATGAAAAATCAGGACTTTAAGCATTTTCACCTTGCCGGGGCCTGCAACGAAAATCCGCTTCCTGGTGACAACGGGCGCGAACTCTCGGCGACCAACCCACGCTAGCCAATCATCTCGCGAGAGTTGTCTTTCGGCCTTCCCGATGCTTCAGGGGCCAAGCAACCCGGGAGGAATCTATTTCTGAGGCGTAGGGGGAGCCGATGGATGCGAAATTTGCGAAAGGCCGGGGATCAGGACCCGGGAATGCGCAGCACTTGCCCGATGCGGATGCGCCGGTCATTGGTGATGCGGTTTTCGTTCCTCAGACTGGCGAGACTGACCTGGTAGCGCTCTGCGATGTGCGACAAGGTATCCCCGGCGGCAATGGTATGCCTAGTCGGTTTTTTGTCGCGCTCCATTTTCGCCAGCAAGGTCCCCGGTGGAGGCGCATCGCTGAAGTAGTGCTGCACGCCCCGCATTATTGCCCTCGCCAGTTTGTCCTGGTGCTTGGGGTTTCGGAGGTTTCGCTCGTCACTGGGATTCGAAATGAAGCCGGTTTCCACCAGCATGGAAGGAATATCGGGGGACTTGAGCACCATGAAACCGGCCTGTTGCACGCGCCTGCCATGGATCTTGCCCACACTACCAAGGTTCCTATAGATACGGCGCGCCGCCGACAGGCTCGCTTCCTGCGTCGCTGACTGCGAGAGATCCAGGAGCACTGAGGCGAGCATATCGTCCTTGTCATCCAGGCTTACCCCACCAACCAGGTCAGCCGCGTTTTCCTTTTCTGCCAACCAGCGTGCCGCTTCGCTGGTGGCCCCGCGGTTGGACAGCACGTAAACGGACGAACCGCGGACCCTTTTGTCACGGAAGGCGTCGGCATGGATCGAAACGAACAGATCGGCACGATGCTTGCGAGCCAGCTTCATGCGTTTACGGAGCCCGATGTAATAGTCACCCGTGCGGGTCAGAACCGCGCGCATACCCGGCTGGGCGTCGATCAGACGCTTCAACCGGCGCGCAATCTGCAAGGTCACGTGCTTTTCCTTGGTGCGTTTGACCGAACCACTCGCACCAGGGTCTTCTCCACCGTGCCCTGCGTCTACCGCAACCACCACGTCTCGCAGTTCTTTGATGTCTTTTTCACTTTTGGCAACACGCGGCTTGCTTTTGCCGGTTTTCTTACCGTAGAGGTCTATCACCAGACGATGCCCATACCCCGCATTGGGTTTGAGCAGGAAGGTCTTCGGGCGAACCGCCTGTTTAAGATCTAACACCACGCGCAGCCCACCGTCCTTGCGGGGTGCATGGCGCAGGCCCTTGAGGTGTCTGTCGCTCAGTTCGGCGGCACGAAACGTGCCACTGACGCCAGTTTCCTCGAAGTCGACGACCAGGCGCTCCGGCTTGGTCAAAGAGAACACGCGATGCTCTACCGGCGTGTCGATATCGAATACCAGTCGCGTATGGTCCGGCGCAGTCCAAAGACGCACGCCCTCGATCTTCGCGGCCAGCGCCTGCGACGAGAATGCACTCAGAATTGTGAGTAATACGAACAGTTTCTTCATGGATCGAGGGTTCCGGATTCCCTGAGCCGATGCCTGCAAGCTAGCACAGGATTTTTACTTTTTCCAGTAAAAACCGTCAGATAAGTAACCTTTCTCGAATTCAGGCGAGTTTTTCAAGCGAAATCCTTGAAAGTATTTTTTCCCCACGGCGCGTATGGGCACTCAAATGCGCCATGCGACCCTGCTCGAGGTGATCTATGTCGATCAACAGATCCGGAAGTGGTAACCAGCCTTTGCCTCGCTGGGGCCATTCGACCAGCAATACCGCCTCCTCGGACAACATCTCGCGCAACCCGAGGTACTCGAGTTCCTCACCGTCACCGAGCCTGTAGAGATCCAGGTGGTAACAGGTTCCGCTCGGCAGCTCGTAGGGTTCAATCAGCGTGTAGGTGGGGCTTTTGACGTTGCCCCTGTGCCCCCGTGCCTGCAGGAAGCCACGTACCAGGGTCGTTTTGCCGGCCCCCAGCTCCCCCTGCAGAAAGACCAGCGCTTTCCTGTCTACTGCAGATGCCAGACGGGCGCCCAGGGCCATCTGTTCTTGTTCGTTTTCAAGTTGCAGGTCTCTCATCGCTTGTTCATCAGAGTTCGCAGGTGCGGCATGAGGTCGCCGGCCAGCAAGCCCCGCTCGCCCTGGGTGGCCGCAGCCGTGTCAGCTGCAGCGGCATGCAGGCTGACCCCCAGTTCGGCAGCATCGCGTTCATCCCAACCCTGCGCCAACAGGCTGCCGATGACCCCGGCCAACACATCGCCCATACCGCCGCTGGCCATGCCTGGGTTACCGTCTGAACACAGTCCAGGTGGGATACGACCTCCACTGTTCAAGATGCTCCCGGCCCCCTTCAACACCACGCACCCCCCAAAACGACGCTGCAAAGCCTCGGCAGCCGCAAAACGGTCATCATGTATCTCCGCCGTGCAGACTCGTAGCAGACGCGCCGCCTCTCCAGGGTGCGGCGTGCAGATCCAGTTTTCGGAGGATGGACGCTGATCTGCCGGGATTTCCGCCAACAGGTTGAGTCCATCGGCATCGACTACCAACCTGCGACCGCTATGGATGGCCATTTCGAACAAAGCCCTGCCCCAGGCTTTTTGCCCCAGCCCCGGCCCCAGCACCACAACACTGGCAGCTGACAACAAGGGCTCCAGCGAATTCGTGTGATCGACAGCATGCACCATCAATTCCGGCCTTGCCGCAAGCAGGCCAGGCACATGCGCCTCCCGAGTCGCGACGCTGACCAGCCCCGCCCCACAGCGGGCCGCCGCCTCGCCTGCCAGGCGCACCGCGCCGCCGAAACCGTGATCGCCACCGATTACCAGGACGTGACCAAAGTAACCCGCGGTCTGCGCACAAGGGTTACTTTGG
>JAAUXZ010008292.1_pt1 | contig 19955 bp, 19 predicted proteins | sample 7278131 | NCBI WGS metagenome assembly JAAUXZ01 (sample SAMN14350119, study PRJNA611818) | marine sediment metagenome | isolation source: surface marine sediment (3m) | place: French Polynesia: Moorea | collected 2018-08 | reverse complement strand
GGAATTGATGCGGAAAATAACTATAAGTCTTTGGAGATTATTCCGACCCCGACCATGGAAAAACGAGAACTTTATGACAGACAAAGATACCAATCTTATCTGGATTGACCTGGAAATGACCGGGCTCGATCCGCAACAGGACCAGATCATCGAGATCGCAACGATCGTCACCGACAAGGATTTGCAGCTGTTGGAGGAGGGCCCGGTGATGGCGATTTATCAGCCGCCGGAGATCATCGAGGCGATGGATGAGTGGAACACCTCGCATCACGGTCAGTCGGGTTTGATCGACCGGGTGCTTGCCAGCCCGGATAGCACGCGGGATGCCGAAGAGCGAACCCTGGCCTTTCTCGAACAATATGTCACTGCCGGCAAATCACCGATGTGCGGCAACAGCATCTGCCAGGACCGGCGTTTCATGGCCAGGCTGATGCCACAACTGGAAGCTTTTTTTCATTATCGTAACCTGGATGTCAGCACCCTCAAGGAGCTGTCCCGCTTGTGGAAGCCCGAGCTGATGAAGGGATTCGTCAAGCAGGGCGCACACCTGGCCCTGGATGACATCCGCGAATCCATCGAAGAGCTGAAGTACTACCGCGAAACTTTCATCCGCTTGTGACAGGCCGGCTAATCGCTGATGTGTTCGATGTATTTTTCATGCTCCGAGACATCGAACTCCATGAACTCGCCGATAAATTTGACCGGATGCCCGAAGTTTTCAAACTGCAGGCTGATGCCGACATTGCCGTGATACTTGAATGGAAAAACCACCTCGTTACGGTAAGTAATCTGGTTATCCTTGATATCGGCGGTTTGCACCGTGGCCGGAAATTCGGGTAGCTCTTCGCTGTCGATGACAAGCTCGCTGACGCTGAGAATACCCTTGCCGTGCCAGCGTGTGTCCTGCTCGGCATCATCCATATTCTTGATAATTATGGCGTAATCGATATCGATGCGGGCATTGTCGCCATCGCTGTCAATGCGATTGATCTGCATCCCGGGAAAGATCAGGGTTCGGTAACTCAAACTGGACTCCGTTAACAAAAATTAACATATTATCATTTTCTAATTGGTTTTCTAGGGTTATACTGCAGCGCTATTCGATCTGAATAAGGCTGATTTGATGCGAAAGACTCAAGTAGACCACGTGGTCGATTCGATCTGCAATCGTGGATGCCAGTATGTCAACACCCTGTTGTCCGACACCGATGCCCGTTGCCGCTGTCAGGAATTGTTGAGCCTGGATCAGGACCAGCAACGCAAGGTCATGGATGAGTTGAAATCCGTGATGTCGGTTTATCAGCAAACCGGCAGTTGTCGGGTCTAGCTACAGCTAATTCATCTATCCCGGACAACATTAATTGATTGGCAGGCGTTCGCGGATAGCATCCCGGTCATACCACCAGTCATCATCGACGATAGTTTCCAGGATCACGGCCATCTTCGGCAATAATTTTTCGATATCGTCCAGTTCATACATCTTGATCCAGGTCTGCAGGGTTTGTTCATCCTCTATCCCGCGATGGCGTTTAGCGACCTGGGCAATGATCTGGTTGGACAGGAACGTCAGATTCTTATGGTCTTTGTCACTGCTGCGGGTTTCCGCCAGGTAATGTGCCAGCATCGCGGCAACAGCCGCCCCATCTGAGTCGTCCGGGGTCTCGTCGACGATGTAATGCAACAACTGCACACTGACATTGGGATCAATCGGAAACGTGACCGCGAGCCAGATGCCATTGGCCAGGGCCACCAACGCATCATCCTGGTTACTGTTGTAGATAATGTCACAGGCATCCACAGCGGATTGCCATTGGTCATGCTCGATGAACAGGACAAAGCTGTCGCGAGCCCAGTCATGCGCCTCGGCCTGCTGATCCAGGCCAAGATGGCATTCGGCGATATCCAGCATCAGTTTGGCTTTTTCCACTTCATCACAAGCATCCGGCAGCGCCCGGAAATGCTGCATGTGTTGTTCCAGATCCTGCTGCAGGGTCTGTTCCTGGGCACTGACCTTCAACACCGGGTTGTCCTCGACCTCCAGGCCGTGAAAGGGGGATTGTTCATTCGCCATGCGCAAATACCTCAGATTAACGATCAGCAAGACGCAGATTTGCTGCCGGGCCAGGCGGCGTCTGAATCCTGCCGAGATTCAAAAAACGCGCATTATCCCACCGATATTTCTTTCGATAAAGCCCGATATCAGTGACGGCAGAGGGTGAAATATTTCAATCCCCGGCAATGGCATTTTGGCATACAGCAACTAAAGTTAATGTAACTCTGACCGATATCTAATCTTAAGTGCAGGGTTTTGGTAATGGAAACCTCCACTGTGGATTTTCTGGCCGTTTAAACACATTTTTTCCTAAAAGGGCGCTTTGTATGGATTTAGCCTCTCTCATAGGCATTATTTCCGGTATCGGTTTGATCGTGTCGGCGATCTTTATCGGTGGGGAAGTCCATAATTTTTACAATATCCAGGGCATTATGATCGTATTCGGCGGTACCGTCGCCGCGACCCTGCTGACGTTCCGCTTCAAGGATGTGATCAATGCCTTCAAAAGTGCCTACCTGGTGTTCAATTCCCCAAACCAGGATTCCCAGGAACTGATCAATACGATGATCAAACTGGGTACCATCAGCCGTCGCAAGGGCCTGCTGAGCCTGATGGATGTCAAGACCAATTCGCCGTTTCTGAAACGCGTCTGCACCCTGATCGCGGATGCCGCTGATGAGGAAACCCTGCGCGCGGCGATGCGTACCGAGATCGATTCGATGAAAATGCGCCATTTCATCGTGCAGGACGTGTTCCGCAAAATGGCCCTGTATGCGCCTTCCTTCGGCATGCTCGGTACCCTGATCGGTCTGATCCAGATGCTGTCGCTGCTGGCTGAACCGGATACCCTGGGACCGGCAATGGCGGTGGCGCTGCTGACCACGTTTTATGGTTCCCTGCTATCCACCGTGATCTTCCTGCCGATTGCCGGCAAGCTACGCTCGCGCACGATGATTGAAGTCATGAACTTTGAGATCGTGTACCAGGGTGCGATCAGTATCCTGCAGGACAATAACCCGATGTCCGTGTATGAAAAGCTGTCGTCATTTGTGCCGCCCAAACAGCGTAAACCCATGCAGTCGCTAAAATTGAGGTCGAAGTAACATGGAAGGCAGCGCAATGGTCGAAATGTTTGAGCAGGAGGAGCCAACCAATAGCTGGATCGTGACCTTCGCCGATATGATGACCTTGATCCTGGTGTTCTTTATCCTGCTTTATACCCTGGCGGATTTTGAAGATGAAGCCTACCGGGCAGAAATCGCCAAGATCAACGTGATCGATGGCGAGGGCAGAGAGATCAGCGTGCTGGATTACGCAGAGCGCCAGGGCCGGGACCCGGAACCACTGCAGGCGGTGGAAAATATGCTCGGCCTCAATCCCTCGGAGCAGATTATCGAGCCGGTAAAGCCGAAAATCTACCAGGAGATGCGCAGCATGATCGATTACACCGACCTGGATGAAGGCGTTGCGCTGGATATCGATGGTAACCGTATCCATCTGACCATCGACGGTCGCTTCCTGTTCGATTCGGGCAAGGCAGAGCTGAGGGACCAGGCCAAGATCATCTTCAATAACCTGGCCCAGTTATTCCGCGAGAATCCTGACTTCAAGATCGATATCCTCGGGCATACCGATGATCTAGCGATCAATACCGCGCAATTCCCATCGAATTGGGAATTGTCGGCAGTGCGGGCTACCACCGTGTTGCGTTACTTCATCGATCAGGGGCTCGATCCGCTGCGCATGAGCGCGACGGGGTATGCGGATTCATTGCCTATGGTGCCCAATAATAGTGCCGAGAATCGAGAGTTAAATCGGAGAGTTGAGTTTGTTCTGGAAAAAGAAACAGAAGAGTAAGATCACGGTCGAGTTGGCGGATAATGAGCAGGATTACCGCGCTGCGTACCGGGTCAAGCCGTCACCGGATTTACCCGCTGAATTGACCCTGCAGGCTCGCACCTGCCCGATCGTCAACATCAGTGGAACCGGCTGTTGCTTTCGCAGCGAAGAAATCGCCGATGGGGCCCAGGTAACTGGAACGATCAGGATAGAAGGCGTGGTTTACCCGATAACCCTGCGCGTCGTCGCCAAGCAGAATGACCTGTGCCGTTGCCAGTTCATCAAGACCTCGGCGAACACGGAAAATGCGCTGCATCACTATGTGCTGAAGGTACAAAAGAGCAAGATTCGTGGTTAAAAAACAACAACATACTGTGCATTATTGCCCATTAGTCGGAGATAGATCAGGGCCATGTTGTTTTTTTTATCCTATAGTCTATAACACATTTGCAGACGTAAATTGTTACATGGCTGTAAAAACGACCATTATCAAATTGATTAATAAGCGTTTTTAAGACATAATTAAATGATAAATCTGCGAAAAAAAGATTTAGCTTCCATCTTTACGAATTCGGGTACTTTTCTTGATTAAGCAACGCACACTGAAGAATGTGATTCGCGCCATGGGCGTGGGTTTGCATACCGGCAAAAAGGTCTACCTGACCTTACGTCCTGCTCCGGTCAATTCCGGTATCCGTTTCCGTCGGGTGGATCTGGAGCAACCGGTGGAAATTCTGGCCAGACCCGAGCATGTCGGGGACACCAAACTCTCCACTACCCTGTGCCAGGAAGGTGTTCGTATTTCAACGGTCGAACATCTGTTGTCGGCGATTGCCGGTCTCGGCATAGATAATGCGTTCATCGATCTCAGCGCCGATGAAGTTCCGATCATGGATGGCAGTGCCGGGCCGTTCGTGTTCCTGATCCAGTCTGCCGGCATCGTCGAGCAATCCGCCCCGAAAAAATTTATCCGGATCAAGAAAACCGTCAAGGTTGAAGACCAGGATAAATGGGTCAAATTTGAGCCCTTCAGCGGCTTCAAGGTCAGTTTTGAAATCGATTTCGATCATCCCCTTTTCACCGCGGAAAAACAGGTGTGCGAAGTCAATTTTTCCACCACCTCATTCGTCAAGGAAGTCAGTCGTGCGCGCACCTTTGGCTTTCAGAAAGATATCGAGTATCTGCGCAAGAACAACCTGGCCCTTGGTGGCAGCCAGGAAAACGCGATCGTGCTCGATGACTACCGGGTCCTTAACGAGGACGGTCTGCGTTACGACAATGAGTTTGTCAAACACAAGATTCTCGATTCCATCGGCGATCTTTACTTACTCGGTCATAGCCTGATCGGTGCATTCTCCGGCTATAAATCCGGCCACGAATTGAATAACCGCCTGTTACTGGCGCTGATGGCTGACCGCGAAGCCTGGGAAGAAGTCACCTTCGAGGATGACGCCAAGTCTCCCATCTCCTACGCCCAGCCAGTCGAAGCGGTATAGCTGTAGGCCGGCCATGAACATAATATTCCTGTCTTCAAATAAAGGTAAATTGTGCAGCATTGGCCTCTGCCGCAGTTACCACTACGCGCTATTCTTCGTCGCGATCGGTATCCTGATCGGCGGTGTCGGCTTTATCGGCTACAAGCTGGGGCAATCACCGGATCATTCGCTGACCGTATCCGAGTGGCGCGACAAGATTCGTGAACAACAGCTGGAACTGGATAATCTCAAGCAGGAGTCCGATGCCAATGTGGATGCGCTGTCCTCACGCCTCGGCCTGCTGCAGGCACATGTCAACCGCCTCGATGCGGTAGGGCAAAAACTGATCCAGATGGCCAAGATCGACAAGGGCGAGTTCGATTTCAGTCAGCCTCCGGCGTTAGGTGGCCCCGAAACCACCCTGCAAGCCACCGTTGACAGCACTGAGTTGCATAAAGCGATGAATCAGCTGTCGGCCAATCTGTCCGATCGACAAAACCAACTGGCGGTTCTGGAAGAACTGTTGATGAGCCGCAACCTGTTGAAAGAGGTTGAGCCAAGAGGTCGTCCGATTCAGAGTGGTTGGTTATCCTCTTACTACGGTATGCGTACCCATCCGATTTCCGGCAAGCGGGAAATGCACAAGGGGGTCGACTTTGCCGGCAAGCTGGGTGGCCCGGTCATTGCAGTGGCCAAGGGCGTTGTGACCTTCGCCGGTACCCGTTATGGCTATGGCAAGGTAATCGATATCAACCACGGCAACAACTACACCACACGCTATGCACACAACTCCAAGTTGCTGGTAGCGGTTGGCGATACCGTTGAGAAGGGTTTACAAATTGCCGAGATCGGTACCTCAGGTCGTTCGACCGGACCGCATGTCCATTTTGAAGTGATGAAAAACGGTAAAAACGTCAATCCGATGAAATTCATCAACGCTTCCAACTGATTTTCCCCTCAACCTTCATTAAAACATCTGATTCCACCGACTTTTTTCAGCGCGGTGGCAAATTGCAATATCCTCATCCCCGGCCTTGAATTATAATGCCGCGCTTATACTTTTAGTCTTGGTAAAACATTACTGCACTTATGTTGGCAAAAATATTCAGAAAAATTTTCGGCAGTCGAAACGACCGTATCATCAAAGCGTTAAGACGAACTGCCGACAAGATCAACCGCCTGGAACCTGACCTGCAGGCGCTCAGCGACGAACAACTGCAACAAAAAACCGAGGAGTTCAAGCAACGTTACCGGGACGGTGAAACCGTCGAGCAGCTGTTGGTTGAGGCATTTGCCGTGTGTCGCGAGGCATCGACCAGGGTACTCGGTATGCGTCATTATGATGTCCAGCTGATTGGCGGCATGATTCTGAATAATAATCAAATCACCGAGATGCGTACCGGTGAGGGTAAAACCCTGGTCGCAACGCTCGCCGCCTATCTCAATGCGCTGACCGGTAAGGGCGTGCATGTAGTGACCGTCAACGATTACCTGGCAGAACGTGACAGCCAATGGATGGGCAAGTTATATAACTTTCTCGGGCTGAGTGTCGGCGTGGTGCTGAGCACGATGGATTACGACCAGAAACGCGAGGCCTACAAGGCCGACATCACCTATGGCACCAATAACCAGTTCGGTTTCGACTACATGCACGATAACCTGTCCTTTTCATTGAATGAGAGGGTACAGCGGGATTTATACTTCGCCATCGTCGACGAGGTCGATTCGATCCTGATCGATGAAGCCAGAACACCGCTGATCATCTCCGGACCGGCCAGCGACAGTTCGGAGCTCTACAGCAAAATGAATGCCCTGATCCCTCGCCTGAGCAAGGTCGAAGAGGAGGACGGTCCCGGCGACTACAGCATTGATGAAAAATCCAAGCAGGTCTACCTGACCGAACAGGGCCATCAGACCGCGGAAGACCTGCTGGTCGAGGCCGGACTGCTGACCATGGGTGAAAGCCTGTATGACGCGATTAATATTCCACTGGTGCATCATTTGAATGCGGCGATGCGCGCGCATGCGATTTTCCAGAAAGATGTCGACTATATCCTGCAGGATGATCAGGTCGTGATCGTGGATGAATTCACCGGACGCACGATGCCCGGGCGGCGCTGGTCAGAGGGCCTGCACCAGGCGATCGAGGCCAAGGAAGGGGTACAGATCCAGCAGGAAAACCAGACCATTGCGTCGATCACCTTCCAGAATTATTTTCGCCTGTATGACAAGCTGGCCGGTATGACCGGTACCGCGGATACCGAGGCGTTCGAATTTCAGCAGATTTATGGCCTTGAGGTAGTCGTGGTGCCTACCCACAAACCCATGGTCAGGGACGATCGCGGTGACCTCATCTACCTGACCGCGAAAGAGAAATACCAGGCTATCATCGACGACATCAAGGACTGTGTCCAGCGCAAGCAACCGGTGCTGGTAGGTACCACCTCGGTGGAGATCTCGGAATATCTATCCGGGCTGCTGGACAAGGATAAGATCAAGCATCAGACCCTGAATGCCAAGCAGCATGAGCGCGAGGCCGGGGTTATTGCCGATGCCGGTCTGCCGGGTGCGGTCACGATCGCGACCAACATGGCCGGTCGTGGTACCGATATCGTGCTCGGTGGTAACTATGAAGTGCATCTGGAGGATATCCCCGAAGAGCAAACCGACAAGCGCGCATCGTTCAAGCAGGAATGGGAACATCGTCATGCCCAGGTCATCGAAGCGGGCGGCTTGCATATCGTGGGTACCGAACGCCATGAATCACGGCGGATCGATAACCAGCTGCGCGGCCGCTCAGGTCGTCAGGGCGACCCCGGTTCGTCGCGGTTCTACCTGTCGATGGAAGATACACTGATGCGTATCTTTGCTTCGGATAAGGTGTCCGGCCTGATGCAGAAACTGGGCATGCAGGAAGGCGAGGCGATCGAGCACCCGTGGGTCACCAAGGCGATAGAAAACGCCCAGCGCAAGGTGGAGGCACACAACTTCGATATCCGTAAGCATCTACTCGAATATGACGACGTGGCCAATGATCAGCGTAAGGTAATATACCAGCAACGCGATGACCTGCTGCAAACCGATAGTATCGAAGATGCGGTCAAGGACATGCGCCTGGATGTGCTGGAGAATTATTTCCGCATGTTCGTGCCCGTTGGCAGTATCGACGAACAGTGGGACATTGAGGGTCTTACCTCATCGCTGGCCAAGGAGTTTGGTGAAGAGATGCCAATCCAGCACTGGATCGATGAGGATGATCATCTGCATGATGAACTGATCCTGGATAAGATTACTGAGCATTTTGAGCAGGCTTATCAGCAGAAAGTGGACAAGGTTGGTACCGATATCGCTCGACGCTATGAAAAGGAAATCATGCTGATGGTGTTGGATCGTCACTGGAAAGAACACCTGGCCGCGATGGACTACCTGCGCCAGGGTATCGGCCTGCGCGGCTATGCGCAAAAAAACCCGGTCCAGGAGTTCAAGCGTGAATCCTTCGAGATGTTCACCAACATGCTGGATGGCATCAAGGCCGAGGCGATTACGATCCTGACCCGGATCCAGGTCCAGAGTGAGGAAGAGGTCGCGGCAATGGAGCAGGGTCATCACGAGAACGACGACTTGCAGTTACAGCATGAAGATGCGACCAGCGTGCTCTCTGCCTCCGGAGATCAAGAGCAGGCCGATGCCCATCAACCCTATGTACGTAAGGAACGCAAACTGGGACGCAACGAACCCTGCTGGTGTGGTTCCGGCAAAAAATACAAGCACTGTCACGGTAAATTGAGCTAATGCCGGTAGGCCTGGCTCCACCGCAACAACTGTATCCGGTCAAAGGGATACGCCTGGCGGCCTGCCATAGCGGGATCAAGGCTGATGCGCAGTCTGCTGACCTGACCCTGATCGAAATCGCCGAGGGCTCAACCCTGGCCGCCGTATTTACCCGTAATCGTTTCTGTGCCGCACCGGTTAACGTGGCGCGTGATCACCTGCAACAGAGTGCCGCGCGCTACCTGCTGATCAATTCAGGCAATGCCAATGCCGGCACCGGGCAGCAGGGCATGGCCGATGCCAGGCAGAGTTGTCAGCATGTCAGCACCCAGTTTTCGGTGCCGGTCGAGACGGTGTTGCCATTTTCCACCGGTGTCATCGGGGCGCCGTTAGCGGTCGATAGGATTGCCGCGGCGATCCCCGCTCTGGCTGCAGATCTCAGCGAGGATCAATGGCTGGACGCTGCCCGCGGCATCATGACCACCGACACCATCCCGAAAGCGGTGAGTCGGCAACTCACGATCGATGGCCAGACCATCAGCATTACCGGTATCAGCAAGGGCTCGGGTATGATCAGGCCCGATATGGCGACCATGCTGGCCTACGTCGCGACCGATGCACGTATCGATCAGCAAGCGCTCGACAGCATATTGAGCCAGGCGGTTGAGCAATCATTTAATGCCATTACCGTTGATGGCGATACGTCAACCAATGATGCCTGCGTATTGATGGCAACCGGGCACAGCCAGGTTGCCATCGATGCCGACCACGGCCAATTCATCGAGGCCTTGAACGAGGTCTTCAGATTACTCGCCCAGGCCATCGTGCGTGACGGCGAGGGCGCCACCAAGTTCGTCGAGATCAACGTGGCCAATGCCGCCGACGTCCGGGACGCCCGGCAAATGGCTTACACCATCGCGCATTCTCCACTGGTCAAAACCGCCCTGTTTGCTTCCGATGCCAACTGGGGCAGGATCCTGGCCGCGATTGGTCGAGCCGAGGTTTCCCGGCTCGATATCGAACGGGTCAATCTGTACCTGGGAGATGTGTGTCTGATTGAGCGTGGCCTGCCGGATACCAACTACCGCGAGGAATTGGGCCAGCGAGAAATGTCGAAACAGGATATCGTGATCAGGGTCGACCTGGGCCTGGGCGATGCCAGCGCCAGGGTATGGACCACTGATCTATCGTATGAATACGTCAAGATAAATGCCGAATACCGCAGCTGATAAACCCTACACCCATGTCGTAGCCGGCATCATCCGTCATCCGAAGCACCCGCACAAGCTGTTCATCACCCGGCGTCAGCAGGGACAGCATCTGGAGAACCTGTGGGAATTTCCGGGCGGCAAGCTGGAACCGAATGAGTCGCGTTTTATCGGCATGCGGCGCGAGCTGGAGGAGGAAACCGGCATCAGGGTCGAGTCGGCCCTGCCATTCTTCTGTGTGCTGCATGAGTACCCGGACAAAAATATCTTCCTCGATGTATGGGAAGTCCAGTCCTACCGGGGTAAAGCACACGGCCGGGAGGGCCAGCAGGGGCGCTGGGTCAAGCAATCGGAGCTGACCGGGCTGGATTTTCCCGCTGCGGATATCCCCATTATCCAGGCCTTGTCCCTGCCGCCTGAATTATTGATCACGCCGGATTTGGCAGAGGCCCACCAGGCTGGATTTATCGAGCATTTCCGCCAACTCATGCAACGTCATCCTTACCCCCTGGTCCAGTTTCGTTCGCATCATCTGGCTGACGAGTTGTATGCCGATCTCGCGTTGCAGATGCAGGAGATCTGTCAGCTATATGGGGCCGAAGTCATCATCAGCCGCCCCCGTTTGCAAAGCCTGAAATCAGAGTTATTCAAAGATTTTCGCTGGCGTCATTTAACTTCATACATCCTGCAGTCTTTGATCGAAAATCCATTCGATGACGCGATACAACTCTCGGTATCCTGTCATGATCGGGCGGAATTGAAAAAGGCGCAACGATTGAATTGTCAATTTGCCGTGTTGTCGACGATTCGTCCGACCCTGAGTCATCCGGGACGTAAAGCGAAAGGCTGGTATCAATTCAACCAGTTAGCCCGCCAGGCTAACCTGCCGCTTTATGCTTTGGGTGGCGTACGCCGCAAAGACCGGAGTATCGCGCGTTTTCAGGGTGGGATAGGGGTTGCCGGGATTGCGGATTTCTGGACTGTCTAGCGGAACGGATTGTTACAGTGCGCAGCGAAACAGTTTAAAGTCGATATCCTGTTTTAACTGGACCGGCATCTGATCAATACTTTGTTGCGGCTGTAAAAAACGGATTGAGTAACGGTGCTTACCGGCACTGATTTCCGGGAAGAAATCACGATCCCTCGGCAGTTCGATGCGTAACAGTTGATTGGCCTGGGTGGTATCCAGGGTTTCCTGGAAAAAACCGTTGCGCGCAGTCACGGTCTCGCCAACCGCACTGTCCCGGATAATGCCCAGTAACAGCTGTAACACTTCGAACAACTGGCTATAGGGTTGAGACCAGCGATCGATGTCGGTTAGCCGTTTTTGATATTCAAGATTTAACCAGAACCGGAGTTGCGGTAAATCAAAATTGCAGCTGCCACCGGGGATTGCGGAGCGCTGCTTGATGGTCAGCATAAAATCACTTTTCTTCAGGTGCTCACCCAGTTTGCCATCCATTTTATGCATGTTGTTCAGCGCGTGTTTGAGTTTGCTCAGGGTTAGCTCCAGGCGAGATTTGTCCACCGAGTGATGCTCTGCCAATGCATGTAATACCTTGTGTTGCCGTTCCAGTTCCTTGATCATTTCCTGCTTGAGGTCGCCACGTTCAAGTAATGCGGTAATCTCCAGAATGGTCAGGATGGACTGGTAACTGGCCATATCCTTATTCTGGTTCTTACTGTATTCCAGGCGCTGCATCAGAGCTTCGATCCGCAAGAAGGTGCGGATTCTCTCATTTAGCGGCTGTTCAAATATGAAATTCTTACTTGGCATAAGTCGGTGGAACCTGATCTGTCCACTGATTATAGCCGATGGATGGCGAAAACTCAGTTATTGGCTAACTGCATAAGATGTTGGTGCATGGCCTGCACCTGGGTTGATCGATCGCCATCGTCGTGATTGGCGATAACACTGTCGGCTTTTTGTAAGCGCTGTGCATTGGATAGCTGCGCGGCGATCATTTGTTCAGCCAGTTGGGATGAAATACCATCTCTTTGTTGCAGGCGCTGGATCTGCAGCGCGGGTGGACAGTCTATCGCCACCGTATGATCAACCAGGGCATCAAACCCACTTTCAAATAACAGGGGTACGACCAGGATTACGTAATCGCCGCTGCTTGCCGACAGCATGGCCTCGATCGCCGCCTGCCGGATCATCGGGTGAATCATCTGCTCCAGCCAGTGTCTTTGCTCCGGATCGTCAAATACCTGTTGGCGCAACAATGCCCGGTCAATCGTTTGATCCGGTTTAACGATGCCGGGTCCAAAATGCTCGACGGCCCTGGCATAGGCCGGCTGTCCGGGTTGCATTAACTGGTGACTGATACGGTCGGTATCGATGACTTTGACCCCGAGTTCGGCAAATAAGCGGCTGATGACCGATTTGCCGCTAGCGATACCGCCGGTTAAGCCGACCTTAAACATCGGTCAAAGCAGGGAAAAATAAAACTGGTTGAGTTGTTCGCCGTACAGCAGGCTGATAAAACCGGCCGCCGCCAGGTAGGGACCGAAGGGTATCTGCGTTCCGCGCTCGGTTCTTTTCAACGCAATCATACTAATCCCGACGATAGCGCCAACCAGGGAAGAAGTCAGGATAATCACCAGTAGCATTTTCCAGCCCATCCAGGCTCCGAGCATGGCCAGTAACTTGAAATCACCATGCCCCATGCCTTCCTTGCCGGTAATCAGTTTGAACACGATATAAACCGACCACAGGCTCAGGTAGCCCGCCATCGCACCGATGACACTGGATTCAAGGTCGACGTAGATATTGAAGAAGCCTAGCAGGATACCCAGCCACAGCAAGGGCAGGGTGATGCTGTCAGGTAATAGTTTATGGCCGATATCGATACCGCTGGCGGCGATCAGGCTCCAGCCCAACAGCAAAGCAAAAGCGGTCTGCAGGGTTACCCCGAAATGCCAGGCTACCCACAGAGAGACCAGGCCGGTGAACAGTTCAACCAGGGGGTATTGCAGCGAGATAGGCGTCTTGCAAGAGGAACACTTACCACCCAGCACCAGGTAACTGATGATGGGAATATTTTCCAACGCGGTGATCTGATGACCGCAATGGCCGCAACGAGAGCGTGGTACGACCAGGTTGAGGGTTTCCTCTTGTGCTGCTGGCGGTTGTTCCAGGAATTCCAGGCAATCACTGCGCCATTCGCGTTGCATCATCAGCGGCAGCCGGTAGATGACAACATTGAGAAAGCTGCCTACCAGCAAACCGAGAATAAAGATGCACAGATAAAACGCCCACGGCAGCTGTTCGAAGAAAAACAGGGTCTCGTCGAGCATGTGGTTTAGTTAGACAACATTACCCAGCTGGAAGATTGGCAGGTACATGGCCACGATCAGACCACCGATGAGCACACCCAGGACCGCCATGATCAGTGGTTCCATCAATGCGGTCAGGTTATCGACCAGGTTGTCCACCTCGGCCTCGTAGAAATCGGCGACCTTGCTCAGCATGTGATCCAGTGAGCCGGCTTCTTCACCGATCGAAACCATCTGGATGACCATATTGGGGAATAAACCGGTGGCCCGCATCGACGACTGTAACTGGGTACCCTGCGCCACTTCTTCCTTGATTTTCAGGGTTGCGTTTTGATAGACGTAATTGCCGGTGGCACCAGCCACCGAATCCATCGCTTCCACCAGGGGTACACCGGCGGCGGACATGGTCTCCAGGGTACGGGCGAAACGCGCGATCGCGGATTTTTCGGTGATTTCACCAATAACCGGCACCTTGAGCACCAGCTTGTCCTTGTTATTGCGGAACTCTTCGGATTTGGCGTTAAAGTGTTTGTATAGAAAGGCGAGGATGCCTATCACCGCGATAAATATCCACCATTTGGCCTGCATGAATTCCGACAAGGCAATAACGAACAGGGTCATCGCCGGTAGATCGGCGCCGAAGCTGCTAAATACGTCCTGGAATTGCGGTACCACGAACAACAACAGAATGGTGGTCACGACAAAGGCCACCACCAGTACCGAGATCGGATAGGTCATTGCCTTCTTGACCTTGGCTTTCAGCGCCTCGGTCTTTTCCTTGTAGGTTGCCAGCTTGTCCAGCATGGTTTCCAGGGCACCGGACTGCTCACCGGCATTGACCAGGTTGACGAATAGCGGGTCAAAGTACACCGGAAACTTCTTCAGGGCCTCGGCAAAGGTCGCGCCGGCTTCTACATCGGCCTTGATCGAGAAGATCATTTTCTGCATCGAGGGGTTTTCATGGCCCTCGCCGATAATGTCGAAGGACTGCACCAGCGGTACCCCGGACGACATCATGGTAGCCATTTGCCGGCTGAAGATAGCGATATCCGCCGGCAGGATTTTCTTTTCACCGCCACCGAACAGGGGCTTTGGTTTCTTCTTGACCCGCAGCGGGTTAATACCCATCTTGCGCAGGTCGCCCCGAGCCAGGGTATCATTCAGCGCCATGACCTCGCCTTTGACCTTTTCCCCGGAACGGTTGGTTCCTTCGTACATGAATTCGATTTTTTCTGCAGCTTTCGCCATAGCGATTAATCCTTAGTGACTCGGTTTGCTTCTTCCAGGCTGATAATGCCCTGCTTGATCTTTTTCAATGCGGAACGACGCAGGTCGTCGATACCTTCTTTCAGCGACTGATCGGCGAGGTCGATGGAGTTGGCGCCCGACATGATCAGACGACCCATTTCCTCGGAGATCGGCATCACCTGGTAGATACCCACGCGTCCTTTATAGCCGCCGGTACATTGATCACAACCCACGGCTTTGTAGACGGTGAAATTTTCTTTCAGGTCTTCCTCGGTGAAACCTTCTTCGAGCAATACATCGTTTGGCAGTTCATCCACGGTTTTACAATGGCTGCACAGTCGCCGCCCCAGGCGCTGGGCGATGATCAAGGATACCGAGGTCGCAATATTGAACGGCGGAACCCCCATATTCATCAGGCGGGTCAGGGTCTGCGGGGCGTCGTTGGTATGCAGGGTGGACAATACCAGGTGACCGGTTTGCGCCGCCTTGATCGCAATTTCCGCGGTTTCCAGGTCACGAATCTCACCCACCATGACCACATCTGGATCCTGACGCAGGAATGCCCTGAGCGCCTCGGCAAAGGTCAGGCCCACCTTGGGGTTTACGTTAACCTGGTTGATCCCCTCGAGATTGATTTCCGCCGGGTCTTCCGCGGTCGAGATGTTGGTTTCCGGTACGTTCAGAATATTCAAACCGGTGTAAAGTGATACGGTTTTACCACTACCGGTTGGGCCGGTGACCAGGATCATACCGTAGGGATTGGCCAGCGCGCTCATGTATTTTTCTTTCTGTTCGGGCTCATAACCCAGGGCATCGATGCCGAGCTGGGCGCTGGACGGATCGAGGATACGCAACACGATCTTTTCCCCGAACAGGGTGGGGCAGGTGTTGACACGAAAGTCGATCGCGCGTTTTTTCGATAGTTTCAACTTGATCCGGCCGTCCTGAGGAACCCGCTTCTCCGAGATATCCATGCGTGACATGACCTTGACGCGGGCGGTCAACTTGCCAGCGATATTGATCGGCGGCGACGCAACTTCCTGCAGGATGCCATCGATCCGGTAGCGGATACGATAGCGTTTTTCATAGGGTTCGAAGTGAATATCGGATGCGCCTTTATTGATCGCATCGACCAGGATCTTGTTGACGTATTTGACGACCGGCGCATCGTCGGCAGCATCCTGCGAAGAATCTTCCTTCTCTTCCTCGCCGGCTTCGATGTCGAGGTTTTCCAGGTCATCATCCAGCATGTCATCCATGCCGGTATCCATCGCGGCGATGGCTTTATCCATGAACGCATTGAGCTGGTCTTCCTGTACCAGGACCGCTTCGGTCGACAGCCCGGTATTGAATTTGAATTCATCCAACGCCTGCATATTGGTTGGATTGGATATCGCCACGAACAGGCGATTGCCGCGTTTGAACAGGGGTACCGCATGCAGCTGGGAAATCAGTTTCTCATCGACCAGGGTCAGGGCGGCCTGTTCGGCATCCATGCTGGAAAGGTCAAACACCGGCAGGCCGAATTCGGATGCCGAGACCATGGCGATGATCGACGCGGATACGATCTTGTTATCGATCAGGTACTGATTGAGCGGAATCTTTGCTTCATTGGCCTGGGCCACCGCATTTCGGGCGACGTCTTCCGTTATGACCTGATCCATCACCAGGGTCCGGGCCAACCCTGTCAGTGCTGTCGTGGCTACGTTCATATTAAGTAAAGTTGATTATAATTATCAGATATCCGAGGTATACGCTTGAGTATATGACAGTTTTCAGGATTTTTGGCAATTAGATTGCATTCAAACCGGTCGATCAAGGCCAATATTTGAAAAACTTCACTTAGCCGTGGCTATAAGCCCTTTTAAGCCGTTATTACTGACCGCCTCCAAGACCTCAAATCGGCGCAAAAAAAGGGTGAAGCATGGCTTCACCCTTGGTGCTCTAAGCTCCGTTAAGAGCGTTGAATGTCCAGCTTATTGACATTCTGAAGGAGCGTAACGTGCTTCCACGGTACCGGCAGTAACCGGCAGACCACGAGCGGTCGCAACCGTCGTAGTGGTTGAGCCACAAGCCCAGTCGATACTGCCGTTCAGGCCAGGAGCCATCGGTGCACTGTTGATGGAAGGGGTCAGGATCAGGGTATTCCCGGTGATTACGCCAGGCGCATCGTTACCGAAAGTGATGGTGGTGATGCCGGTAACACCGTCAACGTTGATGTCAGACACATACTTGGTCTGGGCGCCAGGCCAGGTCAGGTTATAAGAGGTAGCGCTTGCCAGCATACCGGTCATGCCGTGGGATTGATAACCTTCGGAGATAGAGGTCTTGGCAGAACTGGCCAGAACCAGGCCTTCAGTGACCTTGGCGCGAGTGGTGTAGTCCTGATAAGCAGGCAGAGCTACCGCTGCCAGGATACCGATGATCGCGACCACGATCATTAATTCGATAAGGGTAAAACCAGATTGTTGTTTGTTCATCATGATATTTCTCTCTATTGATAGTTAATACTAAGCCGAAGCATTGGAGAAGCGGCGTAGCCGATTCCTGCGAATTCGGTAGTAATCTGCTCCATGACCAGGATCCGAGACAACCCTGTCAGTGCTGTCGTGGCTTCATTCAAATCAAATAAAGTTGATTATAAATATCAGATATCCGAACTATATGAGTATAGGACAGTTTTCAGGATTCCGGGCATAATCCGGTCGATCCAGGCCAATATTGGAAAAACTTCACTTGAACCAGGCTATCCACTGGTTAAAGCCGTTATCCCTGATCGTCACCAGGCCATCAAATCGACGCAAAAAAAAGGGTGAAGCATGGCTTCACCCTTGGTGCTCTAGGCTCCGTTAAGAGCGTCGAATGTCTAGCTTATTGACATTCTGAAGGAGCGTAACGTGCTTCCACGGTACCAGCAGTAACCGGCAGAGCACGAGCAGTCGCAACCGTGGTAGTGGTTGAACCACAAGCCCAGTCAACACTACCGTTCAGGCCAGGAGCAATCGGTGCACCGTTGATGGACGGGGTCAGAACCAGGGTATTACCAGTGATTACGCCGGGCGCATCGTTACCGAAAGTGATGGTAGTGATACCGGTAACACCGTCAACGTTGATGTCAGACACATACTTGGTCTGGGCACCAGGCCAGGTCAGGTTGTAAGAAGTAGCAGCTGCCAGCATACCGTTCATGCCGTTGGTTTGATAACCTTCAGCGATCGAAGTCTTGGCAGAACTGGCCAGAACCAGACCTTCAGTTACCTTGGCGCGAGTGGTGTAATCCTGATAAGCAGGCAGAGCTACCGCTGCCAGGATACCGATGATCGCGACCACGATCATTAATTCGATAAGGGTAAAACCAGATTGTTGTTTCTTCATCATCTTAATTTCCTCTATTGATAGTTAATACTAAGCCGAAGCGTTGTGAAAACGGCGTAGCCGATTCCTGCGAATAGTTATAGCAGAGGATGTGCCAACTTTCGGAAAAAATTAATAACTGATTGATTTTATTGATGAAATTAAAATAAGCCGGTTTTCTGCGACAGATTTCGATAGGTTTAAAACCGGTCATTTTTGACATTTTTGTCAAATCTTGACAGTAATGTCAGTTATTTTGTTAAACCGAGTTTTTGACAGCGATATCTGAGTTGCCTGAGGGTGATTCCCAGCTGCCGCGCGGCAGCGGACTGGTTCCATTTATTTTGCACCAGGGCCTTTTCCAGTTCCTCGGCCTCGAGTTCAAGGGTCTTGTCGAGCAGACTGCCGGATCGGCTATTGTTGGCGGTATTCTCCGGGATATGTAAATCCGCAGAGCTGATGATCCCGTTCTCCGACATCGCACAGGCTCTTTCCAGGATATTTTCCAACTCACGCACGTTACCGGGGAACTCGTACTGGTTGAGGGCCTGCAGCGCATCCTGTGCAATGTCGTAGTGATGTTCATTGTCCTGCCCCAGCTTGTGCAGGATATGCCGGGTCAGCAGTTCGACATCCTCGCTGCGCTTGCGCAGGGGCGGTACCTGGATACCGATGACATTGATCCGGTAATACAGGTCCTGGCGGAACTGGCCCTGCTCGACCAGGTCGGCGAGGTTTTTATGCGAAGCGCTGATAATCCGCACATCGACACTTTGCTCTTCAGCGGAGCCGACCGGGCGGATACTTTTCTCCTGGATCACGCGCAGCAGTTTGACCTGCATCGGCAGCGGTAAATCGGCGATTTCATCCAGGAACAGGGTGCCGCCGTCGGCGGCTCGAAACAGGCCGGGATTATCACTGACGGCGCCGGTGAAGCTGCCTTTGAGATGACCGAATAGCTCGCTCTCCATCAATTCACTGGGAATCGCGCCGCAGTTGACCGCGATGAACGGCGCATCGGCGCGCGCCCCCTGGGCGTGAATCTGGCGGGCGACCAGTTCCTTGCCGGTACCTGACTCACCCTCGATAAATATCGGCGCCTGGTTGCGGGCGAATTTCTTTATCGTCTCGCGCAGCTTCTTAATATGCTTGGATTCACCGATGATATGGTATTTTTGCGGGCGCTCCGGATCAGCACGGATGACCGTGATCGAGGTCTGGATACCGTTCTCGATCAGGTTGCGCAGTTTTTCCAGCGATACCGGCTTGGACACGAAGTCATAGGCGCCGGCCTTCATCGCCTTGATCGCCATTTCCATGTTGCCATGCGCGGTGATCACCGCTACCGGCATATCCGGCTGGTGCTTCTGGATATGCTTGACCAGGGAGATGCCGTCTCCATCCGGCAGTTTCATATCGGTCAGGCAAAAATCGTATTCCTGTTCATGCAGCAGGCGGGTGGCGGAGGTGTAATCCTCGGCACATTTGACCTCGAGGCCCATCCGCAACAGGGTTATCTCGAGTAATTCCCGAATGTCCGGTTCATCATCGACGACCAATACCGATTGTTTATCCATGGCTACTTCTTTATTGTAAAGCTGGTACCGCCCAGATCATTAGCGCTCACCGAAATCGATGCGTCATTCAATTCACATAATTGATTGACGATATACAAGCCGAGCCCGGTGCCCTTGTGATTGGTGGTGTAAAACGGTTCGAATATTTTAT
>JAAUXZ010138047.1_pt1 | contig 19956 bp, 15 predicted proteins | sample 7278131 | NCBI WGS metagenome assembly JAAUXZ01 (sample SAMN14350119, study PRJNA611818) | marine sediment metagenome | isolation source: surface marine sediment (3m) | place: French Polynesia: Moorea | collected 2018-08 | reverse complement strand
GTGACCACTACCACACCCAGGCCCAGCAGGGCGATGAATATGAACGGGATCATGGCCGAGACCATGAAGTGCCGTCGATGAATGTTGACCCGGTGGAAGAAGATCACCGACATGGCATTTTCCAAGACAGTGAAAGCCATCGTCGCGAAAAAAATCAGGATGCCGAAACCGACCCAGCCGATCACCTTGCGGTACTGGAGGAAGGCGGCAATCTGGTTGGTCATGGCCTCGGCACTGATCGGGATGATGAAATCCAGGTGTGTCCGGACACTGGCCAGCAGGGCCTCTTCAGGGATGAAGTGGGAGAGACCAACCAGCAGTAAGGCCAGCAGTGGGACGATGGACAGCAAGCCATAGTAGGCGACGGCACCTGAGAGCAGCAGCCCCTGATTGCGCTGAAAGCTTTTGACGGTCCGCCACAGGAAGGATCCCGGCCGTTTGACCAGGAATTCAGTCGACCTTCGCGCAGCAGCGGATTTCATGGGCCCGGTTTCCGGGGTGGTCTTGAGCAAGTCGGTGGTTTCCAAATGGCCAGTGAGTCTTGATTTCTGGACAGATTGACCCCAGTGGTGTCTGTCGTCAATACAGGAAATTCAGCATACTCATACCCAGCGGCGAGTCTCGATATGACTTGAGGTTTTGTCAAACAGCCGAGGATGGCAGAAATCAGCTGAGGAATATCATTGTTTTTTTATCTTCCCGGCCTGATACTGGGGCGAGAAAAATGGAGGTAGTAGTATGTCCAGGAGTCGTTGTCCACTCAGGAAGGGTTGTCCATTTTCAGAAGAGTGCAAGGATCACAGGTGGCTCTGTTTTTGGACCATCTGGCTGGTGTTGCTTGGCTCGGTGGGTTTTGTGGTCTTTATCTTCGCGTCGGGCGGCTTGGCATAGCGCATGCCCTGATTTGCAAGTACCCAGGGTTGGATGACGGCGCCCCGCACCGTCATCCAACCCTGGGCGTCCAATCAATGCGAAGCTGTCATCTGATAGCGGCGGATCATGTGTACGAACTCCTTCAGAGTTTCGATGTTGGTGGCCTCCGCCTGAGAACACCATTGCCGCAGGGCCTCGAGCCGAGCGTTGTGACTGGCTGATTTTTGTTCCCAAATCTCATGCAGTCTCAGCTTGAACTGATAGACCGTGGCAAGGGCGCCACTCTGCTCCAGGACTTCACTCAGGCGCTTGCGATCGGCTTCGCTGAGTAACACCGCTTCACGCCGTGCCAGACGCAGTGCCTTTCGATAGAGACGCCGCCAGTGTTTTTCCACATGGCGGGTCTCATCCCGAAATACCGGACGTAACACCCTGCGGCTGTAGTCCGCCATCAACTGCAGGCGGTTAACGGTCAGGGCCTTGACCACTTCGATATCGATCTGTGGGCGTTCCTCGGCCAGATTGCGTTTGGGGGCCTGTTTGTTGACCCGTGCCAGGCCCAGCATCGAGAACAGGCGGATGTACATCCAGCCGATGTCGAACTCCCACCAGCGCACTGAGAGTTTCGCCGAACTGGCGAAGGCGTGATGATTGTTGTGCAACTCCTCACCACCGATCAGAATGCCCCAGGGCAGAATGTTGGTTGCAGTATTGGGGATCTCGAAGTTGCGGTAACCCCAAAAATGCCCGATGCCGTTGATCACGCCGGCGGCCCAGAAGGGTATCCAGATCATCTGCACGGCCCAGATGGTGATCCCAATCGGTCCAAACAGGATGAACTGGATGACCAAGAGCAGACTGATTCCGAGAAAATTGTGCTTCTTGTAGAGGTTTCGCTCCAGCCAGTCGTCAGGTGTACCTCGGCCATACTGTTCGAGGGTCTCCTGGTTCAGGGATTCCTGGCGGTAGAGTTCAGAACCGCGCCAGAGCACTTCGTTCAGGCCTCTGGTCTGGGGGCTGTGTGGATCGTCTTCCGTCTCGCACTTCGCATGGTGCTTGCGGTGTATGGCGACCCATTCCAGGGTGACCATGCCGGTGGTCAACCAGAGCCAGAAACGGAAAAAGTGGCTGAGTATCGGGTGCAGATTCAGCGCTTTATGAGCCTGATGACGATGCAGAAAAACGGTGACAGAAACGATGGTGATATGGGTCAGGACGAGCGTCAGGACCACATAACCCCAGATCGGGAGTGGGATCAAGCCATTGAGATTCATGTACTACCTGTTCGGAGTTGGTAAAAACGGGGCGATGGGTTGGATATCGGATATTTCCGATTGAGTCTATTATGCACATTAACTAAACAACGACAATAGATAAAAAGATTTTATGGATATGGTCGCTCAGTGGTGTCATCGATGGAATACTTCGGTTGAATTCATCAGGTGAAAGATAGCGCGTTGAAAGCTGAATCAGAAAGCACAGAACATCCCAGACTTAACATCGGCCTGGCCTTGGGCAGTGGGTCAGCCCGGGGATGGGCGCATATTGGTGTCATACGGGCTCTGGCGGAGCTGGGGATCGAACCTCAAATCATTGCCGGTAGCTCGATCGGGGCCTTCGTGGGAGCCGCCTATGCCAGCAATGAACTGGACCGTTTCGAAAACTGGGTCTGCTCCCTGTCATGGAAGGAGATCCTCGATTATCTGGATCTCTCGATCGGCGGTGGCGGGGTGATTCAGGGTGACAAACTGCTGAGTGATCTACCGGATGTGCTCCGCTCCGCTTCCATCGAATCCCTCTCTTGCCGATTTGGTACCGTTGCCACTGAGCTGAATACCGGACGTGAAGTCTGGTTCCGAGAGGGCCCGCTGATCGAGGGGGTGCGTGCTTCGATTGGTCTACCGGGTCTGTTTGCACCGGTCTTTCTGAATGGTCGGTGGTTGGTCGATGGTGGACTCACGAATCCAGTCCCGGTCTCGCTCTGTCGGGCGATGGGTGCGGAGGTGGTCATCGCGGTCAATCTGAATGGCGATATCGTAGGTAAACACCAGCGTAAGCGAGAAGCCAAATACGAAAAAAGCCGCCTACTTAAGGAGCAATCCGACGGTCAATTCATGGAAAGCATCACCAGTCTGTTGAAAAACCGTCTGCAGGACAGGAAAGCGGCCTTATGGTCTCAGCTATTTGGTAAGAGTCAGCAGGCCCCGGGGCTGTTCGAGGTGATGGCCAGTTCCATCAATATCATGCAAAACCATATAGCCCGCAGCCGCATGGCGGGTGATCCTCCGGATGTGATCATCAGCCCGCGTTTGTCTCAGTTGGGTCTGCTGGAGTTCGACAAGGCGGACAGGGCGATTGCCGAGGGGCGTGCCAGTGTGGAGCGGCTGCAGTCCTCCCTGGAAGAATTACTGGTGGAACTCTAGTCGTCTTTCAAAGGCATTGTGCATGCTCTCGGCTGACCATTCTTTCGGTTGGCTGGGATGCCTGTTCCGAGCGGATCAGCACTGACGACTGCATGCGCATTGACCTGACAGGGTTGGCGCGTGTCAAGCATAATATTCATCACAGTTTGTTACCACTTGATCCATAAAAAACCTTGAAAAGGGATTCGGTTAAACTAATATAAGTAAAATCTAATATTTTAATTTTGGTGTCAGCCATGAAAAGTGGGCTCAATCCTGTTTACTTTCTGATCTTCACCCTGGTGGGGTACCTTCCTCACCTGACCCACGCCGACGTGCAGGCGCAGCAGGTTGTGCAACAAGCGTTTCCCCGCGAATTTCTACTCGACGGTACGGTGGAGGCCATCCATCGAAGCACGATCTCCGCGCAGACCAGTGGTCAGGTCGAAGCGGTCCTGTTCGATGTGGACGACTATGTGGAACAGGGCGAGGTGCTGATCAGGCTCAAGGAGACCGAGCAGAAGGCGCGCCTGCGACAGGCCGAGGCGGACCTCAAGGCGGCCATTGCACGGCTGCAAGAGGCCGAGGACGAGTACACACGCTTCAAGGGCATGCATGAGAAAAAGCTCATCTCCCAGTCACAGATGGACAAGGCCACTGCGGCCTTGAAATCGGCACGAGCGGGTCAGGATGCGGCGAGTGCCGGGCTGATCCAGGCCAGCGAGCAATTCGAATATACGCGGATCAAGGCCCCGTACAGTGGTATTGTCACCGAACGACACGTCCAGGTGGGTGAGGTGGCCGCCCCCGGGCAGCCGCTGATCAGCGGCATCTCGCTGGACCAGCTTCGAGTCCTGGTGGATGTGCCGCAGAGCCTGATTCAGACCATTCGTGAGCAACGGCAGGCCCGGGTCTTGTTGAATGGCGAAGCCATCGAAGCGGTGAAGCTGACCATCTTTCCCTATGCACACGCCGGGAGCAATACTTTCAAGGTGCGGATCGATCTGCCGCAAGGGGTGCCGGGACTGTTTCCGGGTATGTTCGTGAAGACTGCATTCGTTACCGGGGTCAAAAAAGAGTTGGTGGTACCGAGGAGCGCGGTCGTCTACCGCTCTGAGGTGACCGCAGTCTATGTGGTAGGCAAGGCTGGAAGGATCAGCTTCCGGCGTATCCGTGCCGGTAGCCCGATCGACAACGAAAAGATCGCAGTGATCGCCGGTCTCTCCGCCGGAGAGCGGGTGGCGCTGGATCCGATTGCTGCCGGTGCCGAGCTGAAACGCCAGATGGCGGAGGCCGACCATGAGTAAACTGGGGCTCTCCGGGCGCATCGCGGAGCGCTTCCTGGTCACCGAGATCACCCCGTTGTTGGCGTTGGTCGGGCTGCTGCTCGGGGTGTTCGCAGTGCTGATCACCCCCCGGGAGGAGGAGCCGCAGATCAATGTGACCTTCGCCAATGTCTTCATCCCCTTCCCCGGTGCCACCGCCACCGAGATCGAAAACCTGGTGGCCACACCGGCGGAGCAGGTGCTCTCGGAGATCGACGGTATCAAACATGTCTACTCGACCTCCCGCCCCGGTATGGCGGTGCTCACCGTGCAGTTCCTGGTGGGCGAGGACCGGGAGGACGCCATCGTTCGGCTGTTCGCCAAGGTCTATTCCAACCAGGACTGGTTGCCCCGAAACCTGGGTGTGGGACAGCCCATCGTCAAGCCCAAGGGCATCGATGACGTACCGATCGTCACCGCCACCCTCTGGTCGGACGATCCGCAGATAGGCGCCTACGAGCTGGGCCAGGTGGCCCATGCCATCGAATCTGAGCTGAAGAGGGTGCCCGGCACCCGGGATATCTACACCATCGGCAATCCAGATCGGGTGGTGCACGTGCAGCTCGACCCCCAGGCACTGGCAGGTTATGGGATCGATCTGAGTGATCTGCGGCGCGCACTACAGGCGGCCAATCATATTCGCGACGACATCAGTGTCACCGCGCAAAACCGGGAGTTGCTGGTGCAGGCCGGTACCTTCCTCACGACCGCCGAGGAGATCGGGAGTCTGGTGGTCGGGGTGCTGGAGGGCAAACCGGTCTATCTGCGGGATGTGGCCGAGGTGAGTCATGAACCGGATCTGCCCGAGCAATATGTGTGGATGGGTACGGGGCCGCAGAGCGCCACCAAGGCCCTGCCCGCGTCCGGCGAGTTTCCCGCAGTGACCATCGCGGTGGCCAAGAAGGCGGGGACCAATGCGGTGGAGATCGCCAAGGCGGTGATCCAGCGCTTCGCGCAGCTCGAAGGCACCTTCATCCCGCAAGGGGTAGAGGTCACCATTACCCGGAATTACGGTGAAACGGCCGAGGCCAAGGCCAACCAGTTGATCAGCAAGCTGGCCTTCGCCACCCTCTCGGTGGTGGTCTTGGTGCTTTTGGCGATTGGCTGGCGCGAAGCCCTGATCGTCGGCGCCGCAGTTGTAGTGACCCTGGCCATCACCCTGTTCGCCTCCTGGGCCTGGGGCTTCACCCTCAACCGGGTCTCCCTGTTCGCCCTGATCTTTTCCATCGGTATTCTGGTGGATGATGCCATCGTGGTGGTGGAGAACATTCACCGCCATCTGCAGCTCGGTGCCAATAGTCTGGTGGAGGCGATTCCCCGGGCGGTTGACGAGGTTGGTGGCCCGACCATCCTCGCTACCTTCACGGTGATCGCCGCCCTGCTGCCGATGGCCTTCGTCACCGGCCTGATGGGGCCTTATATGAGCCCGATTCCGATCAATGCCAGTACCGGTATGCTGATCTCCCTGGTGGTGGCCTTCGTCTTCACTCCCTGGTTGACCCAAAAGGCGTTGGCTGGCCAGGTACACAAGATTGCCAACCACAGCCACGACGAGGGGGTTGATGGGCCACTCGGGCGTTTATTTACGCGCCTGATGAGCCCGTTTCTGGTTGGGCGACGTGGTCGGATTATGCGCTGGCTGCTGCTGAGCGGTATCCTGCTGTTGATCGCCTTGTCTCTGCTGCTGGTCGTCAACAAGAACGTGGTGTTGAAGATGCTGCCCTTCGACAACAAGTCCGAGTTTCAGGTCGTGCTCGATATGCCGGAAGGCACCAGCCTGGAGCAGACCACCCGGGTGCTTGGTGAGCTGGGCGATCATCTGGCGAAGGTGCTCGAAGTCAGCGACTATCAGGTCTACGCCGGTACCGCCTCGCCCATCGGCTTCAACGGCTTGGTACGTCAGTACTATCTGCGTGAAGGGGCCCATCTGGGAGATATCCAGGTCAATCTGGTGGACAAGCAGTTCCGGGAGCGCAAGAGCCATGAGATCGCCCTGGCGGTACGTGAGCCATTACAGAAAATCGCCCGGGAGTACAACGGCATCGCCAAGATCGTCGAGGTCCCGCCGGGCCCTCCGGTGATGGCGCCGCTGGTCGCGGAGGTCTACGGTCTCAACTATCGGGGCCAGACCGAGGCGGCCTGGGAGATCCGCCAGGTCTTCGAGAACACGCCGGATATCGTGGATATCGATGACAGTGTTGAGCATCCCTCCGCCAAGTTCGTGGTTTGGGTGGACCGGGCCAAGGCAGCACGCCTGGGCGTTTCACAGCACAGTGTGGCGGAAGCCCTGGCCACGGTGCTCAAAGGTGAGGATGCGAGCTTTCTGCACGGTGAGAATCTGAAGTACGCGGTGCCGATCCGCATCGAATACTCGGATGCAAACAAGGCCGACCTGGACCAGGTGCTCTCGTTGCGGCTGCGTTCCGAGACGGGCGAAATGGTGCCTTTATCGGAGATCGTGGAGATCGTACCCCGGGTCCGGGAATACTCGATTCACCACAAAGATCTGCTGCCGGTGGTCTACGTGACCGGCGACATGGCGGGTGAGACCGATAGCCCGCTGTATGGACTCTTTGCGATCTCCGAGCAGCTCGGCGACGGTGCTGAGGCCATTCAACAGTGGTTTTTGAACCAGCCGGAGAATCCGTACGAATACAGCCTCAAGTGGGACGGGGAGTGGCAGATCACCTACGAGACCTTTCGTGATATGGGCATCGCTTACTCGGTGGGGCTGTTGATGATCTACCTGCTGGTGGTGGCCCAGTTCCGCAGCTATCTGGTGCCCCTGGTGATCATGGCGCCGATTCCGCTGACCATCATTGGCATCCTGCCCGGGCATGCCCTGGCGGGCACCCAGTTCACCGCCACCTCGATGATCGGCATGATCGCCCTGGCGGGGATCATCGTACGCAACTCGATCCTGCTGGTGGACTTCGTCAACCAGCAAGTCCGCGAGGGCATGAGCCTGGAGCAGGCGGTGGTGAGCGCCGCCGCGGTGCGCGCCAAGCCCATCGCCCTGACCGCAGTGGCGGCGATGGCCGGCGGTTTCTTCATCCTCGACGATCCGATCTTCAGCGGCCTGGCGGTCTCCCTGATCTTCGGCCTGTTCGTCTCCACCCTGCTCACCCTGGTGGTGATCCCGGTGGTCTACTACGCCGCGATGCGGAAGCGGGTCGATGAACTCCGCGCGGCGCCAACGGCGTGAGCCCCGTCTTGCTCCATGAAGCTCCCTCCCCTTTTGGGGAGGTTGAGGGTATGGTTCAGTCACAAATCTCAATGATAACTCCCTGAGTACAGCAGATATCGGATTTCGTGGCACAGCCCAATCTGTATTCCTGGAACAGTCCAGGAGCGGGGCCTGCCCGCGTAACCAGCGGTGGGTGATGCCATGAGAGCAATCGCGCCCATGGAGCGCTCCAACGACTCGGCCTCACCAACCTACATTTGATATTTTTAGATATCAAAACTGTCGCATGCCGTAGCCAAGGGCGCGGGAATCTTCAACCAACCCCCAGTCGATATCTGCCATTTGCCACATCTAATCTGGTGATATGCCGGATGTTTTCCCTAAGTGGGGGGGTGATGACTAGATAACTATCTGAAATGGAGCGGTATAGTGTGTTGGCACTGTCCCTGCTTGTATTTCCATATGGCGCACGCGTGACCGTCGATCTCGGACGGTTTCCCTGCGTCATTTTTTATAACAACACAATAGATAATTATTCATACGAGGAAGATGTAGATGGGTAGTAAAAAAACAATTCAGCGCATGGCGGCAATGGGTCTGATGGCCCTCGGGCTCACCGCTGTCGGTTGGACTCATGCCGCCGGTTGGGGTTATGGCCCTGGCTGGGGGGCTGGTCCAGGTTGGGGAGCTGGTGCCCAGTTGCCTGACCCGGTGACGGATGTCGACTTTTTCAATCAGGGTAAGCCGAACCCGGCCAAGGTCGAACTCGGCAAGAACCTGTTTTTCGACAAGATCCTGAGCGGTAACATGAATACCTCCTGTGCCACCTGCCACCATGTGCTGACCGATACCGGGGATGGCCTCTCTCTGCCGGTAGGAGAGGGCGGCAGGGGCATTGGCGTCACGCGGGACGTTGGGGAAGGTGAGAGCTTGATTCATGAGCGGGTGCCGCGTAACGCACCGCCGGTCTTCAATCTGGGGGCGCTGGAGTTCACCACGATGTTCTGGGATGGCCGTTTGCATGTCGATCGCACTCATCCGTCCGGCTTCCTGACACCAGCGGGCGACGCCTTTCCACCGGGCCTCGACAATGCGCTCGCCGCCCAAGCCATGTTTCCGGTGACCTCCTCCACAGAGATGGCGGGTCAACTGGGTGAAAACGACATCGCCAATGCCGCTGTGCGCGGTAACCTGCCGTCTGTCTGGCAGCAGCTTGCGGAACGGTTACGTGGCATCCCGGAATACGTGGCGATGTTCAAGGCGGCCTATCCCGATCAGATCTTCGATGCGAGAGATATCACCTTTGTGCATGCTGCAAATGCCATTGGTGCATTCGAGGCCGAGAACTGGCGCGCCGACAACAGCCCGTTCGACCGCTACCTGCGGGGTGAGAAGGGTGCCATGAGCCAATCGGCCAAGGCCGGTATGCATCTGTTCTATGGAGAAGCCGGTTGCTCCAGTTGCCACAGCGGCAAGTTTCAGACCGATCATCAATTCCATGCCATTGCCATGCCCCAGCTCGGACCGGGCAAGGGCGACGGTAAGCTGGGTACGGAAGACTTTGGTCGTGAACAGGTCACTGGCAACAAGAAGCATCGCTATCAGTTCCGCAGCCTCACCCTGCGTAATGTAGCCCTGACCGGACCCTGGGGGCACGACGGGGCGTACAATAGCCTGGAGGCCGTGGTCCGCCACCATCTGAATCCGGTGAGGTCGCTGTATAACTACGACGAGTCCCAGGCAGTATTGCCGGAATTCGATTTGGTCGATGATTTCGCGGTGACCCACGATCGGAAGGTGCTGAAAGAGATCGCCAAGGCCAACCAGTTGCAACCGGTCGATCTGAGTCAGAGCCAGTTCGACCATCTCATGGACTTCCTGCATGCCCTGACCGATCCATCGAGCATTGATCTGCGCAACGATATCCCCAAGCGGGTGCCAAGCGGCCTGAGCCTGGCCGAATAACCGCCTTGCCGATCGGCAGGTCCGACTCCTGTTGATCGGCGAGGGCCTTGCGCATGAACTTTTTCCACTCGTTCAGGCGTATTTAGATCAGTATCATGCCTTCGAAATAGGGCAGCACCTGGTTGTCACGAATGACCTCACGGCCTCTGGCACTCAGGGCGAATTGAATGAACTTGTCGGCCTCTGCACTGTTGGGCGCGTTTTTGTGCAAGACCAGAAACAGCGGGCGGTACATCAGATAATTGTCGGTGCGGATGTTTTCGCAGAAAGGTTCCAGACCCTCCAGCTTGAGAATCTTGAAATCCCGTTTGGAGGCGCTGGCCACCCCGGTTACGGCGATCGCAGCGGGGATCCCTTTCACTGCCTTTTCCAGTAGTCCCGTGGAGGGATAGACATGCTTGCTGACGAATTCCATGCTGGTGTCTTCGAACAGATGTTTGTGCAGGCTATAGGCCGACACCGTCGATCTTGCCGTTGCGTACCAGCAGTTCCAGGGGCCTGTCGTCACCCCCCCAGCTCAGCCCAAATGGTGAACTTGCCCTGTTACAGGTCGCGTAGCTGGGCCAATGTCATGGATTCGATGGGATTGTCCTTGTGCACCACGACCACCTGAGCATCCCAGGCCACGGGAATCATCAACACACCGGCCTCTTCCGGGGTCTTATTCAAGGTGTAGCGGCAGGCCCCGCCGATATCCGCCCGCTTACCCGTAATATCGTGGATACCCTTGGTTGCGCCACCTCCCGCGATGCCAATTGCAACACCGGTCTGTGCCTGATAGGCCGCCGCGAGATCCGCCATAAAGGCATTGTGGGTGATACCACAGCCCACCCAGGTCAACTCGGTTGCCGGACTCAGGCGGTTGAGCATTACCAGAAGCAATATCAAGCCAAGGGGTGTAGGTTGTATTAGGCGCTTCAACAGGGTCATCTCCCATCATACGGTCCCTGCAGATTTCAGAATTTCGTCACGAGAACGATTTTGATCGTTTCAGGCATGTTCAAGGGCCGGGTTGGTCATTCTCCGAAGTGGATGAATTGTGCCTGAACAGGCGTGGGTCAACCCCGCGAAGTCCTGACACTGAGTGCGCGTCTATCCGGGATGGTTGATTCGCTGCCAGGGTATCGCGAAGGTTTCGGAGGTATACGCCGATGTGGGTATGACCTGATAGGCCGTCTTCAGGTGTTGCGCGCTGAGCACGGCCCCGGCGCTGCCCACCGCAAGGGTTCTGCCTTGATGCAGCAACTGGAGTCGATCACAGAAGTGGGCGGCCAGGGGCAGGTCGTGCAACACCAGGATCACCCCCCGCCCTTCCCGGCAATAACGGCTGAGTAGCGTCAGCATATCCAGCTGATGGGCGATGTCCAGGGCCGCGATCGGTTCGTCCGCCAGCAGGATCTGCGGCTCGGTGGCCAGGGCTCGGGCCAGCAGTACCCGAGCCTGTTCCCCACCGGAGAGGGTGTTGAATGGACGCCGCCTGAGGCTCCGCAGATCGGTCTGCTCGATGACACGTTCGATGATTTCTCGATCCTCAGCGCTGGGTTGTTCCCAGGGGCCCAAATGGGGGGCCCGGCCCAGTTCGATGAGGGTCTCCACGCTGAGGGGCCAGTGGACCTCCCGCTGCTGGCCGAGCCAGGCGATGCGTCGACTGCGTTGTTCCCGGGTGAGGTCGGAGCCTGCTCTGCCTGTGATGCGCAAGGTTCCGCGCTCCGCATGGTGCAGCCCTGTCAGCAGTTTCAGCAGGCTGCTCTTGCCCGCCCCGTTGGGACCAATCAGGCCGAGCATCTCCCCCGGTTCGAGTCGAATATCCACTTGGTCTAGGATCCGTTGCCCGCCAAGATTGAGTGATAAACCTTCACCTGCTATGAGTGTCATGCGTGCGACCGCCGGTGTTGGATGATCAGGTAGAGGAAGAAGGGGGCACCGATCAGGGAGGTGAGTACCCCGACCTTGATCTCGGTCTGCGCCGGCAGCAGACGCACCACAATGTCGGCGGCCAGCAGCAGGATGGCTCCTCCCAGGGCGCTGGCCGCCAGCAGGCGGCTGGGCCGATGACCCGTCAAGGGCCGCAACAGATGGGGCACCACCAGGCCGATGAAGCCGATGGCGCCGGTTACCGAGACCGCCGAGCCCACCGCCAGGGCCACCGCGAGAAAGACCCGTCGGCGCAGTCGCGGCAGGTCGACGCCCATGGATTGGCTGGTCTCCTCCCCCAGGCTCAATAGGTCCAGGGCCTGTCCCAGGCGCATCAGCAGTAACCAGCCCAGGAGGGTGCCGGGTAGCAGGATCCACAGGTCCTGCAGGCTGCTGTTGGCCAGGGAGCCAAGCATCCACAGGGCGATCTCCTGGACCGCATACGGGCTGGGGGCGAGGTTCAGCAGCAGTGAGACCAGCGCCAGGGCGAAGGCGTTGATCGCCACCCCGGCGAGGATCAGGCTCAGGGTGCCGCCGTTGCGCCCCGCCAGTAGATAGGCCAGCAGGGTGGCGCCCAGGGAGCCGAGGATGCCGCTCAACGGCAGGGTCCCAGGCCAATGCCCGGCAAGGCCGAAATAGAGGGCGACAACCGCCCCCAGTACCGCACCGCTGGCGCTGCCCACCAGCCCGGGACTGGCCAGGGGGTTACGCAGCAGGGATTGCATGACCGCCCCGCAGAGTCCCAGGGTGGCGCCGGCGAACAAGGCGATCAGGCTGCGAGGCAGACGCACCTCGGTGAGGATGATGGCGGGGATACTGTCGCTGCCTGCGAGGCTCTCCGACAGGGCCTGGTAGAGGGGGAGGGTCTGGCTGCCGGTGAACATCGATAGTAACAACAGCAGGAACAGACCTGTTGCGAGCAGCCCCAGCAGGCGGTGTTGGTTAATGGTCATACACGGCCCTCAGCATCTGAATGGCATCGGTGATCATCGGGCCGGCGCAGATCCAGTACTTGAACGGGATCTCCTGAATCGGCCGATCCCTCAACAACCTTTGCAGGGCCGGATGCTGCAACTGCTGCTGGGCTCGTGAACCGGCCTGAGGGGTATGGCTGGAGGTGAAGAGTCGATCGGGCTCGGCCTGCAGCAGGGTCTCCAGATCCAGGGGGGCATAGCCCTGGATGCCCAATTCGGTGGCCAGGTTGCGCCAGCCGGCGGCCTGCAGGGCCGTGTCCTGCAGCGTATGCACACCGCTGGTGTAGCCTCTAGGCTGATAGAACAGGGCCTTGAGGCGTGAGGTTGTGGTTTTGCTCTGCAGCCGGGCGAGTCTGGTTTCCAGCTCGTCGATGAGCCTTGCGCCCGATTCGGTGCGGTTCAGCAACTCGGCCATCCGCCGGATGTCGCGTTTGATCCCAGCGATGCTGTGGGTCAGAGGGAAGGCTTCAACCCGAATGCCGAGTCGCTTCAGTTGTCTCAGCAGTCTAGGGTCCGAAAAGGCCCCGGCCAGCACCAAATCAGGCTGCAGGTGAAGCAGTTCTTCCAGGCGGGCGTGATTCGCCGGGTAGGCCGTTGCCTGCTCGGCAATGAAGGAACTCTGCGGGTCCCTGGCCAGATGGCTGAGTGAGGCGATCTGCTCGGGGTTCGCCAGCATCAGCAGCAGTTGGTCGGTGCAGAGGTTGATGGAGACCACCCGGGATGGTGACGTCGTCTCGGCCACGGCCTGGCCTGGCAGCGCCAGGACAAGCAGCAAACAAAGCAGTGTGGACGGTGTGGTCATGGTATAAGAATGCGCGTGAATCATCATTCGAAACCGACTGCGAGCGACAGCCAGAAGTGGCGTTCCGCTGCGGGGAAATAGGCATCCCGGGCGGTGAAGTTCTCATCGAATCCTACTGAACCGGAGCTGGCATAGTGCTGATCCAGCAGATTATGGACCTTTAGATTGAAACTCCAGGGGGCCAGCTCGAAACGCACGGCGGTATTGAGCAGGGTATAGTGGTCCAGGGTCGGGAAGCGGTTGTCGAAATCGCCCCCCAAGACCCGCTGACTGGCGTATATCCATTCACCCAGGACTGACCAATGGGGTGACAGATCCCAGTCGGCGGAGAGTCGTGCAGTACGGGCCGAGACCAGGGGGATGCGCTTGCCCTGGTAAGGGCCGGCGGTGATTTTCGGATCAGTGTAGCTGAAACTGCCGCCGAGGTTGAGCCGGGGACTCAAGCTGGTGCGCCCTTCCAGGGTCAGGCCTTGGCGTCGAGTGCGCTGCAGATTGGTGTTGACGAAGCCGCCTGTGTCGAAGCTGATCTCATCCTGCAGGTCCAGCCGGTAGATGGCCAGCTTGGCCTCGGCGATCGTCTGGCGCCATTCCAGTCCGGCCTCGTATGAAGTACCGGTCTGATTCTCGATACCGACCGGTTGGCCATAGACCACATTGGTGTGTTCGTCGACCGTGGCGAAGCGGTAGTTCTGGTCGGCGCGAAGAAACAGTCGCCAGTCACTGGTGGGGTGATAGGACAGGCCCAGGGAGCCGACCGTCAGCTGATCATCCAGGTGCACATCGGGTTCTTCGCTGCGGATGCGATTGTGGATCTTCGCATGGCGGATGCCGCTAGTGATAGACACACCAGGCCCGACTGGCAGGACGAGTTGTGCATAGACGGCCAGAATCTGCTGATCCAGGGCCTGCGGGCCGAACACGGTCTGCAACGCATAGTCGATCCGTTCGAAATCGGCACCAGCGGTGATCGACAGTTCGCCCGTGCTGAGCGGATAGGCGCCGATGAGTCGGGGGTTCAGGCTCCAGACCTGTCTGTCCTGGCTGGCTTCGGAGCCTGGGAAGGTACGAAAGCTGGTCTGAAAGTCGCGTGCATTATCCCGATAGGTCAATTCCCCTTCCAGGGACCAGTGACGGGAGAGATCCTGACTGAGCCCCAGGCGACCGATATGGGACCGGGTCTGGCTGAAATCCCCTGCATAGGCCGTGACCGATTGACGGCGGTCGAGCGCCAGCTCTTCTGGGAACAGGGAGCCGGCCAGTTCCTGGAAGTCGTCCAGATACTGATATTCGAAGAACAGGGCGCCCCGCTTGAAGGAATAGTCCGTGCGCAGACCGAGACCCTGCCGATCGGTCGCGCTGTTGTCCCGAAAGTTGTGATTTTCACCCTTGTGGGCAGTAAAGCGATAGGCCAGACGATCGCTCAGCCGATCACTGACACGGGCATGCAGACGGTAGCCGTCGTAGTCTCCGGCTTCCATGTTCGCCTGGATCTGAAACCGGTCCGGTTGCCGGCTGATCAGGTTGATCATGCCGCCGACCGCCTGATTACCGAACAAGGTGCCGGCGCTGCCCTGGACGATTTCGATGCGTTCGATATTACGCAGGTCGATACTGTTCAGATCGGGGCTGGCGCTATCGCTGCTGTTGTTGAGGCGTCTGCCGTCCACCAGGATCAGTGTGTTGGAGCCGGCGCTGGGGCCGAAACCGCGCATATCGAGGGTGGTGTTCTGGCCGTTGCCGGAAGGATCATCGATCTGTACGCCGCCTCGGAATCGCAGCAGATCGCCCAGATTGCGGGACCGGTACTTGTGAATTTCCTCCCGGGTAATGATCGTGATGCTGGTCGGTATCGGGATGCCGCTCTGTTCACTGCGGGTCGCGCTGACCAGGATCGGGGGAAGCGCGGTCTCCGCGATATTGGGAGTCGGGATCAGGCTGGCAAACAGGGCCAGTGGCCAGAGGTATCGATAAAGCGACATGTCATCGTCCCAGCGGCACACACCCGTGCCATGGATTTTTGGGTTCGGGCGTGTGCAGGGGTAGGGCGGGCGTCAAACGCTGGCCGGGTCCGAAGCGAGTCGTTCGATCGTTCGGGCCACCCTCCGCAACACCGTTAGTCACCGAAGGCCGGTCTCCGGACTTGCAGAATGGGTTGAACCCGGTTCCAACGCCTTCCCATGCCCAGCTTGCCGGTCACAGTGGCTCGTGTTGGAACATCGATCTGCTTACCGTTGCGGGGGCAGTGCCGGTCTTCCACCGGCTTCTCGATTATCCCGATCCGGGTAGATCGGGCACCTTCAGAGGGTTGCAAACGCTACCGGCATAGGAGCGGGCGGTCAAGTGATGCCTTGCATCAACATCTGTTAAACTCCAGTCACATCGGGTTGATAATCTTGGAATCAGTGTGACAGAAACCGCGCAACAAGACGCCACTGATGCACAGTTGCTGGCATTACCCGAGCATCAGGTGGGTGAACTCTTGAAGGGTGAGTTGCCTGCCCACCCCAGGTCGGCACCTGCCACCCTTCGCTGCTATCCGGGTTTCCCTGGGAAGTCTGTGGGCCTGGGTTTCGTGGGCTAACTAGAGAAGGGATGATCTTTTATCTACATGGCCTCAACAGCAGTGGCGGCTCGCACAAAGCGGCGGTTTTCCGCGAATACCTGGCACCCATTCCGGTGCTGAGTCCGACCTATCCGGTGCATCGGGCGGATCAGGCGGTACAATGCCTTAGCCGAGAGCTTGGCAAAAGCCTCGCTGAGGCGGCACGGGATCATCAGCCCCTGTTGTTGGTGGGCAGTTCCATGGGCGGTTTCTATGGTCAATATCTGAGTCGCCGGTTTTCGGTGGACCATCTAGTGATGCTCAATCCGGCCCTGCGGCCCTGGGAGCTGCTAAAACAGGTGGTTGGCTGGCAGGTCAACGAGACCCTGGGTGAACGCTACTACCTCTCTGCGGAGATGGTCGCTGAAACCCACCGCTATGCCATCGAGGAAGTAAACGACGGTATGCCCACCACCCTGCTGCTCGACCAGGGTGATGAATTGATCGACTGGCGGATCGCCGAATCAATCTATGCGGGAGTCGCAGACATCCATGCCTATGCAGGTGGTGACCATGCCTTCCAGCACCTGGATGAGGCGGTGAAGATCCTGGTCGGCCTGCATCGAACCCATGCCCGTTGATGCCGTCCGGGAATCGGCGGCAGGAAGGGAGCATGCCGCGCTATGCAGATTTCTCTTCCGGTAGATCGTAGGGCTCCGCAAATGTGCAATCCTTCTGCGGGCAGACCTTTTCGGTGCCTTTGCGTTTGGTGGTCTTGATGGTCAGTACCGGCCAACCGCAGCGCGGGCAGGGTTCGGCCACCGGTTCGTTCCATACCGCATAGTCGCAGTCCGGGTAGGTGGAGCAGGAAAAAAAGATCTTGCCCTTGCGCGACTTGCGTTTCAGCAGTGTGCCCTTGTTGCACTTCGGACAGACGACACCGGTATCCTGGGGTTTCTCCAGGGGTTCGATATAGCGGCATTTCGGATAGCTGGAGCAGCCGATGAACTTGCCGTAGCGGCCCCGCTTGACCACTAGCTCCGAATCGCACTTGGGGCAATGGCGCCCCTCTACGACCTCCGGTTCCTCCTTTTCCTCCTTGTCGGCGTTCAGGTCCCGGGTGTAGTCGCAGGTGGGATAATTGGTGCAGCCGATGAAACGGCCGTGTCGGCCCAGACGGATGGAGAGGACTTCGCCGCATTTGGGGCACTTCTCGTCCAGCGCCTCGTGGGTCACGTCACTGCGTTTGACGTTCTCCTGAGTGTGGTCGATCCGTTCCTTGAACGGCCCCCAGAACTTCTGTAGCAGCGGGATCCACGACTCCTCTCCGCGAGAGACCGCATCCAGTTCGTCTTCCAGGTTGGCGGTGAAATCATAGTCCACATAACGGGTGAAGTACTCGGTGAGAAACTTGTTGACGACCCGTCCTACATCGGTGGGCAGGAAACGCTTCTTATCAAGCACGACATAGTCACGGTCCTGGAGGGTGGAGATGATGGAGGCATAAGTCGAAGGACGGCCGATGCCATACTCCTCCAGCGCCTTCACCAGACTGGCCTCGCTGTAACGCGGCGGCGGTTCGGTGAAGTGCTGTTCAGGGCGGATCGCCTTCAGTGGCAGGGTCTCGCCTTCATTGAGCGGGGGCAGCATCTTCTCGTCACTGTCTCCGGCGGCGACATCGTCCCGACCCTCCAGATAGACTGCGATAAAACCGGGTTTGGCGATAGTGGAGCCATTCGCCCTGAACAGGTTGCCCTCACCGCACTGTAGATCGGCCGCTACGGTATGGATGGTCGCATGGATCATCTGGCAGGCCACCGCGCGTTTCCAGATCAGTTCGTAGAGACGCGCCTGATCCTTGGTCAGGTGGTTTTTGATCGCCTCCGGGGTGCGGAACACCGAGGTGGGTCGGATCGCCTCGTGGGCTTCCTGGGCATTCTTCGCCTTGGTCTTGAAGCGGCGAACCTCCTTGGGCAGTTGATCCTGAGCATAGCGCTCGGCGATAAACCCGCGTATCTCGCTAGTGGCTTCATCCGCCAGATTGACCGAATCGGTACGCATATAGGTGATCAGGCCGACCGTGCCCTCGCCCGCGTCCACACCCTCATACAGCTGCTGCGCGGTGCGCATGGTGCGCTGAGCGGTAAATCCGAGTTTCCGTGAGGCCTCCTGCTGAAGGGTGGAGGTGGTGAAGGGTGGAGCCGGATTGCGGCGGCGTTGCTTCTTTTCGACCTTCAGTACCTGCAGACCGTCACGGCCCGCTTCGAGCAGGGTCTTTTCCGCTTGTTTGGCGTTGGCCTCGTCCGTGATGCTGAACTTTTCCAGTTTTTGACCCTGGTATTGGGTCAGGCGGGCGCTGAAGGCTTGTGTGTCTTTTTCGGAGTCCGCTTCGATAGTCCAGAACTCTTCCGCCTTGAACGCCTCAATCTCCATCTCCCGCTCGACGATCATGCGCAAGGCCGGGCTCTGCACGCGGCCGGCGGAGAGCCCGCGGCGAACCTTTTTCCAAAGCAGGGGGGAGAGGTTGAAACCCACCAGGTAGTCGAGGGCGCGGCGCGCCTGCTGGGCATCGATCAGTTCGTGAGAGAGTTCCCTGGGATGGGCGATCGCATCGTTCACCGCTTTCTTGGTGATCTCGTTGAAGACTACCCGGTAGACCGGTTTGGCCTTGAGTTTGCCTCTGGACTTGAGCAACTCGGAGAGATGCCAGGAGATCGCTTCACCCTCCCGGTCCGGGTCAGTGGCCAGATAGAGCGCTTCCGATTGTTTCAGTGCCTTGGAGATGGCCTGTACATGACGGTCGTTCTTTTCGATCACCTGATACTTCATGGTGAAGTTGTTGTAGGGATCGACTGCACCTTCCTTGGGGACCAGGTCCCGCACATGTCCATAGGAGGCGAGGACCTCGAAGTCTCCACCCAGATACTTCTTGATGGTTTTGGCCTTGGCCGGTGATTCAACAATAACCAGATTCATGAAAGTTTTCGGTGTCCAAAAAAAACGCGGGGCATGATAGCGCCCCGCGTGGTTGTAGCGTTAGTGATTAATGCAGGAAGACTGGTGATTCGTTATAGACCATATCTTCCATTCGGGCAAAGGCGACTTCCTGGCCAGGCTGATTCATCAGCACCAAAAGTACGATCCACTTCAGTTCCTCTTCGGTGATGAAGGGGGTATCCAGGGCCAGGGCGCGTTCGATGACCAGTTCCCGGGCGGTTTGGGTCAGGATGTTGTTTTGCTCGAGAAACAACAGCAATCCTCGGGAATCCAGGTCGAGGCGGGCGTTCTCCTCTTCGGTGAAGACCCGCAGAGATTGTTTTTTGTGGGCATCGCCCTCGGGTGATTGGGAGTTGTGCGCCAGATCATCCAGCCAATCGAATGCCTTGTCGATCTCGGTAGCAGGAAAGCCGGCTTGTAGCAGTTCATCGCGAAGCTCGTTCTGGTCAGAGGGCGGGGCCTGTTCGCCATCCATGTAGTTTTCGTAGAGGTAGATCAAAATATCGACCACATTTTCGTTCATGCTGCCTCTCTCCCGATGCATCGGGAATCAGATTTTGCCGGTGCGGCAATAATAACCGCCAGGTACAGATGATACATGTCCCTCCAGTTCAAGCAATAGGAGCATGGAGGAAACCACATCTGCAGTCAAACCGGTACGGCCGATCATGTCATCCACCGAAATGGGGTCGAATCCCATGGCTTCAAGCAGCGCTGCATGATCTGCCTTGAGTCCAGTCGGGTTTTTTTGCAGTTTGTCGGATGGTCCTGGATTCGATGCAACCGCCAAGCCGCCCAATAGACTGCTCAACTCCTCGCTAATGTCATTAACGGATTCGACGAGTTTGGCGCCCTCGCGGATCAATCGATGACACCCTCGGGCCTGCGGATTGTGGATGGAACCCGGGATGGCGAACACTTCACACCCCTGCTCGAGGGCCAGGCGGGCGGTAATCAGTGATCCGCTGCGCTGGG
>JAAUXZ010134932.1_pt1 | contig 19962 bp, 16 predicted proteins | sample 7278131 | NCBI WGS metagenome assembly JAAUXZ01 (sample SAMN14350119, study PRJNA611818) | marine sediment metagenome | isolation source: surface marine sediment (3m) | place: French Polynesia: Moorea | collected 2018-08 | reverse complement strand
GCGCGGCGCATAAATGGTCTGGATCACGACGAAGATATAACCGGTGATGATATACCAGTATAACGGGGTACCGGTGACGATCCGGTAGGCACCGAGCGCGATGCCGATCGCAACCCCCAGCGCCACCGCAATGCGCAATCCCCAAACCCCGATGCTGCCAGCCGAGACCTGGTTGGCCTTGATCGCGACTGCCAGTAACGAAGGTTCGGCGATGGTGGTCGAAAAGCCGATGGCAAACGCAAACAGGTAAACAAACTTGTAATCCCACCAGCCGAGCACCGCTTCGACATCGCCGGCCGAAATGAAGCTCGGATCGGTCAATTGCTGTGCCATCAGCTTACCCAGCGGGAACAAAGCCGCCTCCAGGCCCTCGAGGAAGAAACCCAGGCCCAGCAATACCAGGATAAAGCCGCTAACGATCTTCTTCAGGTTGGGGATCGCCTTGCGCAGAACGAAGATCTGGAAGCCGAAGATGATCAGGGCGATCGGCAACACGTCCCAGATCGTGTCGAGGATGGTATTGATCAGGTCGATAATAATCTGCATAAGCGCTCGCTACACCACCATGCCATAACCCATGACGAATATCATCGGGGTCAGGGAAGCGAATGCGATCAGGCCAAAACCATCGATCATCGGGTTGCGACCCTTGATCGAGCTGGCGAGGCCGACGCCGAGCGCGGTCACCAGGGGTACGGTGATGGTCGACGTGGTAACGCCGCCGGAATCGTAGGCGATGCCGATGATTTCCTTGGGTGCGAACACGGTCATGATGACCACGCCGATGTAGCCAACGATGATCAGGTACTGGATCGGCCAGCCCTTGATGATGCGGAATACGCCGAGCACGATCGCAAACCCCACCGAAATCGCCACCGTGATGCGCAAGCCAAACGCGTAGGAGTCTCTGGCCTGTTCGCTATCCTCGATCATCTGGCCGCTGGCGGCGACGATCGCGGCCTCGTTGGCGACCGCGATCAATGCCGGCTCGGCAACCGTGGTGCCGAAGCCCAGGGCGAAGGCAAACACCAACAGCCAGAAAATGCTGCCCTTGCTGGCAAACGAATAGGCCATGGTCTCGCCGATTGGAAACAGGCCCAGGTTGAGGCCATGCACGAACAGGGTCAGGCCGATGACCACGAACAGGATGCCGATCAGGATCTCGCCAAAATTGGGGATGGGCTGTTGCAGGACGACCAGCTGGAAAAAACCGATGACCAGGATAATCGGCAGCAGATCGCGCACGCTATCCATTAATGACGCAATAACCGCCCTGACAGATTTCATAGAAGGAGTGTCACAGAGTTTTTTTTGTTAGCGCATTATATAGCAGCACAAACTAAATTAGCACGTCCTTGTCGGCAAAAAACCTGCGCCGGTAATGGCAATTCAAGCCATTATCCCGGCCCGGGAAGAGTCCGGCTAAAACGATTAAAAAAACATAAGAAATTTTATTTCCAATAGGAAACAAATAGGCCTACAATGTAACCATTCTATCCATGATTGAGCCGATACCGATGTCTGCGATCAAAGCCGAACAGCTGTTTGAGCCGTTGAAACTGGGGGAAAAGGTACGGGAAATCCGCCTGCGCAACAAATGGACCCTGGATGAGGCGGCAAAACGCAGCAGTCTGGCCAAGTCCACCCTGTCGAAGATCGAGAACGAACAGGTTTCGCCGACCTTCGAGGTGGTGCAGAAACTGGCGGCCGGGCTCGGTATCGATGTGCCGCAATTATTCGTGTCTACCCCGGAGAGCCTGATTTCCGGCCGCAGGGCCTTTACCCGCAACGGTCAGGGCCGGTCGCATCCGACCGCGACCTATGAGCATGAATTACTGGCAACCGAATTAACCAACAAAAAAATGGTCCCATTTAAAACCACCGTCCATGCCCGGTCGTTCGATGACTTTCCAGATTGGGTCAGGCACTCGGGTGAAGAGTTTTTACTGGTGCTGTCCGGTGCCATCCGGTTTTTCAGTGAATTCTACGAGCCGATCAGGCTGGAGCAGGGCGATAGTCTTTATTATGATGCCGGGATGGGCCATTTATGTGTTTCCGAAAGTGAACAGGATGCCCAGATTTTATGGGTTTGTACCCCATCCGAAGACCTGTCCCTGTGATGAATCAGCCATTTAGCACCCATCCGGGGCGGATAGTTCGGATTAGAAACCAGAGGATAAACCATGAACGATAGCAGTGAAGAATTATTGAAAACCGCGCTGTATGACCTGCATGTTGAGCTGGGAGCCAAGATGGTGCCGTTTGCCGGCTATGCGATGCCGGTGCAGTACCCGCTGGGTATCGTCAAGGAACATAAGCATACCCGGCAGAATGCCGGTCTGTTCGACGTTTCGCACATGGGCCAGCTGCGGGTATCCGGGGCCAATGCCGCGGCCGCGCTGGAGACCTTGATGCCGGTGGACATCATTGATCTGGGGGTCATGAAGCAGCGTTATGCATTATTGACCAATGAGCAGGGCGGCATCATGGATGACCTGATGGTGACCAATGCCGGGGATCACCTGTTCCTGGTGGTCAATGCGGCCTGTAAACAACAGGATATCCAGCACCTGCAGCAGCATATTGGCGAGGATTGCGAGATCGAGGTGCTGGCCGACCATGCATTGCTGGCCCTGCAGGGCCCGGAGGCGGCAGCCGTGATGGCGCGCCTGGCGCCCGAGAGCCAGGAGCTGGTGTTCATGACCGCGGCCAACCTGGACATAGACGGTATCGCCTGTTTTGTCACCCGCTCCGGTTACACCGGTGAGGATGGTTTCGAAATTTCGGTGCATAATGACGACGCTGATCGCCTGGCGAGAACCTTGATGGTGCAGCCGGAAGTGGAAGCGGTGGGATTGGGCGCACGCGATTCCTTGCGCCTGGAAGCCGGCCTGTGTCTGTATGGTCATGATCTCGACCAGCAGACTACCCCGGTTGAATCGAGCCTGCTGTGGGCATTGACCAAATCACGCCGGGCTGACGGTGCCCGGCCCGGCGGCTATCCGGGGGCTGACATTATCATGCGCCAGATCAGCGAGGGGGTGACCCGCAAGCGTGTCGGCCTCAAACCCGAGGGACGCATGCCGGTACGCGAGGGCGCGGTTGTGATCGACGCCGACGGCAAGGAGATTGGTCATGTCAGCAGCGGCAGTTTTGGACCGACGGTCGAGGGGCCGGTCGCGATGGGCTATGTTGCGATTGATTACGTGGCGGTGGATACCCGGCTATTCGCCCTGGTACGGGACAAGAAGGTTCCGCTCAGCGTGGTCAAGTTGCCGTTCGTGCAGCAGCGATATTATCGGGGTTAAGTCCGCAACACCAATAAGCGGACTTCTAGCAAATTTGACGAAAGAGGATATTAACAATGAGCACTATAGGTTTTAGCGAAGATCATGAATGGGTGGTCGCCGAGGAAGATGGAACGGCATTGATCGGGATTACCGACTATGCCCAGGAGCAGCTCGGCGAGCTGGTGTATATCGAATTACCCGCGGTCGGCGATGAACTCGACAAGGGTGACGCGGTCGCCGTAATCGAATCGGTAAAATCCGCCAGTGACCTGATCATGCCGGTCAGTGGCGAAGTACTGGAAGTCAACGAGGAACTGGATGCGGATCCCGGTAAGGTCAATGAGGACGCGATGGGAGCCGGCTGGTTCATGAAAGTCAAAATGAATGATTCATCGGAACTGGATGATCTGATGGATGAAGCAACCTATATGCAAAGCCTGGATTGAGGTACAACCATGAAGCAGTCACGCCTTTCCCTGCAACAATTACATCGCGCCGATGATTTTGCCAGTCGGCATATCGGCCCTGCTGAGCAGGACCAGCAATCGATGCTGGCAGCGTTGGGATTATCATCTCTCGATCAACTGATCGAGAAAGTAGTGCCAGAGTCGATTCGCCGCCGCGATGAGATGCAGATCGGTGCAGCGTTGACTGAACACGAAGCCATGGCGCGATTGAAAACCATGGCTGACAATAACCAGCTGCTAAAGTCATATCTCGGTCTGGGTTATCATAATACCCTGACCCCACCGACCATCCAGCGCAACATCCTGGAGAACCCGGCCTGGTATACCGCCTATACCCCTTACCAGGCCGAGATATCCCAGGGCCGGATGGAAGCCATGTTCAACTTTCAGACCATGGTCACCGACCTGACCGGGTTGGAACTGGCCAATGCCTCGCTGCTGGATGAGGCAACCGCCTGTGCCGAGGCGATGACCCTGTGTCAACGCATGAGTAAAAGCAAGGGCAAGCTGTTCTTCGTCGCTGACGATTGTCATCCGCAGAATATCGATGTGGTCAAGACCCGTGCCTCGACCCTCGATATCGAGGTGGTGGTCGGAGACCCAATGCAGGATCTGCAGGGTCTGGACCTGTTCGGTGTGTTGCTGCAATATCCTGGCACCTCGGGCGAGATCCGTGATTACCGGGCGATCTGCGAGCAGGCCCATGCGCAGAAGGCGCTGGTGGCGGTTTCCGCCGACCTGCTGAGCCTGACCCTGTTAACCCCGCCGGGTGAATTCGGGGCCGATGTTGCAGTCGGCAATACTCAGCGCTTCGGCGTACCGCTGTTTTATGGCGGGCCGCATGCCGCCTACATGGCCACCCGCGACGCATTCAAGCGCTCGATGCCGGGGCGCCTGATCGGTCTGTCCATCGACAGTCATGGCAATCCGGCCTACCGCCTGGCGCTGCAAACCCGCGAGCAGCATATACGCCGGGAAAAAGCCACCAGTAACATTTGCACCGCGCAGGCCCTGCTGGCAGTGATCGCCAGCATGTATGCGGTTTATCATGGTCCACGGGGCCTGCAACAGATCGCCGAACGGATCCAACGCCTGACCGCGATCCTGGCCAAGGGATTACGCCAGTCTGGCCTGGAAATCACCAATCGATACCACTTTGACACCATTACCCTGAATAGCGGCGATAAAACCGATGCCTACCTGCAGGCGGCAGTTGACCGAGGTTACAACCTGCGCCGCCTGGATGCTGCACATATCAGTATCGCGCTCGATGAATCCACCACCGCGGCCGATGTCGAGCAGCTATGGGCGGTATTTTGCGGTGCTGACCATGGTCTCAGTGCCGCTGATCTGGATGCCGAGGTGGAGCCCGACTGGCCATCCGAGCTGGTCCGCAGTAGTGCCTATCTGACCCACGAGGTGTTTCATAGTTATCACTCGGAAACCGAGATGATGCGTTACATGCGATCGCTGGCAGATAAAGACCTGGCGTTGGACCGGGCGATGATTCCACTGGGCTCCTGTACCATGAAGCTAAATGCGGCGGCCGAGCTGATGCCGGTAAGCTGGCCCGGGTTCGCGGGATTGCATCCCTATGCCCCGCTGGATCAGGCGCAGGGCTATGCCCAACTGATCGAGGAACTGGAACAGTTGTTATGCGCCGCGACCGGCTATGACGCGGTGTCACTGCAGCCTAATTCCGGGGCCCAGGGAGAATATGCCGGTTTGCTGGCGATCCGCGCTTACCATGACAGCCGCGGTGACCAGGACCGCGATATCTGCCTGATTCCATCTTCCGCGCATGGCACCAATCCGGCTTCCGCGCACATGGCGGGGATGCGGGTGATCGTCGTTGCCACCGATGAGCAGGGCAATATCAGTCTCGATGATCTCAAGGCCAAACTGGAGCAGCATGGCGACAAGCTGGCGGCGATCATGATTACCTATCCCTCCACCCATGGTGTATTCGAGGCCAGCGTGGTCGAGGTCTGTGACCTGATCCATCAACACGGCGGCCAGGTTTACATCGATGGGGCCAACATGAACGCGATGGTCGGGGTCTGTTCGCCGGGCAAATTCGGCGGTGATGTGTCCCACCTGAACCTGCACAAGACCTTTGCCATCCCCCATGGTGGTGGTGGACCCGGGGTCGGACCGATCGGGGTGGTGGAACATTTGAAACCCTTCCTGCCCGGTTACTCGCAGCTGGCAGGTGGGCCAGAGCATGTGGGCCCGGTATCGGGTGCCCCCTGGGGCAGTGCCGGTATCCTGCCGATCAGCTGGGCTTACATCTCGATGATGGGCCAGTCTGGCGTGACCCAGGCGACCCAGGTGGCGATCCTCAATGCCAATTACATGGCCCAGCGCCTGCAGGATCACTTCCCGATCCTGTACACCGATGCCAATGGCATGATCGCGCACGAATGTATCATCGATCTGCGTCCGATCAAGGATGAGATTGGTATCACCGTGGATGATGTGGCCAAACGCCTGATCGATTATGGCTTCCATGCCCCGACCATGTCGTTCCCGGTACCAGGGACCCTGATGATCGAACCGACCGAAAGCGAATCGCGGCAGGAGATCGATCGTTTCTGTGATGCGATGATCGCGATCAAACAGGAGATCGATGCGGTGGCCGCTGGCGAACTGGACAAGGAGGATAACCCGTTGAAACATGCACCGCACACGGTGGATAGTGTGACCGGCGATGACTGGGCGCACGGCTATTCCCGCCAGCTTGCTGCGTTTCCGGTAGCCAGCTTGAAGCAGGCCAAGTACTGGTCGCCGGTCGGTCGGGTGGATAATGTCTATGGCGACCGCAACCTGGTCTGTTCCTGCCCGCCGGTGGCCGAATATGCTGAGCCAGATCAGGTTGCCGTTGCTTAAACAAGCAGCATGGGTTAGCAAAGCGCTACAATGGCGACGGATTGATCTGGAGGAATAGTAAGTGACAAAAGCGGTTGTGATAAGTCTGATTGGTGATGACCGTCCTGGCATCGTTGAATCCATCGCCAGTATCGTGGTTCAGCATCAGGGTGACTGGATTGAAAGTCACATGGCCAACCTGGCGGGCAAGTTCGCCGGTATTCTGCGGGTCAACCTGCCGGACCAGGAGTTCGAGGCTTTCGCCAGTGACCTCAAGAGCAAGACCGAGGGCCTGAATATCGCCTTCGAAACCGCGAGCGCGGACAGCAAGCCCGGCCGCGCCTACAAGCTGGAGCTATTGGGCCAGGACCAGCCAGGCATCATCTACCGTATCTCCTCGGCGTTGGCGAGTAATGGTGCCACAGTGCAGGAAATGGAAAGCGAAGTCATCGATGCCAGTATGTCCGGCGAAAAGCTGTTCCGGGCATCGATCAGTATTTGCCTGGCCAAGGGGCATGATATCGATCAGCTCAGCAAGGTGCTGGAAGACCTGGCGAATGAGTTGATCGTCGATATTGAACTGGAATAGCCAAACCACGCGAGGGTCGGTGGTAAACTGCGGGTTCGCCTGCGCCGGCCACATTTAACCTATTTAGAGATTGGGATACAGACATGTTTAGTAAAAATGATCGAATCGAGGGTTATGATGATGAACTCTGGGCTGCCTTGCAGAATGAGGACCGCCGTCAGGAAGAACACATCGAGCTAATTGCCTCGGAAAACTACGCCAGTCCGCGGGTCATGCAGGCGCAGGGATCCCAGATGACCAACAAGTATGCCGAGGGTTACCCGCACAAACGCTATTACGGCGGTTGCGAGTACGTGGACAAGGCCGAGGAGCTGGCGATCGAGCGCGCCAAGCAATTGTTCGGTGCCGACTATGTCAACGTGCAGCCGCATTCCGGCTCACAGGCCAATGCCGCGGTCTACATGGCGCTGATGCAGCCGGGCGAGACCGTGCTGGGCATGAGCCTGGCCCACGGCGGTCACCTGACCCACGGCGCCAAGCCCAATTTCTCCGGCAAGATCTATCACGCGGTGCAGTACGGGCTGAACGAGGACACCGGCGAGATCGATTACGAGCAGGTCGAGGCCCTGGCCAGGGAGCACAAACCGAAGATGATCGTGGCCGGTTTTTCGGCCTATTCACGGGTGGTCGACTGGCAACGCTTTCGCGATATAGCCGATGAGGTCGGCGCTTACCTGTTGGTCGACATGGCGCATATCGCCGGCCTGGTGGCGGCCGGGGTCTATCCAAGCCCGGTACCGATCGCCGACGTGGTCACCACCACCACGCATAAGACCCTGCGCGGTCCGCGCGGTGGCCTGATCATGTGCAAGCACAACGAGGAACTGGAAAAGAAATTCAACTCGCTGGTTTTCCCCGGTACCCAGGGTGGGCCGCTGATGCATGTCATCGCTGCCAAGGCGGTGGCGTTCAAGGAAGCACTGGAGCCCGGCTTCAAGACCTACCAGCAGCAGGTGGTGAAGAATGCTCAGGCCATGGCCGAGGTATTTATCGAACGCGGGTTCGACGTCGTCTCCGGTGGGACCGACGATCATCTGTTCCTGGTCAGTTTTATCAAGCAGGGGCTGACCGGTAAGGCGGCCGATGCCGCGCTGGGTGCGGCCAATATCACCGTTAACATGAACGCGGTACCCAATGATCCGCAGTCGCCATTCGTTACCAGCGGTATCCGGGTCGGTACCCCGGCGATCACCACCCGTGGCTTCAAGGAAGCCGAATCGCGCGAGCTGGCAGGCTGGATGTGCGATGTGCTCGATGATATGGAAAACCAGCAGACGATCGAGGCGACCAAGGCCAAGGTGCTGGAAATCTGCAGCCGGTTCCCGGTCTATGCCTAACCCGCGTTAATCGCGGCAACCCTCTGGCTGGAGGTGACCAGTGGCGATCAGTGTTTTCGACCTGTTTAAAATCGGCATCGGGCCTTCCAGCTCGCATACCGTGGGGCCGATGCGGGCGGCTTTGAAGTTTGTCAATGCGCTCGAGCAGCTTGGTGTGTTGCACCAGGTCCAGGCATTACGGGTGGAGCTATATGGTTCGCTGGGCGCCACCGGCATCGGTCATGGCACTGACAAAGCGATCCTGCTGGGCCTGGAGGGAGAAGATCCGCAGCATGTCGATACCTCGCGCATCGATGCCCGACTTGCGCAGATAACCGCCAACCGGACCCTGCAGTTACTGGGGAAACATCCGATTCCGTTCGATCCGGCCAGTGATCTGTTGTTCGATGGCAAAACCTGTCTGGCCTATCATTCCAACGGCCTGCAAATCAGTGCGCGCGATCACACAGGGCAGACGCTCCACAGCAATATCTTTTACTCGATCGGTGGTGGTTTCGTGGTTGAAGAGGCCGATGCGCGAGCGGATCAGCTGCACGCGATCGATGATACCGAGCTACCCCATCCTTTCACCAGCATGGCCGAATTGCTGGACATCTGTCAGCAACACAATGCCAGCATCAGCCAGATTATGCTCGAGAATGAAAAAGCCTGGCGTGAGGAAAGCGAAATCCGCCAGGGCTTACTGCAGATCTGGCAGGTGATGGAGGATTGTATCCAGGCCGGTTGTGAACATAGCGGCACCCTGCCCGGGGGGTTGAATGTCAAGCGCCGCGCGCCGGAACTGTATGCCAAACTCAAGCAGCAAAAGCCCGACACCGAGCAGGACCCATTGCTGGCGATGGACTGGGTCAATCTGTATGCGATTGCGGTCAACGAAGAGAATGCCGCCGGAGGGCGCGTGGTTACCGCCCCCACCAACGGCGCGGCCGGTATCATCCCGGCGGTGTTGAAGTATTACCAGCGATTTGCCAACACGGCCGATAAAGACGGCATCGTCGATTTTTTGCTGACCGCGGCGGCGGTGGGCATCCTGTACAAGGAAAATGCTTCGATTTCGGGCGCCGAGGTCGGTTGTCAGGGCGAGGTCGGCTCGGCCTGCTCGATGGCCGCGGCCGGATTGACCGAGGTTATGGGGGGCAGTCCACAGCAGGTGGAAAATGCCGCGGAAATCGCGATGGAGCACAATCTTGGCTTGACCTGCGATCCGATCAACGGCCTGGTGCAGGTACCCTGTATCGAACGCAATGCGATGGCCGCGATCAAGGCGATCAATGCCAAGCGCATGGCGCTGAGGGGTGACGGGCAACATTTCGTTTCCCTGGATAAAGTCATCGAAACCATGCGTTTAACCGGAAAGGACATGAAAAAGAAATATAAGGAAACCGCCCGCGGCGGTTTGGCGGTCAATGTCACCGAGTGTTGATTATGATTTTTTTCACTAAAATTAACTTATAAATCTGCACTTTATGATTAAAAATTAAAAATTCATTGAACTTTCACATTTGTTTGATATACATAAGGTATATGTTAAAAAAATGGAAGGAATCATGAATCTTTTAGTTGCCCAGACGGCATTAAAGTCAACCCCACCCAAACATCTGGTCGCATTGACGGCCTACGAAATAGTCGGCATGTTCATAGCAGCCATGCTGCTGGTTATCGCGCTATAGACAAATCTCCATGCCGGTGGCTGCCATAGCCTGGATACCGGCACCGCCATACCCCCAGATCAATCCCCAGGTTTTATTCGTTGTCTCAGATAAGTTTTATTGTTAATATTAGTATTTTATTATTTACTAATTAAGCCGTACTTGATCCGGCTCATTCACTTTTACTGAATTATCTGTTCTGATTTGGAATCCTTACTCGGCTCGAGTTGGTTAGATTCTGGCAGGGTGCTATGAAACTATTGCATTTAACATTGGCGTTATTGGTGGGGTCTCTGGGCACTGCTCCGGGTTTCGCTGAGCAATCCCGGCCTCTAACCATAGTTCCGGTGGAGCGGCAGATGGTGCCAGCCAACCGGGTGATTGTCGGTGGTTCGGTCAAGGCCTGGAGATCGGTGGTGTTGACGGCCCAGCTACCAGGCCGTGTCGTTGGTATCGCCGGGGAAGAGGGTGACAGCTTTCGCCAGGGCGAAGTGCTGGTGAAGATCAATGATGACGAGTTGCTGGCGCAACGGCAAAACGCCGAGGCGCAGTATTATTCGGCTTACCAGGAACTCAACAATGCCAATGTGCAGCTGTATCGCCAGCAGGAATCCCGCCAGCTGACCAATCAGACCCCGGGTGGGATGGGCATGCCGGGTATGTTCGACGAGGTATTTTCCAACCCGATGTCGGAATTCATGGGCATTCGTGATACCAGTGTGGAGCGCGGGGCCGACCTCTACGGTGGCCAAAGCCGGGTGCAACAGGCGCAGTACGCAATCGACCAGGTATTGGCGCAAATCCGCCAGATCGACAGTAAGCTGCGGGACAGTATGAGTATCGCCCCGTTTGACGGGGTTATCGTCAGCAAAAATATCGAGGTCGGTGATACCATCCAGCCCGGCCAGCCGTTACTGGTTTACGAAGACCTGTCGATTCTGCAGATCGTGGTCGATGTCCCCGATCGCCAGTTGCCGGGCCTGGTAGAGGGGCAGTTATTGACCGCCCAGGTCGACGGCATCAACCGCCCCACCAATGTCCGCATCAGCAAGATCTTTCCAACCTCGGATCCGGTCCGTCACACCACCCAGGTCGAATTTACCCTACCGCTGGATACCCGGGCCGCTCCGGGTAACTATGCCGAGGTCTGGATCCCCGTCGGCGGCGGTGGCGACAGCGAGCGCCTGCTGGTGCCGGCAGCTGCCGTTATCGAACGCGGCGGCCTGCCATCCATTTTTGTCGTCAATCAACAAAATCTGCTGGAGCTGCGCCTGGTCAGGGTCAATGAAATCCTCCCCAGTGGCATGGCGGTGATTCGTTACGGGGTCAAGGCCAATGAGCGGGTGGTGGTCAATCCGCCGTCTTATCTCACCTCCGGCCGCTCCATCCAGTAAGCTTTGCACTGAAAAATGGCTGAGCAAAAACCCGGCAAAAAGATATTGCATGTCTCGCGGAGACCGGTCGCACACCATCCGCATCACGAGCATGAGGAAGGCCCGCGCCTGGGCATGGCCGGTAATATCGCCCATTTCTTTATTGATTCTCCACTGACCCCATTGTTCTTTGGGGCGGCGTTATTCATCGGCCTGATCGGCCTGATCTATACCCCGCGCCAGGAAGACCCGCAGATCTCGGTACCGATGATCGATATCTTCGTCCAGTATGCCGGTGCCTCGGCCCAGGATGTGGCCGACCTGGCGGTGGCGCCATTGGAAGGGATCATGAACGAGATCCCGGGGGTCAAGCATGTGTATTCGGCCTCGCAGCACGACATGGGCATGGTCACGGTCCGCTTCAAGGTCAACGAGAAGATGGGGCCTTCGATCGTTAAGGTGCATGACAAGCTGCAATCGAACCTGGACAAGATGCCGCCCGGGGTGTCGATGCCGCTGGTCAAACCCAAGGGGATCGACGATGTACCGGTGGTCACGGTCACCCTGTGGTCGGAGGGTGTTTATGATTCTGAATTAAGGGTGCTGGCACACAAGGTGCTACAGCGCCTCAAAGAGGTACCGAATGCCGGCCAGGGTTTTATCGTCGGTGGCCGTGAGCAGCAGGTACGGATCGAGGTGTTGCCGGAGCGCCTGATCGGATTTGGCCTCAGCCTGGACCAGATCGCCAACACGATCCGCACCGCCAACAGTGAATTTCCCGCCGGTTACCTGGAGCAGGGGGATAGCTCGTTCAAGGTGTTCACCGGTTCGTTCCTGACCAGTGCCAAGGATATCGAGGCCCTGATGGTCGGGGTCAATCAGGGTAAACCGGTGTATATGCGGGATATCGCCAATATCATCGATGACGGTGCCGAGGCCAGCGAACTGGTATCTTTTTATTCCGGCGCCGAGGCCACCAACCCGGCACTGGTGGCCAATGATGTTCCGGCGGTGACCATTGCGCTGGCGAAAAAGGAAGGTTCCAACGGGGTCACCGTGGCGGAAGACGTGATTGCCAGGCTGGAGAGTCTGAAGGGCCGACTGATCCCGGACAATATCAATACCACGATTACCCGGGATTACGGCAAGACCGCCAACGACAAGGTCAATGAATTATTGCTGGCCCTGATCTATGCCGCGATCGCGGTGAGTATCCTGTGCTGGATCACGATCGGCGCGCGCCCGGCGATCGTCGTCATCACCGTTATCCCGGTGGTAATCCTGATTACGATCTGGTCGAGTTGGGCGCTGGGTAATACGATCAACCGGGTCAGCATGTTCGCGCTGATCTTTTCCATCGGCATCCTGGTCGATGACGCCACCGTGGTGGTGGAGAATATCTTCCGCCGCTGGTTGCGCAATGGCGAGACCTCGATCGCTACCGCGGTCGATGCGGTCCGCGAGGTGGGTAATCCGACCATTATCGCGACCTTCACCATCGTTGCCGCGTTGCTGCCGATGGGTTTTGTTTCCGGCATGATGGGGCCCTATATGCGACCGATACCGGTGCTGGGTTCGGTGGCGATGCTGTTTTCCCTGTTCGCTGCATTTGTCTTTAGTCCGTGGTTTTCCCTGCGCCTGAAACCCAGGTTGTCGCACCTGGAGGAAGCGGAAATCAAGGAGAAGAAATTCCAGGACAAGGTGGGTAACTTTTACCGTCCGCTGCTGTTGCCGCTAATCCAGAATCGGACGCTCGGCTGGGGATTTCTGATTTCTATCGTGGTGCTGTTCTTCCTCGCGGTCTCGATGTTTTACACCAAGGCGGTGACGGTCAAGATGCTGCCGTTCGATAACAAGCCCGAATTCAATATCCTGATCAACATGCCGGAAGGCACCGCCCTGCTCGAAACCGCCAACGTGGCACGGCGCCTGGCGGAAATCCTGCGCCAACAAGTGCCCGAGGTAACCGCGATGCAGACCTATGCCGGTACCGCATCCCCGTTCAATTTCAACGGTATGGTGCGGCATTACTATCTGCGCCAGGATCCCTGGCATGCGGATATCCAGGTGATGCTACTGGATAAGGACCATCGCGAGCGCAGCAGTCATCAGATCGCGGAGGCAACGCGCAATATATTGACCGAGCATGCACACGCGATGGGGGCCAAGATCGCGGTGGTGGAGATGCCGCCGGGGCCGCCGGTATTGCAGACCATGGTTGCCGAGGTCTATGGGCCAGATGCCGAGACCCGGCGCCAGGTGACCGCCGACATGACGCGGATTTTCGAGGAAACCCCCAATCTGGTCGATGCCGACAATTACATGATCATGCCCTATGAGCGCTGGCAGTTTAATGTCGATACCGAAAAAGCGATGCGCCAGGGGGTCGCGGTGGAGACCATCAACCGCAATGTGCAGATGGCGATGGGCGGTTTCAAGCTCGGTGATCTGAAAGGGCATGGTTCGCTGGAGCCCAAGTATATCGTGCTCCAGTTACCGCTGGAAAAGCGCGGCGAGATCGAGCGTTTGTATAATCTGCCGATCCCCAGCGCCCAGGGCCAGATGATTCCGCTGTCCGAACTGGGTAGTTTCGTCAGGACCGAGGAGCAGAACATCATTTACCGTAAGGATCTGCGCGACATGGAATATGTCGTCGGCGAAATGGAGGGTAAGCTGGGGGCGCCGATTTACGGTATCCTGTCGGTTGAAGACGCCCTTAACGACTATGTTGCGCCGGATGGGGTACAGATCACCGGTACCATGACCGGGGCGCCGGAGGACGATTTGCACTCCGGTTTCGAGTGGAGTGGTGAATGGGTCGTCACCTATGAAACCTTCCGCGATATGGGGCTGGCGTTTGCCGCGGCGCTGGTCCTGATCTTTGGCCTGTTGGTACTGGAATTCAGAAATTTCATTTTGCCGGCGGTGATCATGGCACCGATTCCGTTGACCCTGATCGGTATCATCCCCGGCCATTGGCTGTTGAACGCGGAGTTCACCGCAACCTCAATGATCGGTTTCATCGCCCTGGCCGGTATCGAGGTCAGGTCTTCGATCCTGCTGGTCGATTTTGTCAAGAATGAAATCCATCTCGGCCAGGATGCCATGCATGCGGTGGCCAATGCCGGCCAGATCAGGATGCGACCAATCTGGGTGACCAATCTGACGATGATGGCAGGTTCGGCAACAATCCTGTTTGATCCGATCTTCCAGGGGATGGCGATTTCCCTGTTATTCGGGCCCATCGTCGCCACCACTCTGACCCTCTTCGTCGTGCCGCTGGGTTGCACCTCGGTGCATAAGAGCCTGTGCCCCAGTGACCAGGAAGACGATGACGGCGTCTGCCTATTGCCGGAAGCTGAGCAGGCACCGGAGCAGGCGGACGAGAATGACTGCTATGACAAACTGATCAGGGCAATTGTCGACGAACAAAGCATCAAACCAACGATCAATGCGGTGATGGTATTTGGTTGTGACGGCGAGCCGGTTAGCCGTGAGGAAGCCAAGCTGTGCCTGCAACAAATGGTCGAAGATGGCTGGCTGGTGCGTGATAGCCGTAACCGCTTTCAATTAAACAGCGCTGACAATTAATCAGCAATGCACCGATGACAGCTGGACTGTTTTCAAAACAGGGGATCGATGGAAGTACAACAGGCACATGAATTCATTCTGCATCTGTTACTGATTCTGGTAGCAGCCAGGTTATTTGCCGAGCTTGCCGATTACTTGGGTGCGCCATCCGTAATCGGCGAACTGATGGCCGGGGTGATCCTCGGCCCCAGCCTGCTGGGCTGGGTCGAACCCGATGAGATTCTGAAGATGCTGGCCGAGATCGGTATCATCCTGCTGCTGTTCGAGGTCGGGCTCAAGACCGACGCCAAGCGCCTGCTCTATGCCAGCAATAAATCGTTATTCGTCGCCCTTAGCGGGTTTTTATTCCCGATGGTCTTCGGCTTTGTCCTGGCCTATTGGTTGTTTGACCTTTCCCTGCTGGTATCCCTGTTTATCGGCGGCACCATCACCGCCACCTCGATCGGTATTACGGTTCGCGTCATGCGCGATCTGAATTGCCAGCAGGCGCATGAAGGCCAGGTGGTGCTTGGGGCAGCGGTGCTGGATGATGTGCTCGGTGTGGTACTGCTGGCGATCCTGTACGACTTTTCGGTCAGCGGCGGGGTCAGCCTGGTCAATGTGACCAAGGTGATCCTGTTCATCGCAATCTTCTTTGCGGTGGCGCCGATTGCGGCCAAGATCATGTCGGTTTATGTCTCCCGCCTGCAGGAAAACAGTAAACTGCCGGGGGTGATCCCGACCACGATTATTTCACTGGTGTTGTTGTTTTCGTGGATATCTCACCAGTTGGGTGCGCCCGAGTTACTCGGCGGTTTTGCTGCCGGCCTGGCCTTGTCGCGCCGTTTTTTCCTGCCTTTCGGCATCGTCATCAGTTCTGACCGGCATTGTGCCGAGTGTGTCGAGCAACAGATGATGCCGATCATCCAGTTGTTCACCCCGATCTTCTTCGTCTATATCGGCCTGTCCCTGAACCTGGCCGAAATCGACTGGGGGTCGCCCTTCATCTGGGGCTTCTCGCTATCGGTATTCGTGCTGGCGCTGGCCGGCAAGATGATCGGGCCGTTTTTTCTCAATGAGAGCATCTGGTCAAAATGGGCGATCGGGATGGCGATGGTGCCGCGCGGAGAGATCGGCCTGATCTTTGCCGAACTGGGCAGGATCAGCGGCATTCTCAACAATGAGATTCACGCGGGGATGGTGATCGTCATTGTGCTGACGACGCTGTTAACGCCGTTTGCGATGAAATGGTTTCACGACGCATATGCATCGCACCTGTGTGCGGAAGAGCAGGTTAGAGGCTAAAAAAGTATTGAGTTACTTGGCCGCGTCCAGCGCCGACAGGTAGTCCGGCTCATTACCCAGGTCCGGTACCAGTTGGGTGTAAGCGACCTTACCCTTCTCATCGATCAACACGATCGAACGCGCGAGCAAACCTTCCAACGGACCGCTGGTAATCAGCACGCCATAGTCCTCGCCGAACTGTTTGTTTTTCATCATCGATAGCGGGATCACGTTATGAATATCGTCGACCACGCACAGGTGACGTTGGGCAAACGGCAGGTCGGCAGAGACCACTAGTACCACGACATCCTTGCGATTGATAAACAGGTTGTTGAAACGATGATCCGAGTCCGAACACAGCGGGGTATCCAGGGTATGAAAGATATTCAGTATCACTTTCTTCCCGGTGTAATCGTTGAGGGTGGCGCTGGTGAGATCGCCGTGGGTCAGTTTGAAGGGTGGCGCGTCACTCCCGATCTCTGGTAACTCGCCGCTGAGTTTTAGCTGATAACCATTATAGATAATTGACGACATAGCCGCCTCCTCATGTCACGCTGATCGTTATTATCAAACCCTGAGAAAATTCTACCGCAATCATTTGGTAGGTACATCCCGTTTAACTTGACCTGGATTAGCTGTCCGCCAGAAAATCAACCGCCGTTGATGTCCCGGCAAATTGAACCCAGGCATACAGTTGCCTGTATGCCTGCCGCTATTCCCCGGTCAATCGATGCTGATTTTGTGCCGCTTGGACTTGGATTTCTTGGGCAGGGTCAATTCCAGGATGCCGTCCTTGAAGCTGGCCTTGGCCTTGCTTTCCTCGACCTCGGCCGGCAACGGTAGACTGCGCGCAAAACTGCCACGGGAGATTTCGCTGCGGTAATAATCGCCTTTTTCCTCTTTCTCCTCGTGACTGCTGCTGCCCTTGATACTGACACTGCGCTCGGTCACCGAGATATCGATATCGTCCTTGTCCACCCCCGGCAATTCTGCCCTGACCACGATCTCGGCATCACGCTCAATAATATCGACACTGGGTGTTTTGCCCTCGAACGGTGGCTTGAGATGAGCGAATTCCGGCCAGTCCATGCGGAAGGGACGCATCCAGCCCTGGGAAAAATACCGGTCCAGCATCTGTTCCATTTCATCGAATGGGGTCGTGACGGTGCCGGATTTTACTTTTTCAACTTCCTTTTTTTCAGCGTTCATAGCTACCTCCTCACCTATCCTCACTTATCTACAAGCCTAAGATATGGACTTGGAAAATAGCGAACAATATCCAGTCTGTGAAAAATGATCAGACTATGATCTAGATCAAATCGATCTTTGCGGGGCTGGCCCATCTGCTTATACTGGATGCATGATCAGGGCGATCTTTTTTGATTTAAGCGGGGTGATCTATGTCGGCGATCGAGCCATCGATGGCGCGGTGGAAGCGATCCGACGGGTGCAGGACAGCGACCTGCAGATTCGGTTTGTCACCAATACCTCGCGCCTGACCCGGCAGACCCTGCTGCAGGATCTTTTCGCCCTGGGCTTTACCATTGCCAGCGATCAGTTGTTCACCGCGACCAGTGCCGCGCATAGCTGGATCAGGCAACATGGGAAAAGGCCCTACTGCCTGGTGCATCAGAATATCCTATCTGAATTTGCCGATCTCGATCAGTCCGAGCCAAACGCGGTGATCATTGGCGATGCGGCCGATGGCTTCAATTATGCCAACCTCAACCGGGCGTTCCAGCTCTGCCAGCAGGGCGCGCCATTGATCGGTATTGGGCGCAATCGTTATTTCAAGCTCGGCAACGAACTGTTACTGGACGCGGGGCCCTTTATCTCGGCAATTGAATACGCGGCAGCCTGTGAGGCGATTATCATGGGCAAACCGTCTACCGCGTTTTTTGACCAGGTACTGGCAACGGTGGATTGTAATCCTGATGAAGTGTTGATGATCGGTGATGATGTCTACGGTGATGTCGAGGGCGCGCTGCAAAATGGTTTACAGGCCTGCCTGGTGCAAACCGGCAAATACCAGCCCGGTGATGAGAAACTGATCGCTGGTGAGTTCGGACCATACCCGTCGGTGGTCGAAATCATCGAGCAGGTGTTGAACCAGTAGTTACAATCTGGTGAGACATTGAGAATGCCTTAGCTGTGGCCGGTTTTTGATCTGATATTGAACAGGGTTGAGACCACTGAGCGTCGAGCTATCTGCACGGCCACCCAGGCTGATCAGGGCTTATTCCTGGTAGATGGCGCGCTGGTTAAGTAATTCGTCTAACTGCGCCCTAAGGTCGTCTATCGCATCCTGCAGTAAATCGGTATGTTCTGCAGCAGGACAATCTTTGCAATGATAGTCCAACTGGGAAGACAGCTTGTTGATGGCCTCAACTATCTGGCGCTCGCGAATCATTTGAGGAGACATGGTGTATCTCATTCTTAGATCGATCGTAGACGATCTATATTACTTAAAAATGAGCGCTATGTTCAAGCCACTTCAATCCGTGCACTTATCTGGTTCACTCGCCTTGCTTTTGAAGATCCGATTAACTCGTTTCCCAATCGTAGCATTAAAGGTCGCGACCTGGTCTGGCTCTGCGCTTGCCCATATACCCGCCAATCCAATCTTTACAGGGTTAACCGGGCCATTGTGGCGGAATCTGCTTAGCGGTACAGACTTTGCAGAAACCAGCCGGGTACCAGCTCACGGCCCCGGTTCAGTATCTGTTCGTGGGCTCGATAATCCGCACAACACTGCTCGACCAGTTGCCAGAAGGCGGGTGAGTGGTTCAGGTGCCGGGTATGACACAGCTCGTGGATCATCAGGTAACGGACGCTGGCAGCCGGCATGAACATCAACTGATCGTTGAGAGAAATCGTGCCACGGCTGGAACAACTGCCCCAACGACTCTTCTGACTGCGAATCGTTACCCGCTGGAAACTGAATCCCAGTTCGGCGGCCAGCGCATGCAGGCGAGGCAGCAGTTGCTGCCGGGCCTGTTGCCTGAGCCACTGGCGCAATAAGTCGAGCGCCTGGTCCTGATCCTGGTGAAAGATGATCAAGCCTTGCCCGGTCTCCTCCAGCCGGGGTTTGCGCTGGCGCTGATAGGTCAGCGCAATGTCCTGACCGGTCAGCTCCAGCCTGATCTGCGTGGGCAACTGCAGCGGGGCAAGACTGGTTGAATGCAGTTGCAGCTGTTTTATGATCCAGTCTTCGTGTTGTTGTAGAATTCGCCCTATTTGATGTTGCGGAAATCGTTTGGGAATCACCACTTCCAGCCCGACAAAGGGTTTGACCGCCAGGCGCACGTGGCGTGCACGTTTGGATACCCGTAATGAATAATCGAAGTTTTGTGTTACCCGGTTCAAGGCGCTGGCGGCTGGTCTATGCAGTGGGATTATCGTCCCGGCATAGCTTGCCATGTCGCTGCAGGCTGTGCAATCAATCCGGTAAGGCGCAATGAGTCGGGGCAAACTGCGCCAGCGGATCCTGCAGGACTGTGCCTGCGCTGATCGTGCGCAGCTGCTGCAATTGCTG
>JAAUXZ010034315.1_pt1 | contig 19962 bp, 20 predicted proteins | sample 7278131 | NCBI WGS metagenome assembly JAAUXZ01 (sample SAMN14350119, study PRJNA611818) | marine sediment metagenome | isolation source: surface marine sediment (3m) | place: French Polynesia: Moorea | collected 2018-08 | reverse complement strand
TGCTCGTACATCATCGCCAGGGTAGTCAGAGAGCCAACAAGCCCCTGCTCTGCGGCCTTTTCAAACCACTCAATGGCCTTCTGACCATCCTGTTCGACACACTCACCCTCCATATACATGAATCCAAGACCATGTTGTGCGATCGCATGCCCCTGATCAGCCGCTGCTTTCATCCATTTAAAGGCTTCTTCATCACTCGGGGTAATGCCCAGCCCATTCTGGAACATGATGGCTACACGGTGCTGGCACTCGGCATCACCCTGTTCTGCATAGGGATAGAGGGTCTGCATCGCCAGTGAAAAGTTCTTGGCTTCAAAGGCCGCGATCCCACTGGAGAGATCCATATCTTTCTGTTCGTCACTCATAATATCGTGTACTCCGCTTATTCAGGACTATATGCTGGCACCTGCCAAAAAGGCGAGTATCCTAGACGAGAATCTAATCCTTACATAATACCCTCTTGTGGACTGGGAGAATCCTCCCCCAGTAGTTTTTCTGACTTACCATTAAGGGATATATTAGCGCCAGAAACCAGGCAGTATACTCGGCCTCCCGTTTCTGGGTCTTTTTAATAATTTATTTTCTTAACAGGTTTTCCCCCAATGAGTGATGACACCCTGACCCATTCACTGCGCACCGCTATTCAGAAAGTTGCTACGGGTCCTGAATACAGTAAAAACCTACCCTTTGAAGAAGCTCATTTAGCGATGAAAGGGATACTTTCCGAGGACAGCGACCCCGTTCGCGCCGGAATTTATCTTATTTCCCTGCGTATGAAGCGAGAAACGGATGAAGAGAACAAGGGCACCCTGCAGGCCATCCTGGATGAGACCAAACAGGTTGTAGCGCCAGTCAACGAGGTCATCGATATTGCTGATCCCTATGATGGCCAAAGCCGCGGGCTGCCGGCCTCATCATTCCTGGCCCCAGTCCTTGCCGCCTGCGGCCTGCATGCTGTAGTCCATGGCCTGGAATCGGTAGGGCCTAAATATGGCGCCACTCATCACAAGGTGCTCAAGGCCGCGGGTATAAACGTCCTGCTCTCTCCCGAAGACGCCCGTGACCAGGTAGGCAATCCCGACATTGGCTGGTCATATATCGACCAGAGCATTTTTTGCCCCGCCCTGCACAACCTTCTGCCACTACGCCAGCGCATGATCAAACGTAGCGTTATTACCACTGTCGAGGTCCTGACCGGACCCATTCGCGGCAAGGAAAAGACCCACCTGCTTACAGGCTATGTCCACAAGGCCTACCCACCCATCTACGAGAGCCTGGCCAGGTTCGCAGGATTTGATTCTGCGATGATCGTACGTGGTGTAGAAGGTGGGGTCGTACCATCGCTGCAACAACCCGCCCTGATGACCAGTTACAGAGGCGGCAGCGAATCCACTGAAACTGAACTCAATCCAGTTAATCTGGGCATTAACCAGACTACCCGCGCCACCCCTATCCCGAAAGACCTGGCCAAGGCCACTGAGAAAGGGGATGAGATTTCTACTGAATATGACCCTGACGAAATCGCCAGAGCAGCAGCCGAGGCAGGACTCGCCGCCCTCAATGGCGAGCAGGGTACCACCTATGATGCGCTGGTTTATTCAGGCGCAATTACACTAACGCAACTAGGCCTGGCTAACAGCTGGGACAGTGCTGCAGAGCGCATCAGGGAGGCCATCGATTCTGGCGAGGCATTGAAACGATTTAATGCAGCGGCCTGATCCTGTAGACAAGTGAAAGATTTTCTGTACAATCCGCACAACTCTTAATTCTGAGGAGAAAACTATGGACATGACTGCATATCGCGAAGCGAGCGTCAAAATGGAAGAAGCTGGTGTTAGTGAAGAATATATCCTGGGCTGGCAGATGGGTTACCTGAATAGCCCTGAGCGCGAAGAGCAGCGCATTACCGAAGCATACTCTGCCGGGTATGAAGACGGTAAGGAAAAGAATGCAGACAACTTCAGCAGCTGGGTTGGCAAGTAAGCCAGGAAGCTACTAGTTGATAAGAAAAGGGCCGCTGTTAGCGGCCCTTTTCTTTTGTTTTTAGAAACTTACGGAACATTAGTCCTGGTTGTTGGCCTGCAGGGAGAAGGCATCAGGCTTGGTAGCCACACCCTCTTCGGCCGGCATTTCCTGTACCTTAACCAGGTTTCTCAGCGCCCGGCGAAACGGTACCAGGGCCTCAGGCACCTCAATGGCTGAGACCTGATCAGGAATCCATCGGCTCATCTCACCTCCGATTCGCTCGGCAACCAGATTGCCAAAATGGTTAGTCAGGGCAAAACCCGGGTCCTTACCATCGAATGCATAGTCTGAATATTCACCATGACGTTCATTGATCAGGTCAATAAAGGCCTGCCTGTACTCACCCTTGCCCTGTGCATCGGTGCGATTATCCTGCATGTGACGCGCCAGCTCCTGGGCAAAACTGACAATAAGCTCCTCACGCAGCTCATTTTCCCAGCCATCTTCGACGAGGTGACGATCCAGATAGTGAAGTAAAAAAGCTGCAAATTCGGCCATGACATCCAGTCTTTGTGCATGGGTATCAACAACATAGCCTTCATTCTCAAGATTCAGACAACCCTGCTGGGCTACACGCCAGGCAGTAAATGCCAGTGCTCCGGCGGTTTCTGCCAGGCTGCGTTCACGCCCTTTCACATTCCAGCGACTTTTTACGCGCATTTTCTATATCCTTAAACTCAAATCGTAATCAATTAGTGAAAAACACCACTGCGGGTGACTGTTTTTCTGCTACATAACTTAGTATTTTACTCGGAAATTAACTGCGAAAAAACCGTCTTTATGCAAATCACGATTAATCAGCTAAAAGAAGCTGTTCAGCATAACTGCCATATCGCTGATGCCCGATACGCTGGCGACTATACATTATGCGTCTATCTCCTGAAGATGCGTGAATTCTATCGATGGGAGCATGGGCATGGATTTGCAGATTCCTTGCCGCATGAGAATGTTGGCCAGTGGCTCAAACAACGAGAAGCCCTGTGGGAAGAACTTGAAGACCAGGACTACAATGCAATTTCTGTCGAAGGCAGGGAGCAGGATCCCTTTGATGCCAAGTCAATCAATGACTTTCTGATTAACCATAATCTCGTCTACAGCGGCGGCCTGGGATGCAAATGTCGTCCTCACTTCTTTCTGGCAGAAAAAGTCAGGGAAGAGATGACCCGGGACTATCATTTGTTTGTGTCTGACAAGGAACTGGCCAGGGACCTGACTGCACCGCCTGCAATGAGTATCAATGGAACGATCTTTGTACGCATGGAGTCCCTGCGTCGCATGCTCTGGGAAAAACTTGAAGAATCCCGCTGGGATAAGGGCAAGACCCCCATGCAAAGAGCCATGGAGCCTTACGAGTTCGATCGCAATATTGATCTTGCCCTGGAATTAATGGGTAATGACATCGTCGATCAGCTCATCCTGCATGAAATCGGAGAGATTCGTGCCGGGCTCATGTTGGGCCCTGGCTGGGAGTCCATGCTGGCTGAACTGCCCCGCTCTAAGATGGAAATCCAGTTACGCGCCATCCGCGACCACCTCGCTGATTGCATCAGCACCCTGCCGGACCTTTTGCATAAGGACACCCTGCCCCAGCAGATTCATTTCTACATGGCCAACCTCAGCGGTATGAGAAAGGTTTTGTTTCCGGCCATGGTGACTGCCTATCAGCAGTGGCTTGATGGCGCCGGCCTCGACCACATGAAGGAGGTTGTTCAAAAAGGTTCTGATCATTGGGCCAGCCTCGCTGAGAAGTCACTTGCCCGCTTTAATGAGGATGGCAAAGAGGCAACTAAAACCATTTCAGACTTGATTGAAGCAAACCCCCTGTAAGAGACTATGCCGCTTTGCGGCCGCAGACTGAGACAATATGTATATCTGGAATTCTGAAAACACCCCGCCCCTGAAGACTCTGAAAGAGGCGAAACCTAATAGCTTTATTTTTGAAAAACGAGACGCTTTGCCTGCCCAGATCTGCGACGACCTGATTCAGCGTTTTGAGGCCCATGAAAACGAACAACAGGCCGGCAGAATCGGCCAGACAGCTTCCTCCGATGCCAGCGTCAAGAAAACCACCGACCTGGTCGTGAGTGGTAAAGAACACTGGAAAGATGCTGACCATAACTTTTTCTATTCCCTTGGACTGGCCCTTAAAGAGTTTCGTGAGACTTACCCCTATTTCAAGGGTCCCTTCAAGGATATTGGCTACCAGATCCAGCGTTATCTGCCCGGTGAGTACTACCACTGGCATATCGATGGTGGCTCGCATGACTTCTCCCAGCGCCAGCTGGTAGCACTATGGTATCTGAACGATGTGCCCGGTCCCGGCGGTGAGACGGAATTCCTGTTTCAGGACGTCAAGGTCAAACCGGAAAAAGGTAAGCTGGTACTGTTCCCCCCCTTCTGGACCCATGAACACCGTGCAGTCACCCTGAACGAAGGGGTGAAGTACATTGCCACTACCTGGGTTGTCTTTGCCTGAACACCCTGCAAAGTCCCCAGTACAGTTCACAGCGCCGCAGGACGATGCTGAATGGCTGGCTTACTACGACTTACGCTGGCGTGTCCTCAGACAACCCTGGGGACAAGCTCGTGGCAGCGAACAAGACGCACAGGATGCAGGCGCCACGCATTGCATGGCCCTGAATCCCAAGGGACAGGCAGTTGGCTGCGGCCGACTACATCTCGTTGATGCACGAACTGCTGCGATTCGTTTTATGGCTGTAGAGGCAAGCTGGCGCTGCCGTGGGATTGGTTCAGGGATACTAAATTATCTTGAACAGCAGGCAATTGTTCAGGGTGCTGAAGAGATCCAGCTAGATGCCAGGGAAACAGCTGTTTCCTTCTATCTTGGCCAGGGCTATCAGCTGGTCAGAAAGAGTCACGTGTTGTTCGGAGAGATACAGCACTTCCTGCTGAGGAAGCAGCTATTCAGATGAGCGCTCAATCACTCCATCACGCATAGTCAGGACCCGGTCCATCCTCGAAGCCAGCTCCATATCATGTGTGACCACGATAAAGGCCGTGTTCAGCTCCTCATTTAATCTGAGCATCATCTGGTAGACCTGTGCCGCAGTCTTACGATCCAGGTTACCCGTTGGTTCATCCGCGAGGACGATCTGTGGTTCAGTGATCACTGCACGCGCAATTGCGGCTCGCTGACGCTCACCACCAGAAAGCTCTGATGGCTTGTGATGAATACGTCCCAGCATACCCACCCGCTCCAGCAGACTTCGGGCACGATCCATAGCCTGCACAACCGGTGCACCCCTGATCATCAGAGGCATGGCCACATTTTCAAGGGCAGTGAACTCAGGTAACAGATGGTGGAACTGATAAATAAACCCGATGTGCTTGTTACGGAGTTCTCCGCGCTGGGCGTCATTGAGTTTGCTGAGTCGCTGTCCCGCTATCAGGACCTCTCCATCTGACGGTGTATCCAGGCCGCCCAGGAGATGCAGCAGGGTACTCTTGCCAGAACCTGAGGCACCAACAATGGCCACCTTCTCACCCGGGTAGACGTCAAGGCTCAGTCCATTGAGGACTTCGACCTTGGGTCCATTCTCCTCATAGGACTTACTCAGGAAAACACAGCGCAGGGCCGGTTCGATATTTATCGTACTGCTCATCATTCGTACCTTAAGGCCTCCGCGGGCTGAGTCCTTGCAGCGCGCCAGGCTGGATATAAGGTAGCAAGCACGGATAGCAGGAAGGCCACACCTGAGATACGCACCACATCATCGGAATGCAGATCTGAGGGCAGGTCACTGATGTAATAAACATCAGGTGACAGGAACTTGGTATTAAAGAACTGTTCAATCGCGGGTACGATGGTTTCTATATTGAGCGCCAGCAGGACACCACCACCTACACCTAAAAGGGTGCCAAACAACCCGATGACCGATCCCTGAATAATAAAGATGGCCATCACCCGCCCGGGTGAGAGCCCCAGGGTCCTGAGAATAGCGATATCTGCCTGTTTATCGGTCACCACCATGACCATAGTGGAGACGATATTGAAGGCAGCCACAGATACGATCAGCAACAGGATGATAAACATCACCCGCTTTTCAGTCTGTACGGCCTTGAAGAAATTAGCATGCTGGCGGGTCCAGTTACTGACCCAGTAGTTAGGGCCCAGCTGTTTTTCCAGTTCTGATGAAATCACTGGTGCATTGAACATGTCATCGAGCTTGAGCCTGAGACCTGAGACCTCGTCACCCATGCCATAGAGTCGTGCCGCGTCATCGATATGTATAAAGGCCGTGGCACGGTCATATTCATACATACCGACCTCAAATATCCCAACCACGGTAAAACGTCTTAGCCTTGGCAGGATGCCAGCCGGCGTCACGCCGGCCTGGGGAGAGATTACGGTCAGTTTATCTCCCTTGCTCACCGCAAGTGCCCTTGCGAGCTCAGCGCCTACCACGATACCGAACTGCCCGGATTTCAGGTCATCCAGGGATCCGCGTTTCATATGCTGACCCACATCGGAAACCGAGGATTCGTAGTTAGGAATCACACCTCGGGTAATTGCACCGCTGACCAGCTTGCCATTAGTAAGCATGGCCTCAACCTGTATATAGGGCGCAACGCCAAGCACATGCTGTTTAGTCTGAAGTTCGCGGGACAGAAGTGACCAGCGTTCCAGTCGGCCATCTAGCTCCGTCACCGTCGCGTGTGAAGCCATACCCAGAATGCGCTCTCGCAGTTCTTTCTCAAATCCATTCATCACTGACAGCACCGTGATCAATGCCGCCACGCCCAGAAAGATTCCCACCATCGAGGAAGCGGAGATAAAAGAGATGAAGTGATTACGTCTTTTTGAGCGTGTATAGCGCAGGCCGATATACAATTCGAGAGGATGATACATGCGCCAGGCTAGCCTCGATTCTCTATATTTACTTTGAAAACAGCTCTAATGCGCATGATTTTATTATGCTTTTTAATTGTCCGCTTGGTTTGGCAAGGCAAGGAGTGGAAACCCGGCCAACTATTAGAAAATCCTTTTACAGCAATCAGCTGCCTGCATCAATATCAAAGCAGAAAATCAGTAGAACTCAAAGAAGTAGAATAGTTTTCTATCGTGTTTTGTGATGCTATAGTCATTGTGAACTACGCCCAGGAGTTACAGGATGTCTATTTATAAGAAGCTGGTCGCACTGCTCGTACTCAGCCTTGCATTGAATGGTGTTGTGCTGGCCGACATACTCAAGATTGAAGGTGGTGACGCCGCAGTAGTGATTATGGATAACCGTCCAAGCCGCGGAATGAATCAACTCCAGGTACTCGAACTCTATGGCGAACCTGCCCTGCGCAACGCCCCTGTTGGGCAGCCCCCGATCTCCAGCTGGGACTACAATAACTTCTCAGTGTTTTTTGAAGGTGAATACGTACTTCATACGGTCAACCACTCCAGCAGACAATCTGCACAGTAAACAGAAACAAAATACCTGTACCTCATATGCATGGCGATGATTTCGATCATCAGCATATCTGGCACCCCTATTCTTCAATAGCGCCAGACACCCCCGTATACAAAATTAAACGCGCCAAAGGCGTTTATCTTTACCTTGAAGATGACACGCCGCTGGTAGACGGCATGTCCTCCTGGTGGTGCGCAATCCATGGTTATAACCACCCCGTCCTGAACGCCGCAATCCAGAATCAGCTCAATGACATGGCCCATGTCATGTTTGGCGGCTTAACCCATAATCCCGCAATCGAGCTCGCGCGCAGGCTGCTCTCAATCACAGACGACCGCCTCGACAAGGTATTTTTTGCCGACTCGGGATCGGTAGCCGTTGAAGTCGCCCTGAAAATGGCTATCCAGTACCAGGCCGCACAGGGCCAGGGTGGTCGCCAGCGTTTCGTGGCACTGAGAAATGGTTACCATGGCGATACAACCGGTGCCATGTCTGTCAGTGATCCTGAAAATGGTATGCACAGATTATTTTCTGACACCCTGCCCTCACAACTTCACGCCCCTGCCCCAAAATGTCATCCAGACCAGGCCTGGAACCCGGAAGAGATGCGGGCACTCCGCCAGCTTTTTGAACAGCATGCCAGTGAGATCGCTGCCCTGATCGTAGAGCCTGTAGTGCAGGGTGCTGGCGGCATGCGTTTTTATCACCCCGAATACCTGAATGCAGCCCGTCTGCTCTGTGATGAGTTTGACGTGTTACTGATCTTCGACGAAATCGCGACCGGCTTCGGTCGCACCGGCAAGCTCTTTGCCTACGAACACACGGAAGTGATTCCGGACATTCTTTGCGTCGGCAAGGCACTGACCGGCGGTTATATGACGATGGCCGCCACACTCACCACCAGCAAGGTCGCCCAGACCATCGCAGAGGGTGAACCCGGTATCTTCATGCATGGCCCGACCTTCATGGCTAATCCACTAGCCTGCTCGGTTGCCTGCGCAAGTATTGATGTATTACTTGCATCACCCTGGCAGGAACGTATACAGGCCATAGAGACGCAGCTGCGTAGCGAACTGGCCGCCTGCTCTGTCCTCGAACAGGTCAGGGAGGTCAGGGTGCTGGGCGCCATCGGTGTCGTGGAGTTAAAAAAGCCTGTCGACATGCAACGTATGCCACCGGCTTTTGTTGAACGGGGTGTTTGGGTCAGGCCTTTCAACCACCTGGTCTACCTGATGCCACCGTATATCATCAGCGGTGATGAACTAACGCAACTCACTTCCGCCGTTTATGAAGTAATCAGGGATATCGCAGCGTGAATGAAACATAGCCTGCAATACAGACGCGTCACATCGAGTCACGACGAAGACTGGCAGGCATTTGTAAAGATTTACGAAGCCAGCTTCCCCAGCTCCGAACAGGAACCTCTGGATACCATCAAGGCGCGCATAGACTCCCGTTACTGGCTTTATCTTGTCAGCCACACAGGCCAGCAGGAAACGATGGGGTTCTATATCGTTGATGTCGTTGAACAGCCCCAGTATTCAATACTGACCTTTCTTGCAGTTAATCCTGAGCACCAGTCCCAGGGGCTTGGTAAGCAGATCTGTCGCCACATCCTTACCAGCTATCCGGGCGTAGCAGATGCACTACTATTCATAGAGTCAGAACCTGCACTCGCAGACTTCTACAAACGGTCAGGCGCCAGGATTATTAACTTGAACTATGCGATACCCGACTTTGAATCTGACCAGCCCCTACAGCCTACCTGCCTGCTCATCGCTGCGCACAAAGATCTGCCAGAAGAACTTGATGGAAGGGACGTTAGCGAGGTCATCAGGCACATCTTTACAGAGGGTTACCAGCTGAGTGATTCAGATCCCCGGCTACAGCAATTAATCCGGCAAATCCCTGTACAGCTTACTGTAGGAAACTGATATTCTCAGAAGTATGAAGAGGGAGAACATGCGATGTTAAAACATACCCAGAAGGCAAACAGAGGTGACTCCATTAATCGCAAGATCCGCAAGGTCTTTGCACATGGTGAAACGCGTTTACAGGAATACCTGTTCTTTGAGTCGCCAATTCACGGGACCTGCCTGGCGCTTGATGGCGAGATTCAGTGCTGTTCTTCAGACGAGGCCCTCTACCATGAAGCCCTGGTACACCCGGCCATGCTCCTGGCCAGCGATCCGAAGACCATCCTGATTGTTGGCGGTGGTGAGGGGGCGACAGCGCGCGAAATCCTCAGGCATCCAGGTGTCGAGAAAGTAGTCATGGTGGATCTCGACCAGGAATTTTTCGACCTCTGTAAGGAATATATGCCCAGCTGGGGAGAAGTGGCCTTAAATGATCCTCGCGTTGAGATTCATCATCAGGACATCAATGTCTTTCTGAAAGAGCACGAAGCAAAATTTGATGTCGTCATTGGTGATCTCATTGAAGTACACGACCACGACTCGCCGGAAGCCAACATGTATGGCGTTGAGTTCTATTCACGCCTCAAGGACAACCTCAATCCAGGCGCAATCATTGCCACACAGGCAGGCCCCCTGGTGGCGAATGATCTTGAGAATCACCTGAGTGTCCGTCACAAGATTCAGGAAAGCTTTGAACACGTCTATTCCTACGGCATGAACATCCCCAGCCTCTATCACCTATGGGGTTATGTCCTGATATCCGATGATGACCTCGACATCAAGGCCGAGAAGATGCTTGAGCGATTCACAAAGACTGCCAAAGAGCGCGATGTCATACCTCCGGCCTGCGGCATTCTCGCGCTGTCCGCCGCCTTCTCATTACCAAGCGTCATACACCGTCAGTTCAAGATCTGGGAAGACTAAGGCCAAAAAATGTCTAGTGAGCTGCGTTATCAGCTGCTGCCTAACGCCCCGCTTGAACAGGCAGACATCCTGATTCAGCCGATTCCATTCGCGGGTGCCGTGAGTAATCGTCAGGGTACCGCCGATGGACCTGAAGCGATCCTGAATGCCACGGCACAACTGGAATACTATGAGGAGGACCGCGGCTGGTCGCCGATGAAACACCTCCATAGCTGTGTCCTCCCACCCATACAGGCCAGGACTGGTACTGAACAGGCTACGTTTCAGCAGCAGATTTATCAGAGTGTTTCCGCCCTGCCCCAGTCTGCTTTGTATATCGGGCTCGGTGGTGACCACAGTGTTACGCCTGAACAGGTCTGTGCCCGCATGCATGAAGGTACCGTAATCATCATCGATGCCCATGCCGACCTCAGGTCACAGTATGAGGGTAATCCCTATAGCCACGCCTGTCCGGCCTGGAGAATGCATGAGGCCGGTTATTCCCTCTTTCTCATCGGCATTCGCTCCCTGTTCGAAAACGAGGCTGACCTGATTCAGACCAGCCCACGCATCCAGTGCTGGAGAGATCGCAGCCTGCAGCGCTCTGAGCAGTGGCAGGCAATGATCCGGGCCCTCAGGTCCCTGTCTGGCCCTGTCTGGCTTTCTATTGATATGGATGGTTTTGATCCATCCCTGGTACCTGGTGTAGGCACCCCCCAGCCAGGTGGACTGAGCTGGTACCAGGGTCTGGAGGTTCTGGAAATCCTCTTTGCCAGTCCCGAGCTGGATATTCGGGGGATGGATATTGTCGAACTCATCCCGGACCCAAACGAGGTCTCCCAAACCGTCGCTGCCAAACTCATGCAAAAGGCCATTTCATTCTGGGCCTACCAGCGATTTGAACACTTCAGGGACAGGCAGGGTGCCCAACTGCAGGTAGAATATTCATGAGTCTTCCGGTATTTATCCCTGGCCTTCATCACCAGCATAGTCCTGAATGGGACTACTCAGATGGCATCCCCCCGGTAAAACACCCCGAGCAGGCTGGGCGTGTCGATGCCCTGCTGGAATCGATCATTACCCTGGACGAGATCACCCTGCATGATGTTACCCGCCTGGCAGAAGCGGAGGCCCGCAAGCTGCACGATGAAGACTATGTCGACTTTCTAATGGCCCTGGAGGCCTCCCTGGAGCCCGGCAAAGAATACTATCCCACCATGTTCGGTGAGGACCTTTCCAGCGCACCACTGAGATTCCAGGGAGGTGGTTTCTGCCGGGAGCTGGGCACACCAATCCTGAAGGGCTCTATCCAGGCGGCGCTCAACTCGGCTGCAGCTGCGATTGATGGCGCCAGGAGCCTGTTAAGCAACAATCCGCTTGCCCTGGCCCTGTGTCGCCCCCCAGGTCACCATGCGGGCAAACGGCGCTATGGTGGGTACTGCTATCTCAACAATGCCTATCTGGCCACCAATGCCCTGTTACAGACCGGCAAGCGTTGCGCCGTTCTGGATATCGATTACCACATCGGTGATGGCAGCATGGAGTTTGCTTCTGCCCAGGCACCCTATTTTTCTCTCCATGCCGATCCCTGGGTCAATTATCCCTACCTTGATAAGAATGCCCTGGATCAGCGACCCCATGTGAAGCTGATAAACCTTGAGGGTGGTGAAGGACTCGAAGAATACATGTCCAGGCTAAAGCCCCTGCTCGATAGCCTGTACATCCTGGTGCCTGATTACCTGGTCATTTCCCTTGGTCTGGATACCTTCTCTGGCGATCCTGTTCAGGATATAAAGATCAACCTGCAGATAAAAGATTATGAGGTCATCGCTCAGCACATACGCAAGGTGGCTGACTGCCCCACCCTGATTCTTCTTGAAGGGGGTTATGACCAGCAGAAAATGGACCAGTGCCTGATGTCTTTCCTGCGGGGCTACCTAGGCTGAACTGCAACCTGATACTGGGCCGCCCTGAAATCCGTCATTGCTGCCACTATGCTGCTTGATGTCCCGGCTGGGAATTCCGTATTCACCACAGGCATGCAGTGTGAAAACCATCTGCTAGTAATCCATACCCTGCCTGATACTGAATCATTAACAACCCTGGCCCAAACCATCTATGCTTGGTCCGGGTAATACAAAAAGTTAAACCTGAATCAGTATTAAGGAATCCTCCTTGGAGTAAAAGAAATGGTGAATGAAGGAACGATCGACCGCGCGATTCGCGTTGTAGTTGGACTGGCATTAATTGCCGTCGTATTTATTGGACCTCAGACGCCCTGGGGCTGGATCGGCGTCGTACCGCTGGTAACAGGACTGATTGGCTGGTGTCCTGCGTACAGCCTGTTTGGCCTTAACACCAGGGGCGAAACCAGTTAAATGGTCAATCAAAGGGGGAGCAATGCTCCCCCTGACAGTAATGTCAGACATTACTGACACCAGCCTTACTGACAAGACTGCCATTTCTGTATTTGTCAGTTATTTCACCTGTTCTGTGAGCAAATAATCAGATTAATTTCCTGTTTTTGGGAATAAAAAATAAAAACCTCAAAAATAGCTTCACTTCCTGGCTTTATGACCTATATTCATATGGTTAGCAATTGACTGCGGCCTTAGAAAAACAGGATATTCTAATAATTTCTGTTGATTTTTTTTCAATTTGGCACAGACGTTGCTATTACCTAGCACAAACTCAAAATTAGAGAGCTCAGAAACGTGAAAAAATTGATGACATTACTGCTGATGATCACTTTTGCCCTCGCAACGACTATTGCATGGGCTAAGCCTGCAACCGAGAGCCTTGGCTTCTGCCAGGTTCAGCAGGACTCAGTTTTTGCTGACGAAGAAGAGAAAGACGGCAAAAAGAAAGAAGGCGAAGAAGAGCCTGACTGTGAATAACGTGCACGTTATTAACTAAAAAACCACAACGGAGATCTATGAGGATGAAACTGAAAAGCATTATTGCTACTGGCGTCATTGCTGCGAGCCTGGTATTCAGCGCGACTGCTATGGCTGGTAAGCCTGTAGGCATTACACCTGACATGTCTAAGGTAACCTTCAAGAAAGACGGTAAGACCCACACCATTCAGCGTAACCAGGACAACAAGAACACAGTAAACCCAGCGTTTGCCAAGACTTCACGTCCTTGCCCACCATTCTGTATCCAGCCTGCAGTCCTGGCTCCCGGTGTTGACACCATCGCCGAAGTAGAAATGATCGAATACATCAAGAAAATGGCCGATGGTGACAAGAGCATCCTGGTAGTTGACTCACGTACTCCTGACTGGGTTGCCAAGGGCACTATCCCAGGTGCAGTTAACCTGCCATGGACCAAGCTGAACCCAGCTAAAGGTGCTGATCCGATCTCTATCGGTGAAATCATGCAGGACCAGTTCAACGTTAAAGAAAGCGAAGGCCTGTGGAACTTCAGCGAAGCCAAGACCCTCGTTATGTTCTGTAACGGCATGTGGTGCGGTCAGTCTCCAAACAACATCAAGAACCTGCTGAAGTTTGGTTACCCTGCAGACAAGATCAAATGGTACCGCGGTGGTATGCAGGACTGGGAAATCCTCGGTCTCTCAACCGCAAAACCTTAATAAAGAATTAGTTTCCGGCAGTGACTTTGCGGCTGGCCTCCAGCCGCTTTTTTTTGCCTGCACAAAAGTAAAAGCCCCTTTACAGGGGCTTTTTTTCTAATGAACTCGCCTGCTATACATGCAGCGGGCGACAGCCTTAGAAAGGCCTGATCACTCTTCCCTTAACTTCTTGATGTGACGATACAGGGTGCGTTCACTGACGCCCAGCTCCTGAGCTGCCCGGCCACGATGCCCTGCATGGCGGGTGAGGACCTCCATGACCAGTTCATCGGTGAGCCTGCGTCGCTTGTTCAGTATCGGATCAGGAATAACTGGTGAGACCGTGGTCTCCAGGACCTCAGATACCGTAATCCCCTGGGGTTCGTTTCGGACGATAACCTGTGTCGGGAAAATCACATGCTCTGGCAGCATGGGCTCACCCACAGCGAGAATCACCGCGCGTTCAATGATGTTTCTGAGTTCCCGGATGTTGCCCGGATAGTCATAACTCAGGAGTTTATTCATGACCTGGTCGGACAGGGGAATCTGTTCCTTTCCATCATCGATCATGCCCAGGAAGTGTTCACTGATTGACGGGATATCATCCTTGCGTTCACGCAAAGGTGGCATAAAGACCGGGAATGCTGCCAGACGATAGTAAAGGTCCTGCCTGAATGTCCCCTCACGAACCATTTCCAGGAGATCCCGGTTGGTTGCGGCCACTATCCTGACATCCACCTTAATGTATTCCGTACCACCCAGTCTGCGTACCGTGCCCATTTCCAGCACACGCAGGAGCTTGGTCTGCAACTCAAGCGGCATCTCACCCACTTCATCGATAAACAGGGTGCCGCCATCTGCTGCCTCGAACAGACCTTCCTTACGCTTGGCCGCGCCGGTAAAGGCGCCCTTTTCATAACCAAACAGCTCGCTTTCAATCAGGCTCTCGCCGAGGGCGCCACAATCGACGACGACGAACGGCCCCTGGCTACGATTGGAGTACTGGTGGACATAACTGGCAGCACATTCCTTACCCACCCCGCTCTCACCTTCAATCAGGATGGTTGCCGTTGTTGGCGCTGCCCTGTAAAGCAGGCTAGTCAGTTTGCGCAGGGCCTGGGAATGGCCAACCAGGACTCGAGGTGCATGCACCTTGGGCGATGATTCTTCGGTACCGACTGGTTCAATGAAAGAACCAAAAAACATGATCTCCCCAAACTCATCACGTATCGGGGTCATGGTGACCTGGTAGGGGTTTTCTTCACCGCTGGCATCCGGGTGAAAGTTGACCAGGCGAACCTGCGCCTCTTCCTGCAAAGCCCTTTCCAGCGGGCACTCCTGTCCTATCTTGCTACAGGGCACTTCAGAGCCATGTTCCACCTGGTGGCAACGCTTGCCGATTAATTCGGACTGGCTGAGCTTGAACAGCTGGCTGTAGAGGGTATTGGCCGCATGGATACGGTAGTTGCGGTCGAGTAAGACGTAAGGCTGTGGGATGCCATCGAGTATGGGATTTGAAAAGACAGTCTTGATATCCATGCAGTTATGTCAGTGTTGTCATATTTGTCAGTAGTGACTTTACTCCATAGTTGTCCCCTGTCAAGCCGGTATGGGAGAATACGCCGCCTTTTGAACAACCGGTTTTCCCGTGGCTTTTACACCGCTCACACCACAACTTCCTGATCGTACGCATACCCGAATTGGCTGGGGACAGCTCTATGGCGCCAGCCAGAATCTGATCATCGCTTCTGCCGCCACCCGCTATAACGGCCTGACCCTGGTACTGGTCGCGGATACCCACAGGGCCGTAGAACTCGAGGAAGGTATACGATTCTTCAGCGGCGACAGGGATCTGGAGGTCATGACACTGCCAGACTGGGAGACCCTGCCCTATGATGTCTTCTCTGCCCATGAAGACATCATTTCTCAGCGCCTGGAGATTCTTAATCGCCTGCCGCAGTTGAAAAAGGGCGTACTACTGGTCCCTGTTCAGACCCTGCTACAACGCCTGCCCCCAACCCATTTTGTCCAGCAAAACAGCCTGCTACTCAAAACCGGTCAGCAGATAGACCTGCAGGCGTTTCGCCATCACCTGGATCATGCCGGTTATCACTTTGTACACCAGGTCATGGAACATGGTGAATACAGTATCCGGGGCTCGATTATCGACCTCTTCCCCATGGGTAGTGACAAACCCTATCGTATCGACCTGTTTGATGACGAGGTCGAGAGCCTGAGGCTGTTTTCCCCCGAGGATCAGCGTTCGACCGAAAAGGTTGATGAGATCCATATCCTGCCTGCCCACGAGTTCCCGCTGGATGAAGACGGTATCAGTCACTTTCGCCGACGCTACCGGGAGACCTTTGAAGGTGATCCCAACCAGTCAGTCATCTACAAAGAGGTGAGCAACGGGCTGGCACCCGCTGGCATCGAGTATTACCTGCCGCTGTTTTTTGAGCAGATGGCCAGCCTGTTTGACTACCTGCCGGGCAGAACCAATACCATTGTGTTCGACGGTGTGGATGATGCAGTCGACCATTACCTCGAGATGGTTGAAGAACGCCATGAGCAGCTACGTTACAACCTGGAACGGCCATTACTCAGCCCAGAGACCCTGTTCCTGGCCCGGGATGAGCTTACTCAGAAGCTTCAGGATTCTCCCCGCATAGACCTGCAGGCATTCGAGTTTCCAGAACCTGATGCTGCCAGACAGAATCATGCGACCACCAGGACACCCAGTGTCCGCCTGAATATGCGTAGTGAGCACCCCGCCTCGCTACTCCATCAGTTTATCGATGGATTCGACGGCAGGGTACTGATCACCTGCGATTCCAACGGCCGCAGGGAACATGTCATCGAACTGCTCAAGGGTATGAATGTACGCCCGGTCACCCTGGACAACTGGCCTGAATTTATCGATGGCGATGAGCCACTGGGAATTACCGTTGCCCAGTTTGAGGAAGGCTTTGTCCTCGATGAACCACACATTGCCCTGCTGACTGAATCCCAGCTTCTGGGCGAACGCACCCAGCAAACCCGCAGACGTAAAAAGGTCACCCGTGATGGTGACACCATAATACGCAACCTTGCTGATCTCCATGAAGGTGCCCCGGTGGTCCATGAGGATCATGGTGTGGGGCGGTACCTCGGTCTGAACAAGCTCGATATCAATGGCATGGACACCGAGTTCCTGACCATTGAGTATGCCGGCGGTGACAAGCTGTATGTGCCCGTCTCCTCGCTACACCTGATCAATCGCTATACCGGCGCGGCCACAGAAAATGCCCCCTGGCATAAGCTGGGTGGCGAACAGTGGCAGAAGGTACGAAAGAAGGCGGCCCAGAAGGCAAGAGATGTTGCGGCGGAACTACTGGATATCCATGCACGCCGTGCTGCCAGCAAGGGCCGTAGCTTTCCGGTGCCCGTCCACGAGTACGAGACCTTTGCAGAGGCCTTCCCCTTTGAGGAAACCCCGGACCAGGAACGCGCCATTGAATCGGTCGTCAGCGATATGATATCCGACCGCCCGATGGATCGGGTCGTTTGCGGCGATGTGGGTTTTGGCAAGACCGAGGTTGCCATGCGTGCGGCAGCAGCAGCGGTGCTGAGTGGTAAACAGGTTGCTGTACTGGTACCCACTACCCTGCTCGCTCAGCAGCACACGCTGAATTTCCAAGATCGATTTGCCGACTGGCCGGTTCGTATCGAATCCCTGTCGCGTTTTCGCACCGGCAAGGAACTCGACGAGACACTCAGTAAGCTGGAGAGCGGAAAGGTCGACATCGTCATTGGTACGCACAAGCTGCTATCCAAGGATATCCGGTTTAAAGACCTGGGGCTGGTTATCATCGATGAAGAACATCGCTTTGGCGTGCGTCACAAGGAACGCCTCAAGGCCATGCGCGCCGAGGTCGACATGCTGACCCTGACCGCCACCCCGATCCCACGCACACTGAACATGTCCCTGGCCGGCCTGCGTGACCTGTCGATCATCGCCACTCCGCCGGTTCAGCGTCATGCGATCAAGACCTTCGTCTCGGAATGGAATGCCAGCCAGATCCAGGAGGCCTGCATGCGTGAGCTACGTCGCGGCGGCCAGATCTATTTCCTTCATAATGACGTGAAAACGATCGAGAAACAGACCCGTGAACTCCAGGAACTGATCCCGGATGCCCAGGTGCGGTTTGCCCATGGCCAGATGCGTGAAAAAGAACTCGAACAGATCATGGTCGATTTCTATCATCAGCGCTTCAACATCCTCGTCGCCACCACGATCATCGAGAGTGGCATCGACGTGCCTACCGCCAACACCATCATCATTAACCGTGCTGACAAGCTGGGGCTGGCCCAGTTGCATCAGCTGCGTGGCCGCGTGGGTCGATCGCATCATCGTGCCTATGCCTACCTGATTACCCCGCCGCGCAAGACCATGACGGCAGATGCCATCAAACGTCTTGAGGCCATAGAGTCGCTTGAAGACCTGGGTGTGGGTTTCACCCTGGCCAGCCATGACCTGGAGATTCGTGGTGCCGGTGAACTGCTCGGTGAGGAACAGAGCGGGCAGATCAACGAGATCGGATTCAGCATGTACAACGAATTGCTGGAACGCGCCGTCAAGGCCCTGAAGTCAGGACAGCTACCAGACGAGGCTCTCTCAGGCAGCGCCCACAGCACCGAGATTGATCTGGGTGTCCCCGCCCTGCTGCCCGATGACTACATCATCGACGTCCATACCCGCCTAATCCTCTACAAACGTATTGCGAGTGCCGCTGATCAGCATGCACTGGACGAACTCCAGGTAGAACTGATCGATCGCTTCGGTATGTTGCCTGAACCTGCCAGGAACCTGTTTGCCTCAACCTCGATCAAGTTACTGGCACAGTCCATGGGTATTCGCCGTATCGAGTACGGGACCGCGACTGCACGCATTACCTTCAATGCCCAGCCAGATATCGATCCGGCCGGCATAATTACCCTGATTCAGACTCAGCCAGATAGCTACCGACTGGATGCTGAACAACGCCTGCACCTGAAAGTCGTACCCGAAGAAGTTCAGGCACGTGTTGAACAGATCAGCTATTTGCTGGACACTTTACGACCTAAGAAGGCCGCATGACCCACCCATGATGATTAGATACCTGTTAACCGTTTTTACCCTCTGCCTTATCGGCAGCGCATCAGCCTCTGACACTCGCTACCGGGTGGAGATGGTGTTCTTTGCCCAGACCGACGAAAAGGCCTTTTTCTCTGAACACTGGCCACTCGATGAAGGCCTGGCAGGTAAGGCCACCCAGGAAGAGGAAGAACAGAAACTGGAGGCCTTTGCACTCCAGGATAAAGAGACACTAACCCTGACTGAAGCCGCCACCCGTCTGGAAAAATCACCCCGCTATAACGTCCTCAGCCACATCGCCTGGGAACAACCCGGACTGGCAGAGGACAAGGCTGTCTCCATGCCCATCAGCGGTGGTACAGATTTTCGTGAAGAGTACCCTGGTCGCATGGAGTCTCGCTGGGAGACTGATGAAGCGGGTCAGATGATTGAGATCCCGGGGCCTACTTCGCTGAATGAACTCGATGGCAGCGTCAAACTGGTGCTTGGGCGTTACCTGCATCTCTACACCGACCTGGTCTATCGTAAACCAGTCATTGTCGAACAGCTCGACGAGGAGACCCAGGAAGTCCTTGAGCGTCGCACCCTGTTTGATATCCCTGTTCAGTCTCACCGCAAGATGCGTAGTCGCGAACTACATTATCTTGACCACCCCATGATCGGTATTCTCATCGAGGTCACCCCCGTCGAGACCGAAGACAAACCGACCTGATCAGTCCATGACACAACTGATCAAAGCCAGGCAGGCTGCCTGGTTGTTTCTAAGCCTTCTGGTCGTCACCTGGTTCGCAGACATCCAGTTTCGCGACCTGACGCATACTGATGAGGGCCGTTACGCAGAGATCTCCCGTGAGATGGTGGATAGCGGTGACTGGCTGACACCACGTCTCAATGATTTCAAGTATTTCTACAAGCCTCCGATGCATTACTGGATCACGGCAACGGCCTATAGTGTGTTTGGCATCGAGGTATGGACTGCCCGTCTGTGGTCTGAACTATCCGGTCTGT